>Ga0070735_10000634_pt1 | contig 36878 bp, 38 predicted proteins | sample Coa_R1_FD_66443 | JGI IMG/M metagenome (GOLD analysis project Ga0070735, IMG submission 66443) | Surface soil microbial communities from Centralia Pennsylvania, which are recovering from an underground coalmine fire - Coalmine... | ecosystem: Environmental > Terrestrial > Soil > Unclassified ...
ATCACGGTGATCCGTGTCGCCGAGGCTGAGATCAGCGCGGATCTCAGCAGGCAGCTGCAATCACTGCTGCAGGCGTCCTTTCCCGGGTATCCCGGTCGCAGCTACTTCAAGCTGCCCCCGCATTTCCGGTATCTCGCCATGACCGGCAGCGGGGAGGTGGCGGGCCAGACGGGTGTGGAACTCCGGGTCATCCGGGTGGGGAACACTGTCGCACGGACGTTCGGCATCGTCGACCTGTGCGTGGCCCCGAGCCAGCGGTCCCGGGGCCTGGCGGGCAGGATCCTGGCGGAAGTCACCGGGTTCGCGCGTGACTGCGAGATGGCCTTCATAATCCTGTTCGCGGACGATGACCGGCTCTATACCCGCAATGGCTGGACCCGGGTCACCAACCGCTGCTCCTGGCTGCGGATCGACAACCACGCCACGCTCGGGCTGGCCGGGCCGGCCGATACGGGCGCCATGATGGTCAAAGCCACCGGACCACGCTCCTGGCCTGAAGGCGATGTCGACCTCCTGGGCCACCTGTTCTGATACCAGTCGACCCGGCCCGTATGAGCAAAGGCATGCCTCACCCCTGTGCTGCCGACCATCGGAGGGCCGGGGCGGGCCGGATCTTCGCGTTACGGCCCGCCCCGCCAGCAGGTATCAGACGAGCGACTCGTCCAGTTCGACGGACGCCTCGGTCTCCACTTGCTCCACGGCCGCGCTGACGCGCTGCTGGGACAGGGTGCTGTGCACGGCCCAGTAGTAGATCACCAGGCTGAACGCGGCGATGGCGGCGAGGTCCCACCAGTTCGGGAGGTGGTTGGTGGCCAGCAGGGTCACGCCGAACACCCGCGGGGGCGAGCCGTTGTAGCGGCCCAGCCAGGACAGGATGAGCAGGCCGGCCAGCCAGGGCAGGACCGACAAAGCCGCCCGCGGGTCGATGACCGTCCGGCGGGCCGCCGGCAGCCTGCCCTGGTAGATGGCGAACGCGATGAAGCCGAGGACGACCAGCGCCTCCAGCCAGAAGACGGTGCTGAACCCGGCGAAGTACACGAGCAGGTTCGCGAAGATGAACGCGAGCGGGCTGAGCACGCCCGCGGCGGGCAGCCGGTAGGGCCGGTGCCGGTCGGGATCTACGCGCCGCAGCCCGCCCAGCGCCAGCGGGGCCAGCGCGTACATGAACACCAGCGCCGAGGTGGCCAGCTCGACCAAGCCGCCCCAGCTGGGGAAGGGCAGGAAGAAGAGCATGCCGGCCACGAAGGAGATGATGATAGAGGTGAACGGGACGCCGCGCTTGCTGATCCGGCTGATGGCCGGGGGGAAGTAGCCGTTGCGACCCAGGGCGTAGGACAGCCGGGAAGACGTGCCGATGTAGACCAGCCCGGCGCCCGCCGGGGAGATCACCGCGTCGATGAGGAGCAGGGTGGTCAGCCAGCCCAGGCCCGCCGCGGTGGCCAGGGTGGCGTAGGGACCGAAGTTCTGGACGCCGCCGATCGGGTTCGCCCAGCCGTGCAGCAGCTGCGCCGGGTTCAGCGCGCCGACGAACGTGACCTCCAGGAGCAAGTAGACCAGAGTGCAGATGATCAGTGACAAGATGATCGCCCGGGGGATGTTCTTCTGCGGGTTCTTCGCCTCGCCCCCGACCTGGATGCACATCTCGAACCCGGCCTCCGCGAAGATGACGCCGAGCGGGAGCGCCGCGAAGATCCCGTGGAACCCGAACGGGGCGAACCCGCCGCCGGCGGTGAAGTTGGAGCCGTGGAACCTCGTCGATACCAGCGCGACGATCGTGAGCACCGGGATGAAGACCTTCCAGATCACCGAGGCGGCGTTGGTGTCCGACAGCCACCTCACGCCCATGGCGTTGATCACGACGAACACGAGCAGGAACCCGACGCCAGCCAGGATGCCGCGGCCGGTCAGCAGGCCGCTGGAGTTGATGAAGTGCAGGCCGGTGAAATGCGAGTCCAGGTAGCTCAGCGATGCCTCGGCCTCGATCGGCGCGACCGTCACGTTGTACAGCCAGGACATCCAGCCACCGGTGAACCCGCCGAGCGCGCCGAAGGTGAGGAAGGGGAACCGGGCGGTGCCGCCCGACACCGGATATGTCGAGCCGAGCTCGGCGTGCACCAGCGCGAGCACGGCAAGGACCGAGGCCCCCAGGATCCATGAGATCAGCGATCCGCCGCCGGCCACCTTGGCGGCGGTCAGCGCCCCCAGGAGCCAGCCCGACCCGATGATCCCGCCGATGTTGATCATGGTGAGCCCGGGGAGCCCGATCGCCCGGTGCAGATGTTGTTCCCCGGGCGCCGTTTGCGTTCCGGCGGGAGAGGTCTTCGCCATGTGTTCCTCCAGAGGGTGTCAGCTCGTCGAGGCAAAGCGCTGCCAGCGGAAGGGCTCGAGCAGTTCTGGTCGCTGGCCGGACAGCACGTAGCCGGCCAGGGCCTTGCCTGATGCGGGGGCCAGGGTGACGCCGAGCATGGAATGCCCGGTCGCGATGAAGAGGTTCTCGAAGGGGTGCACGCGGTCCAGGATGGGCAGGCCGTCCGGCGTCAGCGGGCGCCTGCCGACCCAGAGCTCTTCCGGCTCCCGGCCATTGCTGCCTGGTTCGAGCTCGTCCCAGCCGTCGAAGTACCGCGCGGTACCGCGCGCGATGGCCCGGACCCGGGACCGGCGGAGGGTCTCGTTGTTGCCGCTGAGTTCCATCGTGCCCGCGACCCGGAGGCCCCGGGCGAACGGCGTGACGGCGACCTTGATGTCCCCTAGGTGGATGGGCCGCCTGGGCAGGGTACGCAGCCGACGCAGGAAGCTGTATCCCTTGCCCGCAGTCAGCGGCAGCCGGATGCCGAGAGGTCGCAGCAGGGTTCCGCACGAGGCTCCCCCGGCGAGGATCACGCCCGTCACCGGCAGGGGGCCGTTGCCGGTGACGACCGCTCGCACTTGCCGGGCCGTTCCGTCTATTCCGCGAACCTCGGTCTGCTCCCAGATCTCGGCGCCAGCCTTGCGGGCCAGCCCGGCCAGCCCGTCGGTCAGCTGGGCCGGGTCGATGTGGCGCTCCTGGCCGATGAGGTAGCCCGTCTCGGCCCGCCGGGACAGGGTCGGTTCAAGTTTCCGCAGCTCGGTCCCGGTGAGGAGGTCATCGGGCACGGCGTAGCCGTAGTGGCGCATGACCGCCGCCGACGCCAGCGACCGGGCGGCCGGCCGCGCCCGGCCGAAGACGTGCAGCAGTCCGTACGAGGTCATGCCGGCGGCCAGTCCGGCACGCTTGAGCTCGTCGTAGAGCTCGAAGGTGGGACGGCTGAGTTCGGCCACCGCCCGGAGCCCCCGGGCGGCGGCGGCGGAATTGCAGTAGCGGATGGCCTGCAGCAGCCAGCGGTACAGGCCGAGATCCAGCGCCGGCCGCAGGTACAGCGGCGCGGCGGGCCGGCCGAGGGAGTAGACGGCCTCGCGGATGGCCTGCGGTCCTACCACGGGCGCCGATTCGCTGGGAGTGATCCAGCCCGCGCCACCCCAGGTGCAGCCCCGCCCGACCACACCCCGCTCGAAGAGCGCGACCTCCGCGCCGCCCTGGGACAGGTAGTAAGCGACCGACACCCCGATAACTCCTCCGCCGACGACGGCGATCACGTGAACTACCTGCTCCCGGCCGGGGTGGCCGGCCTATCCGGTGGCACTGCCGTAGCGCTTCCGTGTCGTGTCATCACGGTGCTCCTTTCTCCGGCGCTCACCGTGCTCGTCGCGCGGCCGGAGCGTGCTAGATGCCCGAGCTGCGCTGCCGGTCCACGGACAACCGGAAGGCCGGATTGCCGAGTGCGGCCCGGAAGTCGGTCTCGAAGTCGGTGATGTGCTGGCGGGCCAGGGCGCTGGCCTTCTCGGCGTCGCCCTCGACCACGGCGCCGATCAGGCTGGCGTGCTCGTCGACCATGTCCGCGACGCTGCTGCCCAGGCTGTCGAGCACGAGCACCCACGCGCGCAGCGTGAGGTTGAGGAAGCGGTGCAGGCAGTCCTCGAGGAAGGCGTTGTGGGTGGCGTCGTAGATGGCCCGGTGGACATCCTGGTCGAGCCGGATCAGCGTGGTCCGCGGGGTTTCCTCGGTGAGCCGCATAATCTGGTCCCGCAGGCCGCGCAGCGTCTCCCGCTCAGCGGCAGTGGCCCGGACGGCGGCGCTGGCCGCCGCGAAGCCCTCCAGGTTGACGCGGATCTCGGTGATCTTGACCAGGTCCGGGAGGCTTATCGGCGCGACGAACGCGCCCCGGCCGGGCAGCAGTTCCACCAGGTAGTTCATGGCCAGCCGCTGCAGCGCCTCGCGAACGGGTGTCCGCCCCACGCCGAGCCGCTTGGCCACGTCGACCTCACGTACGGGTGCACCCGGCGGCAGCTCAAGGAAGACGATCTCGTCCCGGAGCGTCCGGTAGACCCGGTCCCCGAGCGATGACCCGCCGGATTCGTCCCGGGCGGGACCGTCGTTCTCGGTCGTACCGGTAGCAGCCACCTGCAGCCTCCTGTCGACGAATGTGACGATAGTCTGTCGACAATCTGTCGTCAATAGGTCGATCGATTGCCGTCACTAGGTAGACGTCATGTCGGCAACAGGAAGGAGCAGCTCTAGCCTGGTGCCGCTGCCCGCCAGGGGCGGGGGCACAGCCACGGAACGAGCAGGCAGGCCGGCCCGGCGGCGCGAACCCGGCCGGCGCAGTTGTGCGCTATGACCAGAACTCCGCTGCCGCGGCAGGATCGGAGGATTGAGTCCAGACCTCGGTCGCCTTGCCGTCAGACAGCTCAGAGACCTTGGCAAGCAGCTCCATCACCTGCGCCACGCCGTGATAGTCACCAGCCAGCGGGCCCGTGCCTGCGATATGCCAGACGATGTCGGCGGCGAAGAACTGATCCCGCAGGGCACCCAAGTCGCCGCGGCCGAAAGCCGCGCTGGCTGCCCGTACCAGGTCCTCCTCCGCCCGCGCCACCCGGCCTCCTCAGGTCATCTCGCCGCACCAGCCGGCATCGCCGGTCAGCAGGCCGTCAAGGCCTCCGGACGGGTCAGCGGGCGCCCGGCGCGGAAGTGGCCCTACTTCTGTTCGCCGGATTGGATCTTAACGTCAGCACCAGTCCCTGTCAGGGTTGTCCGAGTCCGGTAGCCATCAACGCAGTGAAGGAGCAGGCTCATGGCCTCATCGGTGCTCTACATGTCCATGTCCCTCGACGGGTACATCGCAGGTCCGAACGACGAACCGGGCAACCCCGGCGGCGACGGCTTCATGCGGCTGCACGATTGGCTCGCGGACGGGGAGTCCGGCCGGCCATCCGGACCGGCCGGGGAACTGGTCGACCAGATGAACGCGACCGGTGCGGTGCTGGTGGGCCGGCGTACCGCGGAACAGGCCGATCATTACAAAGGTAATCATCACGGCGTCCCGGTCTTCGTGCTCAGCCACCGGCCGCCGCCCGCCTCGGTGGCGAGCTATCCGCTGGTGACGTATGTGACCGAAGGGATCGCCAGCGCGATGGCGCAGGCGAAGGCCGCGGCCGGGGACCGGGACGTGATGGTCCACGGTGCGTACACGGCGCACCAGGCACTCCAGGCCGGGGAACTGGACGACCTTCAGATCCATCAGATCCCGGTGCTGTTCGGCGCCGGCCGCCGGTTGTTCGACGTCTTGCCGGAGCGGATCGAACTGGAGATCGCCCGGGTGATCGACACCCCGCAGGCGACCCATATCCGCTACCGCGTCCGCCGCTGAGCCGGGCCGGCATCGGACACCGCGCCGCCCGCGGCCTGCGCCGCACCGCTCGCCCGCTACTCCGCGTAGGGCTGGTCCTTTCCATCGGCGCTGTCCTGGACACCGAGGAGGATCGAGCTCACGTGCGCTCTCATGCCTTGTCTCCCTAGCCCGCGGTTGTCGGCGTGGGCGAGGCAGAGGGGGCCGCGGGAGACGTAGACCAGGCGGGCGCCGCGGCGGGGTTAACCGCCGCTAGCGTGGTGGTGACCGGCCCGGCGGAGCTGCCCAGCAGCCAGGCGGTCCAGGACTCCTGCCAGTAGCCCCAGCCGTTGTCCCAGGCGAGCACGCGCGGCGTGCCGGTGATAACCACCGGGTCGCCCCGGTAGGCGGTGTGCCGCCACCAGGCCGCGTCGTCGGCGCTCATCCGGACGCAGCCGTGGCTGCAGTTCTCATGGCCCAGGCACCACAGGCCACCGGGGCTCTGGTGCATGTACTCGCCGCTGTCGGAGATCTGCACGTCGTCGTAGACGAGCTCGTGGTAATACCCGGGCTGGCCCGGCTTGATGTTAGGCGAGGTCATCCATACCGAGTCGTAGCTGCCCATGGTGAGGTGAACGCCGCTGGTGGTGTAGAAGTCGTTGCCGACGGAGTCGAAGCCGCCCATCCCGCCGCTGACCGGGATCTTCCTGGCGAGCGACCCGTTGGTATAGAAGCGGGCCAGATCGGTCTTCAGGTTGACCTTGACGACATGCGAATCGCCGACCTTGAACGACTGGCTCAGGTCGCTCACGCCCCACAGGCCCGGTCCGCCCGGGACGCCGGTCAGGTGCGCGGTGAGCAGCACCTGCTCGTGGGCCGGCCAGTAGTTCTGCGTACGGAAGACAACCTCGCTGTCTGAGGCCCAGAACCACGCGCCGGCGACCGGGGCGTTGCTGCTGACCTGAAGGGCATTCTCCACCGCGGCCCGGTCCGAGTGCTCCACGTCGGAGTTGAAGTCCACGATGATCGGCATGCCGACGCCGACGGTCTCACCGGAGTCGGGAGTAATGCTGCTGATCTGCAGGATGCGAGCCGCGCTCTTGGTGGTGAAGTGCGTGACCTCGGTCGTCGCCACGCCCTGGCTGTTCCGGGCCGTGGCGGTGACCGTGTAGGAGGTGGCGGGCTTCAGCCCCCATCGCGTCGACCAGGTCGTGCTGCCCGGCCCGTACTGCCCGGTGACGGCGGAGCGGCCGGACGCCACCCTGACCTGGGTAAGCGTGCCACTAGACGCCGTGATCTGCACCGGGGTGTCGGGAGCGACCCGCGCCGCGCCGTCGGCCGGCGTCACGGTCAGGACCGCGGGCGGCACCGGTTTAGCAACCGCGGCCACCCGGTGTACGACCGTATGCTCGGCCGGCACCGGGGCCTTCGTCGCCACGTACGCAATCCCACCCGCCAGCACGAGTCCGGCAGCCCCCGCGACCAGCCATCGTTCGTTCCGCACTGCGGGCCTCGCTATCCACGAAGGACCTAGAGAATAAGCGGAATAGTACCGGTCCCCGCACCATGACCGGTTCGCCTGGCTGCCGCTTGCACAGGCTCACGACTCGTCGCTGGTCAGCCAGGCCTTCGGGCGCTAGGCGTCAGGACGCGCGTCAGCGAAATCGACGTCCTTGGTTTCCACCGTCCCGGCCGTCCGCCCCGGCGCCGTCTCGTAGGTCCAGTACAGGTTCGTGTGCGCGATCACCTGGTCCGGCGGGGGCGCGCCCCACTCGGTCTGGTCCTCCGTGGTGTGCGCGTCGCTGACCAGTGTCGCGTCATAGCCTCGGGCGAACGCGCCATGGAGGGTCGAGCGGATGCAGGCGTCGGTCTGCGCGCCGACGACCATCAGCCGCCCGACACCAAGCCCGGACAGCACGTTCTCCAAGGTGGTGTCCTCGAAGGAATCGCCGTAGTGCTTTTCGACCAGCGGCTCTGAGTCATCCGGATCCAGTTCCTGACCTTTCTGGCGGCGGTGCGTCAGCTACGCCGGCCAGCCTAGACCTGACCTCTGACAGCGTGTGCTCGTGCGGGGGTCGCTGCTGGTCCGGACCTGGGAGCGGTCCTCCTCGTAGGTGACGTCGCGGACCACCCGACCGGGCACACCCCGGGATTCCGGGAACGCGCTACCGGCTCTGGTTCGAGGCGACCTGGAGGTAGTCGGTGAAGATGACGGGTCCGGCGGTGAGCTCGGGCTGGTAGACCTCCTCGAACTTCCGCACCGCGGCGGAGGCGCCGTGCGCCTGGTGCGCTGTCTCGTCGGCGAACTCGAAGAGGTGGACGAACCGGGTCGGGTCGCTTTGCTGCTGCCACGCGGTGTAGATCCGGGTGCCGGGCTCATGCTTGGTCACGTATTCGACGAACTCGGCGATGGCCGCCTTGACCTTGTCTACCGCACCGGGATTCACCTGATAGTGGGCGGTCTGGTAGATGGGCATGCGTGTCCTCCTCGGCACGGGCGAGCCAATATTAAACAGGTTCATTGAATATCACGATCCCGGGGTAAGGTCAACAAGGTGGTTGAAGATCTGGTCCTTGACCGTACCTATGCCGCGCTGGCCGACCCGACCAGGCGAGCGCTGCTGGTCGCGCTGCGCGAGGGCGAGGCGCGGATCACCGATCTGGCGGCCCCGCTACCCATGACCTTTGCCGGCGTGTCACGCCACGTCGGCGTGCTGGAGACGGCAGGACTGGTGAAGCGGGAGGTCCGGGGGCGCGAGCACTGGCTGTCCCTTCAACCTGATGCGCTGACCTTGGCGGAGCGGTGGATCGGCGAGCAAACCTCGTTCTGGGCCCGCCGCGCGCAGGCGCTGGCCCAGCGGCTGGAACGTGCGAAGGATTCGAGGTGAACGATCGCCCGGCGCGGATAGCCGTGGTGCGCCAGTCCCTGCCGGCGCGACCAGACGTGGTCTTCGACGAGTGGACCGATGCGGCCAGGCTGGCTGAGTGGATGTGCCCCCGCCCGGCCCGGTGCCTGAGCGTGCAGGCGGATCCCCGCGCCGGCGGCAGGCTGAGGTTCGATATCGAGGAAGCAGGCCGCACCTTCCAGGTCAGTGGGACATACCTGACGCTGGAGCGGCCTCACCGGGTGGCGTTCACCTGGAGTTGCTCGACGTGGCCAGACCCCACCATCCAGAGCATCGTCACCGTGACGATCGAGCCTGATGGCGATGAGGCCTCGATCATGACCATCGAGCATGAACTGCTGCCCCCGGCCCTGGTCCAGCAGCACGCGCGCGGATGGGAGGTCATCTCGACGCAACTCGCATCGCGCCTCCGCGTTGCCGGACAGAGCCGCTAGTCGCTTGATCTCAGCTGCCTGCGATGGGGGAGGCTGGGGCGGGGCGGGTGGCCGTTCCGTAGACGGTATCGGTTTGCACGGTGGTGATCTCGCGCGAGCGCAGTTCGGCCAGCAGGTCTGCGCGGAGCCGGTCGCCTTGGGCGGGGCTGAGGGCGTTGACGGTAGCCCGGTACCCGGATCCGAGCACGATGTCCCAGAAGTCGTCCGGATGCTCAAGGCGGTGCTGGCCGTCGGCGGCTTCCACAGCAGGATCGAGGATGTCTGCGCGGGAGAACAGGTCGGCCAGCGCCGCGGGCGTGGTGATCTGATCCCAGGGGCTGAACGCCTTGACCAGCGACGGCTCGACGTGCCCGACGCACCGCCAGAAATGGCTGTTGGCCGGCTCGAACAGGCCCGGCCCCCAGGTGGTGACCGCCAGCACGCCGCCGGGCCGTACCATGCGCCACATTTCCCGCATGAAAGCGACCATGTCGGGTGCGAAGAACACGCCGAACACGCACAGCACCGCATCGAAGCTGCCATCGGCCAGCCCGGTCCGGGTGGCGTCATCGCAGCGGAACTCGATGTTGGCCAGTCCCTGGCGGGCGGCCTTGGCCCGGGCCCGCTCCAGCATCGGCGCGGCGGCGTCAATTCCTAGCACCCGTCCGGCCGGTCCCACGGCGCTAGCGGCGGGGATCGCCGATGCGCCCGCACCGCAGCAAAGATCCAGCACAAAGGCACCGGGTGCCAGCGGCAGCCGTGACACGGTGGCGGACCCGAACCGGTCCCAGAAACTCAGCGCGTACCGGGTGTAATGATCAGCGGCAGCCGCGTAGGTATCCGCCGCGCGGCGCACATGCTCATCGGTCACCTTCGCAAGTCTTCCAGGCCGGCGCGGAGATCCTCTGGTCAGGCGCGGCGGCCGGTCAGGAGGGCGCCGCGGTCACGCGCCGCGCCATCCGGGCCCGGTCGAGCAGCACCGCGGCAATGGCGGCGACCAGCGCGGCCCCCACCGCGATCGAGGCGATCTGCCAGCCGGGCATGCCGCCCATGGTGATGACTTGCACCGGAGCGGGCGCGCTGCCGCCGGAGGGGCCGGGCAGCGGCTCGAGTCGGGCGGACGCGGCGGACGCGGCGACAGCCGAGGCCAGCAGGCCAACGGCCAGGACGGCCAGGACGGTGAGGGAACGGCGGGTGCGGTGAATGCGGTTCATGGTGTTTCCTCTCGGTGCTCCCACGTTCGGGTCGGTCCAGTGTGGGCGGGCCCGCGGCGCGGGGGCCATAAGACGTTCCGCGTATGTCCCGGCTACCCCCCGCCGGGATAGCGTGGAATCACGCCGGGAAAGGGGACACAATGACCACCCCGTTGATGGTCAGCGAACTGGACGTCCGAAAGCTGATGGGAATCATCGGCGATGACCGCGGCGACCCTCCGCCTGAGGGCCTGCCCTGGTCACTGCTGAGCGACCTGACCGACGTGGTCCGCTGCGATGCCGTGTCATTCTTCGACCTGGACAGCAGGCGCCAGACGGGCGGGTTCTCGCAGGACCTCCCGGCCGACGACGGCCAGGAGGACGATGACCGGGCGTTCTGGGCGCACTACTGGGACTGCGACCCGTGCAGTTACCCGGACCGCAGCGGCGACCCGCGCAGCGTCACGAAGATCTCGGATTTCTATTCGGCCCGGCAGTGGCACGGCACCGGCATGTACCGTGACCATTTCCGCGGGCAGGTCGAGCACGAGATGATGGTGTGCCTGCCCGCCGGGCCCGGGCGCAGCGTGCGGCTGATCTTCTTCCGCGGGGCCGGGGCGGACTTTACCGAGCGGGACCGCGGGCTGCTCGCTCTGCTGCGCCCGCACCTGCACGAGGCCTACCGCGTCGCCGAACGCCGCCGCGGCAACACCCTCGAGCTGACCCCGCGGCAGCGGGAACTGCTGCACCTGGTCGCCGACGGGTACACCAACGCCCAGATCGGCCGCCGCCTTGGCCTGTCCGAGGCCACCGTGCGCAAGCACCTGGAGAACATCTTCGCCAGGCTGCAGGTCACGAACCGCACCGCCGCCGTTATCAAGGCCTTCCCGGACCAGGTCGCGTAACGGCCGGAACAGTGCCAGCGCCCTGCTGCGTAGAGTCGGCCTATGGTCAGTGTCTGTTTCGCCGGTATCACCGGGTGGACCGCACCTGCGATCGTCGCCGCGATCGACCAAGCCGATGACCTGACGTTGTCCTCGGGCGTGTCCCGGTCCGTGGCAGGGCAGAGCCTTGCTGTGGCCGCTGGTTCGGCAAGCCACGGTTACGTCTGCGCCGCCCCGGAAGTCGTTACTGTTGCGCCATGACGAAATTCGGTGTGCAGTTGCCCAATTTCTCCGGGTTTGATCCGTCCGAGTTGTTCGGGCATGTGGCCGGCCTGGCCACGACGGCGGAACAGGCCGGTTTCGACTCGGTGTGGGTCATGGATCACCACTTCCAGCTGCCGTCGCTTGGCGGGCCGGACCAGCCGATGCTGGAGGCGTACACCCTGCTCGGAGCGCTGGCCGCGGTGACCAGGCGGGTGCAGCTCGGCACGCTGGTCACTGGTGTGACCTACCGCAACCCCGGAATCCTGGCCAAGATCGTCACGACGCTGGACGTCATCTCGCGGGGGCGGGCCATCTTGGGCATCGGAGGCGCCTGGTACGACGTGGAGCACCAGGGTCTCGGCATCGACTTCCCGGGTGCCGGGGTGCGCCTGGACATGCTGGAGGAAGCGGTCCAGGTCTGCCGGGCCATGTTTACCGGCGATGACGTGAGCTTCTCCGGCTCGCACTACCGGCTCGATCACGCCCGCAACGTGCCCCGGCCGGTGCAGGCAGGCGGTCCGAAGATCATGATCGGCGGCGGCGGGGAGAAGCGGACGCTGCGGCTGGTGGCGCGCTACGCCGACATGTGCAACGTGACGGGTGACGTCAGCACGCTGGCCCGCAAGATCGGCGTGCTCCACCGCCATTGCGCCGAGGTGGGCCGGGATCCAGCCGAGGTCGGCGTGACCTGGATGACCCCGCTGATACTCACCACGTCCAGCCAGAACACGGCGGAGGTGCGCGAGATGGTGGCAGCGGCCGTCCCTGCCGAGCAGATCGCCGGATTCACCATTGGTCAGCCCCACGAGATTCCCGGCCTGGTGGCAGGTCACATCGAAGCCGGCGCTGACGAAGTGATCTTCAGCTTCGCCTTCGCCGACACCGCGGGAATCACCGCGGTGGGTGAGGCCCTCGGCCTGGGCTGATAGCCACCGCGTTCACCTGCGCGGCGCTGCTGGGTATGTAGCTGGCCAGCCGCGACCCGGCCGCGAGCGCGCCCGGCACCGGGAAATCCTCGCTCAACCGCCCCTCCCGCCCGGTACCTCCCAAGGTGCCCTATCCAGGGCACCCTCTGGCACAGATCATTCACTGCCGTTGCCGCGATCTCAACGCGAACGGCTGGTCAGCGTTCTTCACTCAATGCGATACGACGGGCTTCGACCTAGGGTGAGTCATGCCCATCGATGTCCGTCCCGTGACCGAGGGTCGGTGGAGTGACCTGATCGCGGTGTTCGGCCGGCGCGGCGAGGACCCTTCGTGGTGCTGGTGTCAGCTCTTCCTCCGCCCCGCAGCGGCCCAGCACCCGGCTGGACACGCGGCACCGGACAACCGGGACGCGTTGTACCGGGAGATCTCGCGCGCGGTGGTGCCGCCGGGGCTTATCGCGTACGTGGATGATCATCCCGCCGGATGGACCCGGGTCGGACCCCGGGCCGGCTTCCCGGGTGTTACGGGCAACAAGGCGCTGTCGCGGGTGCTCGCCGCGGATGAGGCCGGTGTCTGGTGGATCACCTGCTTCGCGATCGGCCGTCAGTACCGGCGATCCGGCGTCGGATCGGCCCTCTTGCGAGCCGCCGTCGAGTTCGCACGCCAGCACGGCGCGACAGCCATCGAGGGTCATCCGGTCGACGCGGCCGGACTCAAGGCCGCCCGGGTAGCGCCCTCTGCCCTCTACACCGGAACCATGGCCATGTTCGTCGCCGCGGGCTTCGCCGAAGTAGCTCGTACGTATCCGACGCGGCCGGTGATGAGGCTGTCCATCTGAGGTGGAACGGCCAGGCCGCACCCGGGCTGGTGCGAGGTGTGGCGTTGCGCAGCCCTGGAACCGGGCGCGCGTGGCATGCTGCCAGCATGCTGCCCCAGAGGATCCGGGCCCTGGACTATCACACGGCCGGGGAGCCGTTCCGGATCGTGGCAGACCCTCCGGTGCCGATCCCGGGGCGGACGGTGGCCGAGCGGCGGGCCCGGGCGATTGAGGATTCCGCGGTTCAGGGGCTGCGCGCGGTGCTGTGCTCAGAACCGCGCGGACACGCGGACATGTACGGCGGGTTCATCGTGCCGCCCGACGATCCGGGCGCTGACCTGGGCGTGCTGTTCTGGCACAAGGACGGCTTCTCGACCGCTTGCGGGCACGGCACCATCGCGCTGGGGGTCTGGGCGGTGGAAACCGGCCGGGTCACGGCTCCGGAGACTGGTGCCGTCGACGTGGTGATCGATGTGCCGTCCGGGCGGGTGACCGCACGGGTGCACCGCGAGGACGCGCGGGTGGTCGCCGTCGATTTCGTCAACGTCCCCAGCTGGGTGATCGCCCGCGAAGTACCGGTGACCACCTCCCTCGGCCAGGCCCGCGTGACCGTGGCCTACGGCGGGGCGATCTACGCGACCCTGCCCGCCGACCAGCTTGGCCTGAGCGTCACCCCGCAGCGCCTGAGTGACCTCATCGCGGTCGGCCGCGAGATCAAGTGGGCCCTCAACGACGCCGAACTGGCCGTGCACCCGGCCGACCCGCGCTTGAACGGCATCTACGGCACCATCTGGTTCGAGGACCTGGGTGATGCCGACGGACAGGTGCACCAGCGCAACGTGACCGTCTTCGCCGACGGCGAGGTCGACCGGTCCCCGTGTGGTTCGGGTACCTGCGCCCGGCTCGCGGTGCTGGCCGCCGACGGCCGCCTGCCGGCCGGCACCGCGCTGCGGCACGAGTCAATCATCGGCACCACGTTCACCGGCACCGTGCTCGCCGCCGTCGACGCCGACGGGCGCTCGGCCATCCTCCCCCAGGTCACCGGAACGGCATACCGCACCGGGGAGCACGTGTTCTGGATCGACCCCCACGACCCGCTGGTCCCCGGATTCGTGCTGCGGTGAGGTCCCCCAGGGCCGGCCCGTTCGCTGACCTGCCGCGCGAGGCCGCGATCTTGTCCGCGGTGGCGTTCACCGTGGCGCTCGGCTACGGGATCGTGGCGCCGGCCATCCCCGCCTTTGCCCGCCAGTTCGGTGTCAGCGTCGCCGCAGCGGCGAGCGTGATCAGCGCGTTCGCGCTGATGCGAGTCGCGTTCGCGTTGCCGGCCGGCCGCCTGGTTGACCGGTTCGGCTCACGGCAGGTGATGGCGATTGGCATCGCCGTGGTCGCGGTCAGTAGCATGCTGGCCGGATTCTCCCGGTCGTTCACCCAGCTACTGGTGCTGCGCGGCGTGGGCGGACTTGGCTCGGCCATGTTCTCGGTGAGCGCCCAGGCGCTGCTGCTGGCCAGCGTCCCGGCCGGCCAGCGGGGCCGGGCCAGCGGCCTGTACACCGGCGGGTTCCTGTTCGGCGGGATCACCGGCCCGGCGCTCGGCGGGGTGGTCGCCGCTTGGTCGCTGCGCGCGCCTTTCTTCCTGTACGCCGCGCTGCTCGTGGTGCCGGCGGCGATCGCCGCGGTCGCGCTCGGCCCGGTGGCGCGTTCAGTGACCCCGCGGGCAACCGCCAGCCCGCGGGAGAGCCTGACCGTGCTGGCCGGGGCGCTGCGCAGCCGTGCCTACCAGGCGGTCGCGGCGGTGAACCTCGCCGACGGCTTCGCCGTGCTCGGCATCCGCGGCGCGATCATCCCGCTGTTCGTCCGCGACTCGCTGCACCGCTCGGCGACCTGGACGGGCATCGGATTCCTGGTGTTCGCGGCCCTGAACGCGGCGGCGCTGCTCCCCGCCGGCCGGGCGGCGGACACGCTCGGCCGGCGGCCGGTGATGGTGGCGGGCTGCGCGATCTCGGCGGCCGGCCTGTTGCTGCTCGCCGTGCTGCCCGGCCTGTGGGCGTACCTGGGAGCGCTCGCGGTGGCCGGCGCCGGGTCCGGGCTGCTTGACGTCGCGCCGTCGGCCATGCTCGGCGACCTGCTCAGCGCACAGGCCCGCCAAGGCGGCATCCTGGTCGCGTTCTTCCAGATGGCGGGCGACGCCGGCACGGTGACCGGGCCGGTCGTGGCGGGCTTGCTCGTAGACGGCGCGTCTTACCCGGCGGCGTTCGGCCTGGCTGGCGGCGTGCTTGCCGCCGCCGGCGTGCTCGCTCTCATCACCCCGGAAGGTCATAACGACCGTGGAGGGCGGGCGGATGCCAGAGCTGCACCGTGAGGTTGCCGCCCCGGCGTACCGGCGAGGGCGGGCGGGGATCTTGATCGACTACCAGCCCGTCGACCGCCATCGGGCGCTGGGTGAGGCGGATGATCCCGACCCGGAGCCCGTGCCGGGTCGCCACGTCCAGGCACACGGTGTAGAACAGCCCGCGGACGTCCGGGACGGCCCGGGGCCTGTTCCGCCGACGCCGCGGCGCCGGCTGCTCTGGCAATAGCCCCAGCAGGCCGCCCAGCAGATCGCCAGCCAGATCACCGGCCAGATCACCGGCCAGATCACCGGCGATGCCCAGATCCACTGGCGCCATGCCGGCTGACTCGATCCCGCTGCCGGGCTGGCCCAGGCCCCCGCCCGACCGCCGCAGGCCGACGGCCTCGTCGTAGCGCTTCCGGCTGTCCGGCTCGCCGAGCACTTCCCACGCCGTGTCGAGGAGGTGCTGCGCCCGCGTGACCGCCGTGAGCACGTCCGACGGGGCGCCCGAGATCAGTTCCGGCCGCAGCAGGGCCGCCTTGTCCTGGTACTTCCGCCTGATCGTCCGGGTCTCGGCATCCGGCACCGCGCCGAGGACGTCGTACCAGGTAACGCCGGATTCCATGGCGCCTCCCGATCTGGTTGCCGCTCTTGCGCCGCCGAGCGCGCCTGGATCAGGTTTCCGTCAGTCATGGCGATCCTTCCCCGATGCCGGTGCCTCACCCGCGCAGAGCACCCGTACCCGATGCTGATACATCGGGAAGCCGGTTTCCGCCGCGGTCATCTGCGGCCTGCTGCGCGGTCACATTGGCGCGGAGGTCTCGGTCAGCGCGGGGAAGGCGGGTATCTTCCCGTACGCCGCCACCGCGGATGCCGCCGCGACCGCGGCGGGCGTCGCGCGAGAGATGCTTGCTCAGCAGGGCCTGGCCGCGGATATCGCGGTGGAGCGGTGGAATCCGTCTGGCCAGGCCTGGCTGATACCTGGTGATATCGCTGCCGCTGAGCTGCCGTCAGGACCGGAAGACCGTCCCGTCCGCAGGCGCCTGCGGCGAGCCGGCGCGCTGATCGCGGCCCTCATCGACGCCAGCAGCCGCGGCGGTGCGTGAGCCCAGCCGGACCGGCGTGCAAGCCTCCGCCCGGTCGACGGGAGATATTTCGCGGCCGCGTGTCGAGGTAGGCGGCCTGGCTCCGACCCTCTAGCACCGGGCGCCCGACGGGGGCCGCCGCTGGACAGGAGGAGCAGGAATGACCAAAGTCACCGCCCAGATGTCGGTTTCGCTCGACGGCTATTATGCCGGGCCGCGAAGCCCGGGCGACCCGCATGATATGGCCGCCTTCCTGGAGGGTCTTGAGGGGCCCGGGTTCTTCCGGGTCACCCGCTGGGTCATCGACGCCATGGCCTGGCGGGAGCGGCTGGGCTACGCCGGGGGCGAGCGGTCGGTCAACTCCGAGATCGTCGAGGAGACGTTCGCGGCGGCGGGCGCCTACGTCATGGGCCGGCGCATGTTCGACGGCGGCGAGATCCCGTGGGGTGAGGTGCCGCCGTTCCGGGCGCCGGTATTCGTGGTGACCCACCGCGAGCGGGAGATCGTCCGCCGCCAGGGCGGCACCTCGTTCACGTTTGTCACCGACGGGATCGAGCGGGCTGTCGCCTTGGCCAGGGAAGCCGCCGACGGCAGGGACGTCGCCGTCGCCGGAGGGGGCACGCTGCTGCGCCAGGTCCTGGCGGCCGGGCTGCTGGATGAACTCGAGTTGCACATCGTCCCGGTGCTGCTCGGCGACGGCATGCGGCTGTTCGACGGCGGGCTCGGGCTGGACGCCCGCGAGGGCATCGAGCTCACCCCGGCACGCGTGATCCAGACGCCCGAGGTGACCCACATCCGGTACGCGATCGGTCCCCGGACCAAGCTCGAACTCGATGACCGCGGCGCTGATGGCTGAGCCGGACGGCTCATTACGTAGCTGCCGAGAGCACAATGGATGCGCGGGGCAGCCGGATGAGCGGGTGGGCTGGTGAAGTGGGCCGAGCGGTGGATGGCGCGAGCACAGCGCCAGGCCGCTCGGCGTGACGAGCGGTTCCGCCGTCACCGGGACGGGATGCGCGCCGGTACTGAACCGCCGGGCTTCCTGGACCGCCTCGAATCCAGCGGGGTGCTTGACCCGGCGGACCCGCGCTACTTCCCGCGCTATGTCAACGCTGACTGGCTGCCGGCGCGGGTCCGTGCGCAGTGGCGCCGGGCACGAACGGGCCGGCGATAACCCCGCCCGAAGCCAGGGGATCGTCACCGCGGCGCGGAATGGCCGTCGCGGCCGCCGGGTTCTAACCGCCATGACCACTACTCGGCAGGCGGGGGGCGCAAGCCCGGTCGACTTCGCGACCTTTGGCGACTATGGCCACTTCAGGCGGAAGCAGCCCCAGCCAGCGACCGGAGAATTCGTGCGGTCCGCCTACCCGTTCCGCGGCCGGATCACCGCGGACGGCTCCAGCGGGTATCCGGCCGTGGCCGGCCGGTATCACCTGTACATCTCCTGGGCCTGCCCGTGGGCGCACCGGACCGCGATCGTGCGCAGGCTGCTCGGCCTTGAGGAGGCGGTCTCGCTGTCAGCGGTTGACCCGGTGCGGGACGGCCGCGGCTGGGCGTTCCGCGAGGGCCCCGGGCACTCGCTGGACCCGGTCAACGGGTTCTCGCTGCTGCGCGAGGCCTACGAGGCGACCGAGCCCGGCTACGACGGGCACATCTCCGTCCCGGTGCTGTGGGACCGGGAGACCGGCCAGATCGTCAGCAACAACTTCCCCGATATCACGATCGACCTGGACAACCAGTTCGGCGCGTGCTCCAACGGCACGGATCTGTACCCCGAGGCCCTGCGCCCCGAGATCGACGCGATCAACGCGGTCGTCTACGAGACCGTGAACAACGGCGTGTACCGCTCGGGCATGGCCACCTCCCAGGAGGCCTACCACGACGCGGTGTCCAAGATCTTCGACACCCTGGACAGCCTGGAGCAGCGCCTGGCCGGCCGCCGGTACCTGCTCGGCGACGCGATCACCGAGGCCGACGTCAGGCTATGGGTGACCCTGGCCCGCTTCGACGCGGTCTACCACTACCACTTCAAGGTCAACCTGCGCCGGCTGACGGACTACCCGAACCTGTGGGGCTACGCCCGCGACCTGTATTCGGTGCCCGCCTTCCGGGACACAACGAACTTCGATCACATCAAGCGGCATTACTACACCACGCATCCGCATATCAACCCGACCAGGATCGTCCCCGACGGCCCGCTGCTGGACTGGGCCGCGCCGCACGACCGCGGTGCCGCCCCGGCGCGCCATGGTCATGTCGCGGCGGATCGGGACGTCTTATTGTTGGAGTGTGCTGAGCGGACCGCGGTTGCGCCAGGTGGCCTTGGTGACCCGGGACTGCGGCCAGGTGGCTGACGAGCTGCGCCGGACCTTCGGCTGGCCGCCGCCCTTTCACGATCCGGGAGTGGGGCAGTTCGGCCTGATCAACGCGGTGTTCGCGGCGGGCGACACGTTCGTGGAGGTGGTAGCCCCCGCGCAGCCGGACACGACCGCCGGCCGGTACCTCGAGCGGCGCGGCGGTGACGGCGGGTACATGGCGATCTTCCAGGTCCCGGACGTGGCGGCGGCCCGCCGCCGGGCCGCCGGGCTGGGAGTACGGGTGGTCTGGACCGCCGACCTGCCCGATATCGCGGCAACCCACCTTCATCCCGGGGACGTCCCGGGCGCCATCGTGTCTTTGGACTGGGCTGCCCCCGAGGGATCGTGGCGGTGGGCGGGCCCGCTGTGGACGGGACGAGTGCCCGAGCATGCCCCAGGTGGCGTGACCGGGCTGACGATCGAGGTCAGCGACCCGGCCGCCGCGGCACGGCGGTGGGCGGCGGTGCTCGGTGTGCCCGCGGCCCGCGGGGACACCGTGGTGGTCGAGCTGCCGGAGCCGGGCCAGCGGCTGCGGTTCGTTCCGGCGCGGGACGGCCGGGGCGAGGGAATCATCGAGGTGACCATCGCCGGGCTGCCTGGCGGCGGGCCGTGGCAGATAGGCGGGGTCCGCTTCGCCGGGGAGGAAGGCTGACATGACCGCGCTCGATACGGGGACCGAGGACCTGCGCGCCGAGATCGACGACGGCGTCGCGGTGATCACCATGAATCGGCCGGCTCGGCGGAACGCGTTCTCCCAGGCCATGGTGTCCGCCCTGGGGACGGTCCTGGCCCGGGTGGAGACCGACGACGCGGTTGGCTGCGTCGTGCTCACCGGGGCGGGCGGCGCCTTCTGCGCCGGCGGTGACGTCAAGAGCATGGCCGCCGCGCCGGCGGATCACGGGGACGGGGCCGGCCCGTCGCTCGACGCTCGCATCCACCGCCAGCGGCTGAATCAGCGGGCCACCAGCGGCCGCCTGTGGGGCATGCCCAAACCGACGATCGCCGCCATCGGCGGGCCCGCGGCCGGGGCCGGGCTATCCCTGGCGCTGGCCTGCGATCTGCGCTACGCGGTCCCGGGCGCGGTGCTGACCACCGCCTTCGCCAAGGTCGCGTTCGCCGGAGACTACGGCGGGACATGGTTTCTCACCCGGCTGGTGGGCAGCAGCAAAGCCAAGGAGCTCTACTACTTCTCCGAGCGGCTGAGCGCCGAGGACGCCTGCCGGCTCGGGATCGTCAACGCCATCTTCGCGCCCGCTGATTTCGAGCGTGAGGTCATGGAACGCGCCCGCCGGCTGGCACACGGGCCGTCGGTCGCCTACCGCTACATGAAGGAGAACCTGAACCGGGCGGTATCCGGCGAGCTGGGTGAGTGCATGGACCTGGAAGTGACCCACCACGTGCATGCCGGGCTCACCCAGGATCATCGCGAAGCCGCTCAAGCATTCGTGGACAAACGCGAACCGCGTTTCCACGGCCGCTAGTCCGCCCGGACCGCCTGCTTACTGATCCGGCCCGCGCCATAGCGGTTCGCGGAGCGCCCGGCGCAGCACCTTGCCGATCGGGGACAACGGGATCGCGTCGATCACCCGCACCGTCTTGGGGACCTTGTAGCCGGCCAGGCGCGCGCGGACGACGTCCCGCAGCTCGTCCTCGCTGGCGCTGGCGCCGGGGCGCAGTGTGACGAACGCGGTGACCGCCTCGACCCAGGTATCATCCGGCGCGCCCACGACGGCGGCGCCGGTCACCGCCGGGTGCGCGAGCAGCGCCTCCTCCACCTCCCGCGGGTAGACGTTGTACCCGCCGGTGATGATCATGTCCGAGGACCGGTCGACCAGGGTCAGGTAGCCGCGGTCGTCTATCCGGCCCACGTCGCGGGTGCGGATCCAGCCGTCGGCGGTGATGGTCTCGGCGGTGAGGTCAGGCGCCCCGTCGTATCCGGCCATGCCGAAGGGGGCGCGTACCCGTACCTCACCGACGTCGCCGACGGCAACGGGGGCCCCGTCCTCGCCGGTCACCGCCACTTCCGCGTCGACCGACGGGTGGCCGCAGGACCCGAGCAGGCCGGGGTCGCGGTGGTCATCGGCGTCCAGCACGGTGATGGCCAGCGGCGCCTCGGTCTGCCCGTAGTACTGCACCAGCCGGTGACCCCACAGGCCGAGCACCTGCTCCAGCAGGGGCCGGGGCATCGGGCTGGCACCGTAGAAAGCGGTGCGCAGGCTGGAGACGTCGGCGCGCTCGGCGGCACCGGAAGTGACCAGCATCCCGAGCATCGTGGGGACCAGATTGATCTCGGTGGCCCGGTACCGGGCCAGGTCACCGAGGTAGGTCTCCGGATCGAAGCCGGGAAGGACCGCGGCGCAGCCGCCGCGGATCCAGTACGGCAACACGAACGTCCCGCTGGCGTGGATCAGCGAGGCCGCGTGAAGCATCACCGAATCACGGCCCGGGGACAGCAGGTTCGCCAGGACGTTCGCGGTGATCGCCGCCCAGCTGGCCTGAGTATGGACCACCGCCTTGAGCGCACCGGTGGTTCCCGAGGTATAGATCACCAGAACCGGGTCAGCGGCCCTGGCCGGCACGCGCGGGTCCGCATCCGACGCCTGCCCCATCTCCGCGAGCAGGTCCAGCGCGTCAACGTGCGGCGTCGGCCCCAGGCTGGCCAGCCGCAGCCCGTCCAGCCGGGAAGCCAGCTCACCGGCCCGCTCGGCCCGCGCGACATCGTGGACCAGCAGCCGCACGCCGGTGGCGGCCAGCATCCGGGCCTGCTCGTCCGCGGCCAGCCGGACGTTCAGCGGCACCCGCGCGGCACCAGCCTTCACACAGCCGAAGTCGACCGGGATGGACCAGACCCCGTTGCCGATGAGCAGCCCGACCCGGTCACCGCGGGCCACGCCGAGCCCGGCGAGCACATGGGCGATGCGGTTCGACGCCGCATCCACCTCGGCGAACGTCAGCGACTTGTCCCCGCAGACCAGCGCTGTCCGCCTCGCGTGCCGCGCCGCACCGCGGCGCAGGAGTTCCGTCGTGAGCACCCGCGTCCCTCACCATCCAGCCGAAACCGCCACCACGACCCTAGCCGGGCTTGCGCGCCAGTACGACCTCGGTGTCACCCGGCCAGTCCCAGAAGACGCCGTCGGCGGAACGGCTCGAGAGCAGCGCCCGCACCTCCCCGGCAAAGTCCTCCAGACGATCACCGAACAGGTGCGGCGCCGCGGATGACAGGGACAAGTAGCCGGACAGGACGCTCTGGCTATCTCGCAGCAGATCGGGAATGCCGGGCAGGAAGAACTGCCGCGGAACGCCGAAGCGAGTCCGGGCCAGCACATCCTCGAAACGGTGAGTTCGTTCCGGGACGATGCCCTGGCCAGCCCGCCGGGTCGAGCCGAGATGCTTCTGTACCAGTACCTTGATCTCGTCGTGCGGGATCGCGGGCACCCCGGGATCCGGCGGCCGGGGCCGCCCCGCCACCGTGTGGACGATAAGGGCCAGCGCGCCACCGGGCTCCAGCATGTCGTAGACCGCCTCAGCCACTGACCGCTCGTCGGTCCAGTGGAAGGACTGGCCGAAGGTCACCATCCGGTACGGCCCGGGCGCCACCGCGGGGAGGTCTTCGGCCAGGCCCTGAACCCACCGGATGTTCCCGACCTTCCGCTCCCCGGCCGCGCGACGGCCCTCCGCGAGCATGCCGGCGTCGGGGTCCAGGCCGACCGCCTGCGTGAACAGATGAGCGAGGCGGACGGTCAGCACGCCAGGACCGCAGCCGACGTCCAGCAGGCGGCCGTTCCCGTCCAGGCCCGTCTGCTGCGTCAGGGCGGCCTCGAGCTCCGGTGAGTACGCCGGGCGGCCACAGCGATAGTGCGGCGCCGAACCGAGATAAATGGTCGGGTCATACGGCATCGCACCAGTGTCCCCCGCACGGGGCGCATACTTGGGACATGGGCCGGATCATCGGGACAATCATCGGCACGATCCTCGCCGTATGGCTCGCCTTTACTGCCGCGGGCGGGATCTTCGCCACGCTCAAGACGTTTCTCATCGTGGGACTGATCGCGCTGGGCGTATTCGTCGTCGTGTGGCTGGTGGCCAGGCGCTCCAGCCGCGACTAACGGGCCGGGTCGACGCCGCGATAATGTCTGCGCGTGGCGACCGCGCCGGAACACGTTGAGCTGGCCGAATTCACGGCCGCGCTCTCGCTGGCGGCCGACATGGCGGCTGGCCTCTCACTGGAGCACGGTCTGCGAAGCTGTCTACTGGCGACCCGCCTGGCGGCGCGGGCCGGCCTGGCTCCCGGCGAGCTCAGGAACGTGTACTACGTGGCGCTGCTGCGCTCGATCGGCTGCACCAGCGACGCCCATGAACAGGCGGAACTGTTCGGTGACGAGATCGCCGCCCGGGCCGAGCTGAACCTGGCGCCGCACCTGGCGCCGCGCGAACTGCTCGGTGCGCTGAGCCGGCATTCCGGTGCTGGCGCACCGCCCGCCCAGCGGGCCCGGGCCATCGGGCGGACCCTGGTGGCGGCCAGGATGCTGCCGCGGCAGATCGCGACCGCGCACTGCGAGGTCGCGAAGCAACTGGCGGCCAGCCTCGGCCTGCCGGATGAGGTCCCGGCCTCGCTGTACGCGGTATTCGAGCGCTGGGACGGCAAGGGCTTCCCGGCCGGGCTGCGGGCCGGGAACATCCCGGTCGCGGCCCGGTTCGCGCAGGTCAGCTACGAGGCGCTATTGCTCGCTGAGCACCTCGGCGGTACCGAGCGGGTGGGGAAGCTGGCCGGGACCTGCTATGACCCCGACGTCGCCGCGTTGCTGGCTCCCGGCGACGCGGCGGACGTGCTCGCCCTGGTGAAGCCGTGGGACCGGGTCCTGGCCAGCGAGCCTGACGGGCCCACCGCGCTGAGTGGTGAGCAGTTCGACCGGGCCTGCGAGGCGGCGGCGGACTTCGCCGACCTGAAGTCGCCGTGGCTGCTCGGGCACTCCCGGGGAGTCGCCGAGCTCGCCGAAGCCGCTGCCTGGCGGGCCGGGCTCGGCGACACCGAGGTGGCGGCGGTGCGGCGGGCCGGGTTGCTGCATGACCTGGGCCGGGTGGCGATCCCGAGCGGAATCTGGGACCGCCGGGGGCCGCTGCGTGACAACGAACGGGAGCAGGTCCGGCTGCACGCCTACTACACCGAGCGGGTCCTGGCCCGGTCGCCCGGGCTGGCGCCGCTGGGGGCCATCGCCGGCGCTCATCACGAGCGGCTCGACGGCTCGGGCTACCACCGCGGGTGCGCGGCGGCGCAGCTTCCCGTCGCCGCCCGGCTGCTCGCGGCCGCCGACGGCTACCAGGCGATGCTCCGGCCGCGGCCGCATCGTGGCCACCGGGAGCCCGACCAGGCGGCGGCGGAACTGGAGTCGCAGGTCAGGAGCGGCGGGCTGGACGGGGCGGCGGTCCGGGCCGTGCTGGCCGCGGCCGGCCATCGCCAGCAGGCCAGCCGCCCGGTGCTTCCGGCCGGGTTGAGCGAGCGCGAGGCGCAGGTGCTGGCGCTGCTGGCACGCGGGATCTCCAACCGCCAGATCGCCGGGCAGCTCGGGATCACGCCGAAGACGGCGGGTCATCACGTGCAGCACATCTACACCAAGATCGGCGTTTCGACCCGGGCCGCGGCCGCGCTGTTCGCGCTGCGGCACGACCTGCTGGGGCCGTGACGAGTGAACGGCATAGGGCGTTCGCCCGATGCCGTGCGGCGGCCGCGGGTCTTACCGTCAGGCTGTCATCGCCCGCAGGGAGGAAGCACTATGAGCGAGATCACGACGTGGCCGGCTCTGGAGATCGCCCGGGCCGTTCGGGAGAATAGGGTTAATCCAGCGGAGGTGATCCAGGCACATCTGAGTCGGGTCGCCCGGCTGGAGCCCGGGATCCACGCGTTCCAGGTGGTACTGGCCGAGCAGGCCATGGCGGAGGCGCACGCCCTGGCCGGCCGGGCGGACCTGGCCACGCTGCCGCTCGCCGGGGTGCCCGTGGCGGTCAAGGACAACGTGGACGTCGCCGGAGTTCCGACCCGGGCCGGGTCGGCCGCGACGCGGTCCGAGCCCGCCGGGCACGATGACGAGCTGGTCCGGCGGCTGCGGGCGGCCGGGTGCGTCGTGATCGGCAAGACCCAGATGCCCGAGTTCGCGATCTGGCCGTTCACCGAGCCGGCCGCCTTCGCCGCGACCAGGAACCCCTGGGACACCAGCCGGACGCCCGGCGGCTCGACCGGAGGCGGCGCCGCCGCGCTGGCGGCGGGGATGGCCGCGCTCGCGCTCGGCTCCGACGGCGGCGGCTCGATCCGGATCCCGGCGGCTTGCTGCGGGGTGGTCGGGCTCAAACCAGGTCCGGGGATCGTCCCGCTGGCCGGGGGCGCCGAGCAGCACTGGCACGGCCTGACCGCCTTCGGCCCGCTGGCCCGCACCGTCGGCGACGCCGCCGCCGCGCTGGACGTGCTCGCCGGGACCCGCCGTTACGCCGGCCTGGGGCCGCCGCCCGGCCCGCTGCGGATCGCATACTCTGCCGCGCCGGCCACGGCCGGGGCCAGGGTGGCGCCGGCAGTACGGGCGGCGCTCGCCGACGCGGTGGAGGCACTCCGCGAGGCCGGCCACACCCTGGTCCGGGCCCGGCCGCCGATCCCGGCCACCGCGGGCCTGCGGTTCGCCAGCCGCTGGCTGTCCGGCATCGCGCAGGACACCGAGGGGCTGCCCGCCGACGCCATGGAGCGGCGGACCCGGAAGATGGCCAGCCGCGGCCGCCGCCTGTCCCGGCGGGTCAAGCCCGCCTCGGCCGACCCGTTCGCGGCCCGGGCCGCCGCGTGGCTGGCCGGCTTCGACGCATTGGTGATGCCCACCCTCACCCGGCCCGCCGTGCCGGTCGGGACGTGGGCCGGCCGGGGCTGGATACCGACGATGCTCGGCGTCGGCAACTGGGTGTGCACGAATCCGTGGAACCTGGCCGGGCTGCCGGCCATCTCGGTGCCGTCGGCCGCCGCGGCGGACCTTCCGGTCGGCATCCAGATCGTCGCCGCGTCCGGCGGTGAGCCCGTCATCATCGCGGTGGCCGCTCAGCTGGAGCGGTTGCGGCCCTGGCCACAGCTAGCCCCGGCGACCGCGGGTGATCACCAGGCGATCGAGGCGTAGTCCCCCTCGCCCACCGCTTCGCCGGGCAGCGGGGTGATTTTCCCGGCCGTGACCATGACGACATCGGACTTGGTGGGGCCGGTGAGAGTCGGGATCACGCCGATGAGCACGCTGCCCGAAGGGTTGGACCACAGCACGTCGACGAAGAATCGAGCCGAATTCTTGATGGTCGCGTGCGCGAGGGTGCGGATCGGCATTCCGGCCGCCGTCGGGTAAACCAGGAACGCGTATTCGTCAACCGGCCGGCCCGCGCTGGGGATGCTGTACGCGGCGCAGACGACGGCCGAGCCGTTCGGGGTGACGATCAGTTCCTGGCATACCGGCCCCGACGGCGACTGCTGATTCGAGCCGTAGCCCAGGGACATCGCCTGGCGGCTGTCGGCGAGCAGGTTGCTGCCGGCCAGGCCGAGATCAAGGAGCCATTCCCCTTGGTCCGGGCCGTTGGTGGTGCCCAGCCACGTGAAGCCGATCGTCTGGGCCGAGAACCAGCTCAGTTGTTCCGCGTCGTCCGGCGTGTAGCCGATGGCGCCGGTGGCCGACCAGGTCCGCAGCACCGTGCCGGTGGCGACGGAATAAATGATGAGCTCAGAGACGACAGGCTGGCCGTTGCCTGGATAGCGCGCAACGGCGAGCTTGGTGCCGTCGGGCGACAGCGCGTACCCCGTCACGTAGTAGTTGTTCGGCTCGGTGACCGGCAACGGGGTCACCGAGACCGGCCGGCCGGAGGAGCTGACGCGCAGCCGGTAGAACGCGTGCGCCTCGGCGTTTACCACCTGGTTGCGCGTCTGTTTCAGGCTCTGCTCGTCCAGGATGAAGGTCCGGTCGTCGGCAGCGCCGATCACCCCGACGATCTTGTAGCCGGCCGCGCGCTTGACCGTCGCGATGGTGGCGCCGGTGGCGGTCAGCCGGACGGCGGCGTCCGCTGGCTTGGCGCCGTTGGACCAGATGAGCGCCACGAAGTAGGGCGGAACCCGGCCGCCCAGGGCGTAGCCGGGCCCGGCCGCGTGGCCAGTCCCGGTGGTGGTGGCGCGGGATGGATGGTGGGGCACCACCAGGAGGACGGCGGCGATGACGGCGGCCACCGCCGCCGCGGCGCCCGCCGGCGCCAGCAGGCGCAGCCGCGATGACCGCGGCCGGCGGCGCGCGTGGCCACGTCCGCTGGTGACGGGCGGAGCCATCGGCGCCGCGGCGGGCCGTACGGCGCCTAGATCAGCGGGTACCTGATCAACGGTTGAGGCCGCGGCCGACTCGGGGTAGCCGGTCTGCGAGAAGCCGTGGAGCAGCGGGCTCTCCGGTGCGGGCGTCATGCGATCGGCCGGGGGCGCGGGCCGGTAGAAGGCCGGCGCGGCGCGATCGGGTGCGGCGGTCACGTGGTAAGGCGCCACGCCGAGCGCGTCCCGCAGGGCGTCGGCGAAGTCCGCGCAGGACCCGAACCGCTGCTCCGGCAGCTTCGCCATGCCCCGGGCCAGCACCGCGTCGGCCGAGACAGGCAGCCCGGGGCGCTGAGATCGCAGCGAGGGCGGCGGCTCGGACAGGTGCGCGAACAGCACCGCCATCCCCTGGTCCCGGCCGAACGGCAGCGCGCCGGTCAGCAACTGGAAGGCCACGCACGCCAGGGCGTACTGGTCGGTGCGGCCGTCCACCTCCCCGCCGCGGATCTGCTCCGGGGCCGAGTAGTCCGGCGTGCCCACGAAGTTCCCCGCACCGGTCAGGCTCACCGACGAGATCGCGCCCTTGCTCACCCCGAAATCCGAGAGGTACACGTGGTCGGGCCGGTCGGCGCGGGCGTCGACCAGGATGTTGGCCGGCTTGACGTCCCGGTGCACCAGCCCGGCGCGATGCGCGGCATCCAGCGCCGAGGCCACCGGCGAGATGAACCCCGCCGCCCGGCCCGGCGAGAGAACCCCTTCATAGCCGAGTACCTGGCGCAGGTCTCCGCCACGGACGAACCGCATCGCGATGAACAGCGCCCCGTCCGCGTCGCCGGCCTCGTAGATCGGGATGATGTGCGGGTCATCCACCACCGCCGCGGCCCGCGACTCGGCGATGAACCGGCGGCGGAACGCCGGATCGGCGGCCAGCACCGGGGCAAGGATCTTCAGCGCCACCAGCCGGCCGAGCCGCTCGTCGCGGGCGCGGAACACCACCGCCATCCCGCCCGCCCCGACCTGCGCCTCCAGCCGGTACCCCGCGATCAGGGAGCCCGCCCGCAGCGACGCCAGCGGAGCCGGGAACGCCTCGCCCAACATCCCTCCCACTGTCAGGCGGTAAGAATATCCAGGGACAGGGATCGTCTGCCGTCAATTCGGACATCTAGGCGGATCAGCGGCCAGACCAGGGATGGCGGGCAGGACGGATCGCGTTTTACGTACCAGTAGTGGCGATCTCGGCCCGGGCGAGTCCGGTCGGGGTCAGCCAGGTACCGACGATGTTGGCCGCGATGAGCGTGCGGTCGGCCGGGTCCCACAGCAAGATCGTGTCGGCTTTGGCCAGGGCCAGTAGCGCGGTCATGGCCGCGGGGCTGGGCGCGGCGGTGTGCTGCTGCCCGTCGGCGGTCACGATCATGATCTCGAACCTGCCATCGGTTCCGTCCGGCCCGGCGGTCCAGTTCGCGTTGAGGACTTTGACCTGGCTGGTCTGCTCGCTCGCCCCGGGCATACCGTCACCGCCCGGCCGCTGCGGCCGACTGCGGCGCCCCGCAGCACTGCGCGCCCGGCCCGCTGGCGGGTGCGCCGGCGGCCTCGTCGAGCGCGGCAGAGGCCGCGTCCCAGCTCTGGCTGCCGTCTTGGCCCCAGAAGGTCTGGCTGTCGGCCAGGACGGTGTAGATCTCCCATCGTTCGCCGCCGGGTGCGCCCGTGACCCAGAACTTGTCCTGGCGGGCGTAGCAGCAGGTGGTGTCTCGCTCCTCGATCGCGGCTAGGCCGGCCTCGGCCAGGCGAGCCTGCTCGGCTTCCACGGTGCCGGTGTCGGCGACTTCGACGCCGAGATGGTTGAGGGTGCCGCCCTGGCCGGGGTTCTCCAGCAGGACGAGTTTGAGCGGCGGCTCGGCGATGGCGAAGTTGGCGTAGCCGGGCCTGCGCTTGGCGGGCTCGGTGCCGAACAGCTTGGTATAGAAGCTGACCGCTTCCTCGATGTCGTTGACGTTCAGCGCGAGTTGCACCCGGGACATACCGGCCTCCTAGGACATTGACAGATATCTATGTCTTCACCGGGACTGAGCTTGCCACATGACATCGATATCTGTCAATATAGATTGATGTCTAATTCCCTGACGTTGCTCAGCCCGGCGGAGACGGCGGCCTGCTGCGCGCCGCTGTCGGCCGAGCCGCTGACCATGGAGCAGGCCGAGCAGGTCGCGCCGCTGCTGAAGGCCCTGGCCGATCCGGTGCGGCTGCGGCTGATGTCGCTCGTCGCCTCCCGGGCAGACGGGGAGGCGTGCGTGTGCGACCTGAACGACGCGTTCGATCTGTCGCAGCCAACGATCAGTCATCACCTGAAGGTGCTGCACGAGGCCGGGCTGCTCGACCGGGACAAGCGCGGCGTATGGGTCTACTACCGGGTCCGGCCGCAGGCACTGGCCAGCCTGGGCGCACTGATCGGCTGCCCGCCCGGCTAGGGCTGTCTAAAAGCGCCATTTTGATCCCGTAGCTGGGCAGCCCGGCAGTCTCCTGCGGCATTTTCGAAAACAGGGCCTGGGTCGCGTGATCTGTCATCCGTGAGACATTCCCCTGGAGCCCGGCGTGTCGCCTTTTATAGGAGCCTATTTATCGTTATCCTGTTTGATGCAAGGTATTACCTGTTCGAATAGGTTCCAATATATGAGCGAAATTCCGGCTTCAGCGGATCCCTGGCGGGACGATGGCTCCTGCCCGGTGCCGTCGTGGCCGGAGTGGATGGATGACCCGGCTTACCTGGCCCTGCGGGCTGAGGACGTCGAAGAGTGCGGTGAGGATTTCGAGGACGAACCACCGCCGGACGTGGAGGACGGCGAGCTCGCGGCGGTGGCAGACCAGATCGCCCGGGATCAGGCGCGGCTGGCGGTGACCGCGGCGCGGCTGGGAACGGCCGGGGCGCTGGCTGCCGGGACGGCAGCAGGGTGGGGACGGCGGGGTCCGGGGATGCCCGGATCAGCGGAGTCGTTTCCGGGCGTGTACGCCAGCCGGTCCTCGGGGTTCGCGTCCGGTAAGCCGCTAGATACCGCGCCGGGATGCCTTGTCCTAGCCCAGTTCGCCGAACAAGCCGCCGGGCCCGATGACCGGTACCCGGGCGCCTCCGATGATGAGATGTTCGGGGTGGTCGCGGCGTGGGAGCGGGCCGAAGCCTACGTCAGCAGCCGCAAGCATGCCGCGGTGGCCGAGGTGATCCGCCGCCGCCCGGCCGAGGGATGCCCGCTGCAGGGGCCGGCGCAGATGCCTGAGGCGTGTGATGAGTTCACCGCGCGGGAACTGGGCGCGGTGCTCGGGGAGTCCGCGGATGTGGCCGGGGACATGCTGTCCCTCGCTGAGGAGCTGGAGGTGAACCTGCCGGGAACGAAGGCGGCGTTCCGGGCCGGGATCGTGAACCAGCGCAAGGCGATGATCATCGCCTCGGGGACCATGCTGCTGGACCCGGACCAGGCCCGGGCGGCCGAGGCGCTCGTTTTGGGCCGAGCCGGAACCATGACCCCGCATGGGCTGCGCACCGCGATCAAGCGCGCCGTGATGCAGGTCGCGCCGGGCACGGCGAAGAAACGCCGCGAGCACGCGGCGAAAAGGGCACGCGTCGAGCGATGGGCCGAGGGGTCGGGGAACGGCGGGCTGGCCGGGCGGGAACTGCCGCCCGCCCAGGTGCTGGCCGCCGACCAGCGGGTCACGGCGTGGGCCCGGGAGCTTGAGAAGGCGGGGCTGGCTGGCGGGATGGACGCGCTGCGGGCCCGGGCGTTCCTGGACATCCTGCTCGGCATGGACTCCCGGCCCCCCGGTACCGCGCCCGGGCGCGCCACCGACCCCCAGGCCGCGGCCCAGCGCCCGGCACCGGCGCCGGGTCCGGGCGGGCCGCTGGCCGGGATGATCCCGCCCGGGTTCGCCGGGCACGTCAACCTCACCATCCCTGCCGCCACCTTGATCAGCCTCATAGACCGGCCCGGGGAACTGGGCGGCATCGGGCCCATCGATCCCGGCCTGGCCCGGGAACTGGCCGCGGCGGCCGCGCGGAACCCCAGGTCCACCTTGGTGCGTAACAGTGACCGACCAGGAAGGGCACGCCGTCGCGCACGGCTGCGCCCGACTGGTGAAACGGCGCAAACCCGCTGGCCACGACCCGCCCGGCGGGCCTGATCCTCCCGGCGGTCCCGGGTTCGCGTTCACGCCGGCCGGGCCCGGGACATGGAAGCTGACCGCCGGGCACCGCGAGATGCTCGTCACGATCGAGCCGCTCCCAGGCGGGGACTGCGACCACCGGCACCAGGCCCGGGGGCATGACCCGGGGGTGATGCTGCGGCACCTGACCGAAGTCCGGTACGCCACCTGCACCGGGCCCGGCTGCCGGCGGCCCGCCGCGAGGTGCGACTTCGAGCACAACATCCCGTACGAAGCGGGCGGACGGACCTGCCTGTGCAACGCGGATCCGAAGTGCCGGTTCGACCACCGGCTCAAACAGCACCCGCGGTGGAAAGCCGAGCACCTGCCCGGCGGGAACATCCGGTGGACCACACCGTCGGGACGGCAGTACATCACCGAGCCGACCCGGTACGCCATCTAGACCTAGCCGACCCGGCAAAGGGGTTCCCGTCCGGTTGTTAATCGTCTATCGTCGATTAACGATGAATGCTGTGCAGCCACTGGACCGCCGGACCGCTGAGACGTACGCGGCGTGGTTCAAGGCACTGGCGGACGGGACCCGGGTTCAGGTGGTCTCGCTGCTGGCCCGGGCGGGCAGGCCGGTGACGGTCAAGGAGATCGTGGCGGCGGTGCCGGTGGGCCAGTCGACGGTGTCAGAGCATCTGCGTCAGCTGGCCGCGGTCGGGTTCGTCCTGGTGGAGGACCGCGGCACGTCGCGGCTGTACCGGATCAACCGCGACTGCGTGTCGTGCTTCCCGACGGCCGCCGATCTGGTGATGGGAAAGCCCTCACCGGTCCCGTCCGCAATTCCCGCAGCGTAGGGAGATGGATCATGCACGGAGCAGATCGGGACGAGGTCCGGGCGGCGGTCGCCGCCCGGTACGCGGGCCTAGCACGGGCCGCGCGGGCGGGGCAGCGGGTGACCGACTGCGACCCGGGCGAGTTCGCGGCGGGCGGCTTCGGTCCGGCCGGGTACCCCGATGTCGCGGGCCTGCCGGAGGGCGCGGTGCGGGCCAGCCTGGGCTGCGGCAACCCGGTCGCGGTGGCGGACCTGCGCTCCGGGGAGACGGTGCTGGACCTGGGCTGCGGCGGCGGGATCGACGTGCTGCTCTCGGCTCGCCGGGTCGGCCCGTCCGGGCGAGTGTACGGCCTGGATATGACCGAGGAGATGCTGGATCTGGCCCGGGCCCACGCGCGTGAGGCCGACGTGGGCAACATGGAGTTCCTCCGCGGCCAGATCGAGGCGATACCGCTGCCGGACAGCTCGGTGGACGTGGTCATCTCCAACTGCGTGATCAACCTGTCCACCGACCGAGGCGCCGTGTTCGCCGAGACCTTCCGGGTGCTGCGGCCGGGCGGCCGGCTGGGCATCTCCGACATCCTGGCCGAGGACCGCCTCAGCGCCGCCGATCGGATGGAACGCGGCGGTGCGGTCGGCTGTATTGCCGGGGCGCCTTCGTTTGCCGAGTACCGCGCGGGGCTGACCGCGGCGGGCTTCACCGGCATCGCGATCACCACGACCCATCAGGTCGCCGAGGGCGTGCATTCAGCGATCATCCGCGCGGCCAGGCCCTGATCCGTGCCCGCCCAGGACGACGGAGGCGTGCGGATCGAGGCGATGACCGATGCGCACGCCGCGGCGGTGCTGGCCATATACCAGGCCGGGATGGACGAGGGCAACGCCACGTTCGAGACCCGCGCACCGCAGTGGGACACGTTCTGCGCGGCCCGGCTGCCCAGGCACCGGTTCGTGGCGATAGCGGCGGGTCACGTGGCCGGCTGGGTGGCCGCGTCCCCGGTATCCGGCCGCCGCGTCTACGCCGGGGTCGTCGAGCATTCGGTCTACGTCCACCCCGCCGCCCGCGGCCGGGGCACCGGCCGGGCGCTGCTGGCCGCCCTGATCGCCTCCACCGAGGCCGCCGGGATCTGGACCATCCAGAGCAGCGTCTTCCCGGAGAACACGGCCACCTTGGCCCTGCACCGGGCCGCCGGGTTCCGGGTCGTGGGCACCAGGGAACGCATCGCCCAGCATCACGGCCGCTGGCGCGACACCCTGCTCATCGAGCGTCGTAGCCCGGTCGTGTAACCAGACCCCGGTCAGGAGACGGCGCCGAGGCGCGGCGCGAGGCGTCCGACCCGGTCCGCGAGCTGGGCCACGGCCGTGTCGAAGCTCGCGGGGTCGCCGGCCGGGACGGGGTCGGGGACGGACCAGTGCAGCGCCGCGGCGCGGCCGAGTTCTTCGTGGGCCATATCGCACACGGTGATGACCAGATCGTCGTCTTGCTGGACGTCGCTGATGTGGCGGGGTCGCAGCCGGGGCAGCGGCAGGCGATGCCGTCCGGCGGCGGCGATGGCGCCGCGATCGATGGCCGCTGCCGGGTGCGTACCGGCCGATGCGGCCGGGACGGTGCTGGCCCGGCGCCACAGTGCGGCGGCCAGGTGCGAACGGGCCGAGTTGGCGGTGCAGACGAACAGCACCCGCCGCGCGGCGCGGGCGGGCGGGGCGGCGACCGATTCCAGGGGGCCAGGGATCAGCTGCAGGTAGGTGCGGCGGCGGTCGCCTTCGGAACGGCGGCGGGTGATGACCCCGGCCTGCTCCAGCACGTGCAGGTGGTGAGCGAGCAGGTTGGACGGCATGCCGAGCACAACGGCCAGCTCGGAGGGCGAGGCGTCCCCGGCCAGCAGCGTGTCGGCGATCTGCAGCCGGGCTGGGTCGGCAAGCGCGGCATGCACGGCGGCGCGCCGGGCCAGCTCGAATGATCGCTCAACAGACATTGACTCAATCTTGACTGAGCTATTCTGCTCTGTCAAGATGGCCGCGTGAGCAGTGCACCCGCCGTGCTGTGGCGCCGGCTGACCGCCGAGTTCCTGGGCAGCGCGTTCCTGGCCGCGGTGGTGATCGGGTCCGGGATCGCCGCGCAGCGGCTGTCACCCGGCCAGACCGGGCTGGAACTGCTGGAGAACTCGGCGGTGACCGCAGCCGGGCTGTTCGCGGTCATCTTGATGTTCGGCCCGGTTTCCGGCGGCCACTTCAACCCGGTGGTGTCTTTCGCGGACGCCGCGTTCGGCGGGCTGTCCTGGCGGGACGCGGCGGCGTACCTGCCTGCACAGGTGGCCGGGTGCACGAGCGGGGCGGTGCTCGCGAACCTGATGTTCGCGCTGCCCGCGGTGAGCATCTCGGGGAAGCACCGGGCCACCGGGGCCCATTTCCTGTCCGAGGTCGTGGCCACGGCCGGGCTGCTGCTGGTCATCTTCGCGCTGGCCCGGTCCGGGCGCGCCCGGTCCGCCCCGGCCGCGGTGGGCGCCTACATCGGCGCGGCGTACTGGTTCACGTCCTCGACCAGCTTCGCGAACCCGGCCATCACCATCGGCCGGATGTTCAGCGCGACCTTCGCGGGCATCGCCCCGTCTTCGGTACCGCCGTTCATCGCCGCGCAGATCATCGGGGGCATCGCGGCCGTCGCGATCATCAAGGCGCTGTATCCCGCCATCACCCCCTCCGACGCGGCCGCGATCATCGTCCCCCATACCAGCGACGGGCGGGTGCCGGGCAACGCTCCGCTGCCCGGTAAGTAGAGGAGCCTGACATGCACGTGGTGATGATCGGCGGCAGCGACGCGGGGATCAGCGCGGCCCTGCGGGCCCGCGAGCTGGACCCGGCGGCCGAGGTCACGGTGGTGCTGGAGGATGCCTACCCTAACTTCTCCATCTGCGGCATCCCCTATTACGTCTCCGGTGAGGTCGGCCACTGGCGGAACCTGGCCCACCGCACCGTGGCCGACCTGGAAGCCGCCGGGATGCGGCTTCGGCTGGACACCACCGCCCGGCGCATCGACGTACCCGGCCGCAAGCTCCTGATCACCTCGGCCGACGGCGGCGAGGAGGTGCTCGGCTACGACAAGCTGGTGATCGGCACGGGCGCGGTGCCGGTCCGCCCGCCGATCGGCGGCCTGGACGAGCTGGGCCCCGCCGAGGGGGTGCACCTGCTGCACTCGATGGGCGACACGTTCGCTGTCATGGCCACCCTGGAGCAGGCCGCCCCGGCCAGCGCGGTCATCGTCGGCGGCGGGTACATCGGCCTGGAGATGGCCGACGCCCTGACCGTCCGCGGGCTGGCCGTCACCCAGATGGAGCAACTGCCCGAGGTCCTGCCCACCGTCGACCCCGACCTCGGCGCGCTCGTTCATGCCGAGCTTGCCGGGCACGGGGTGCAGGTGCTGGCCGGCACCACCGTCCGGGCCATCAGCAAGGCGCCGCCCGGCGGGCCTGCGCGGCTGGACGTGGCGGCGACGGCGGCCGACGGTTCGGCCCTGACCCGGGCGGCGGACATGGTGCTGGTCGTCGTCGGGGTGCGGCCCGAGACCACCCTGGCCGCCGAGGCCGGGGCCGCGCTCGGCGCCCGGGGCGCGATCGCGGTCGACCCCGGCATGCGCACCGGCCTGCCCGATGTGTTCGCGGCCGGGGACTGCGTCATCACCCACCACCGGCTGCTCGGCGTGACCTACCTGCCGCTGGGCACCACCGCGCACAAGCAGGGCCGGGTGGCCGGGGAGAACGCGCTCGGCGGCAACCGGGCCTTCGCCGGCAGCCTGGGCACCCAGGTGGTCAAGATCTTCGACCAGGCCGCCGCCCGCACCGGGCTGCGCGACCACGAAGCCGTCGCGGCCGGGTTCGACCCGGTCACCGTCGCATCCGAAGCCGATGACCACAAGGCCTACTACCCCGGCAGCCACCGCATCGCGATGCGGGTCACCGGCGACCGGGCCACCGGGCGGCTGCTGGGCCTGCAGCTCTTCGGCCACAAGAACGCCGAGATCGCCAAGCGCGTCGACATCGCCGCCACCGCGATCTTCCACGGCATGACCGTCGAGGCGGTCAGCGACCTGGACCTGTCCTACACCCCGCCGCTGGGCAGCCCTTGGGACGCGGTCCAGATGGGCGCCCAGGCCTGGACCCGGGGCACGGGCGGGAATTGACTTGACGGACGGGACTTGGTGGGGTTGGGGGCATGGCTACCCCGGCGGGCTTTGTCGGGCGTGATGACGAACTGTCCCGCCTGGTGGCCGCGCTGGCCAGCCAGACCCGGATGGTGCTCGTGGTCGGCGACGCGGGGGTGGGCAAGACGCGGCTGGCCGGGGAGGCCATGGCCCGGGCGGCGGCCGCGGGAATGGTGACCCTGCGCGGAGAATGCCTGCCGCTGGGCGAGCGGCTGCCGCTGCTGCCGGTCGCCGCCGCGCTGGACGAACTGGCCCGGCTGGACGGCGGCGCCCTGCTGGACACGGCGCTGGCGGCCGCCCCGGAGTACGTGCGGGCGGAGGTCGGGCGGCTGCTGCCCCGCCTCGGTCCGGGCACCGGGCCGGAGCAGGGCGGCTGGGAGCAGGGGTGGCAGCGGGGACGGTTGTTCCTGGCGGTGGCGGAGCTACTCGATTCGGCGGCTCGCGGAGGCGGGCTGCCGGGGGCGGCACGCGGTTCTGGGGGCGGGACCGGGGCTGGCGGCGGGACCGGGGCTGGGGGCGGGACCGGGGCTGGGGGCGGGACCGGGGCTGGCGGCGGGACCGG
>Ga0070735_10000635_pt1 | contig 36842 bp, 28 predicted proteins | sample Coa_R1_FD_66443 | JGI IMG/M metagenome (GOLD analysis project Ga0070735, IMG submission 66443) | Surface soil microbial communities from Centralia Pennsylvania, which are recovering from an underground coalmine fire - Coalmine... | ecosystem: Environmental > Terrestrial > Soil > Unclassified ...
CTGCATGCCGATCGGGGCCACGCTGATGAGGAAGAAGCCGAAGGCGAAGGCCGTCAGGTAGAGGAGCCAGAGGCTCCCGGCGAACGTCACCCCGACCAGCATCGGCATGGAGCAGACGAGCCCGATGAGCATGTAGCGGACGCGGCGGCCCGAGCGGTCCGAGAGCGGCGCGATCGCCACGCTGCCGATGATCCCCCCGACGAGGAGGAGGGCGCCGACCGTCCCCGCCACGACCGAGCTGAAGTGCCGGGGGCTCATGATCTCGTCGATCCAGGTGAGGATGCCGTTGAAGATGCCCATGCCGGCGAACCAGACGCCGAGGTAGACGAGGAACGGGCGGGTGCGGAGCGACCGGCGCAGGCCGTCGAGCACGAGGGCGCGCGTCTCGCTCTCCGGGTCGCAGGGCGGGGTGGCCGGGCGGTCGCGCACGACGGCGACGAAGACGAGCGCCGAGGCCATGGCGAGGGAGCCGTAGAGGAGCTGCACCGAGGCGATCGAGAGGCTCTTCACGAGGATCGGGGTGAGCGCCTCGCCTGCGGCGATGCCGACGAGGTTTGCGAGGGTGGCGAGCCCGACGCCGGTCGCCCGCTCGTTCTTGGCGAACCAGAGAGCCGGCACCTTGGTCCAGGCGTTGAGGAGGAACGGCTGGGCGACGGCGATGCCGATGGTGGCGACCATGGCGCCGGCGTAGTCGTGTCCGGCGAGGCCGCGGGCGAGGCCGCAGACGCCCATGAGGAGCGCACCCCCGCCGACCGCCTTCCGCAGTCCCTTGTTGTCGATCAGCCAGGCGGCCGGGATCGACATCGGGATGAAGACGATCATGAAGACCATGGCGAGGAGCCCGATCTCGAGGTGGGTGGCGCCGTAGAAACGGGCCGCCCGGTTCGTCACCGGGGCGTAGGCGATCCAGAGCATCTGCATCGTCAGGTTGACGAACATGAAGGCGCCGAGCACCGCCCAGCGGTAGCGGTAGACGCGATACCCGGTGGCGGGCTCGCTCGCGGTGCTGGTCATCTACGGCTCCTCCCTCGGCGGCCGCGCCTCGCGCCTCGGCCGCCCTTCCTCAGGCCACCCGCAGGCGCCTCGCCCTCCCGTCGGTCGCCGGGCTCGGCGGAGCGAGCTCGCAGCCGTGGGCGAGCGGGTCCTCGACCATCGCCTTCAGAAGGGAGGCGGCGGCGCCTGCGTACATCCCGTCGTCGATGCGCTCGTCGTAGCTGCAGCGAAGGTGCGCCACCCGGGCGGCGACCACCTGTCCGTCGTGGACGGCCGGCTCCTCCTCGAGGCGCCCGATCGTGCAGAACAGGCCGGCGTTGCCGTACTCGTAGAGGTGGTGGAAGACCGACTCCATCTTGAGGCTGCCGAGGTTCGCCACCCAGGCGCTCGTGAACATCGGGTCCGGGTCGACGAAGGAGGCCGGCAGCATGCCGAGGCGGTCGAGGAGGCGCTCGAGGGCGAGCACGAGACGGAGGGCCGAGCCCGGCAGGTGCAAGAGGACGGCGAGCTCCCGGTCGACCGTCGTCACGCCGGGGGACCGGGCCTGGGCGATCTCGGTGTTGAGCGCCGGCACGAGCTCGTAGAAGGGCTGGTCCGGGTCGACCCGGTGCTTCACGACCACGAGCGGGGCGTCGTCGGACATCTGCTGCTTGGCGGCGAAGGAGATGAAGATCCCCTTGCGGTCGTAGTGGCGGCCGCCCGACACGAACCGGTTGAGGTGCGGCCGCTCGGCGAGGGTACGGCCGAGCGCCCACATGACGACGTGGAAGAGGGTGGCGTGGATGCCCGGGTTCTCGCGGGAGAAGTCCTCGAGGAACCGTTCGGTGGCGGAGACGTCGCTGACGAGGTCGAGGTAGGTGATCGACTCGTTCCTCCCCCGCATCAGGTAGGGCATGATCCGGCGGTCGGCGTCGTCGACCCGGACCAGCTCGCCGTCACAGCGCTTCCACCACATGACGACCTCCCCTCGTGCGTCGCTCTCCTCGGGGGTGTTGGCCTCGACCCGGCTTCTCATTGGACGGCTGCGGGCCTTCGAGCGCAAGGGCCGAACGACCCCATCTCCCGTCGACGCGCTCGACGAGGAAGCGCTCGATCCGTTCGTTGACGAGGTCCGGGTACTCGACGGGGGCGTAGTGGCTGGCGCCGTCGATCACCTCGGCCTCGCCGTGCTGGACGGCCTCGGCGGTCTGCTTTGCAACTTCGGGTGGTGTGAACAGGTCCCGCGTGCCGCCGATGCAGAGGGTCGGCGCCGTGATCTCGTTGAGGCGTGGCCATGCGTCGTGGTCCGCCATTGCCCGCATGGTGCGGAAGTAGGTGCGCCAGTCGAGGCGGGAGAAGCGGTCGGACATGTCCGAGAAGACGTCGAGGTCGGTGGCGCCGGACACGATGCGGGCGCGCTGCAGGAGGGCGGGCGCCGCCTTGGCGGTGAGGAGCGGGCGGGTCGCCGCCCCGAAGCAGCGGGGGAAGGCCTCGATGACCCTGCAGGCGGCCGGGACGGCCCAGCGGCTGACGGTCGTGCGGAAGACGCCTGCGAAGGGGTCGCCCGGAGCCCCGCACACGAGCACGAGACCTGCGACCGCAGCCGGGCGGGCGACGGCGTACTCGACCGCCACCTGGACGCCCATGCTCCAGGCGAGCACGACGGCGCGTCGGGCCTCGGTGGCCTGAACCACCCTCTCGAGGTCGGCGAGGTGGTCCTCAACCCTCACGGCTGCGGGATCGGCCGGCGCCCCCGAGCCGTAGAGCCCGCGGTAGTCGAACGAGACGATCCGAAAGGCAGGGACGAAGTGGCGGTAGAGGTGGCGCCAGGCGGCGATGGAGCCGCCGAGGCCGTTCACGAGGAGGATGTCGGGGCCGTTCCGGGCGGTCGTCTGGACCTCGAGCTCCGTGCCGTCGAAGGAGCGGACCCGCTCACGAGTGACGAGGGCGTCGGTGGCTGTGGCTGTGTTGGTGCCGGTGTCGTCCCGACCCACGCAGCCATTGACGCGCCCCGGCCTTGTCGGCGACAGGGCCGAAGGTCACGTCTGACCCCCACCTCGCTCTTCGCGGAGAGTCGGCCAGCTGCTGAAGAGTCCGTTACGGACGCGGCCTTAACATGGTCGGCGGGCGCACCTCCCCCCGGTTCGGAGGACGAACTGCCTCCCCCGCCAGGCGTCGAACTGCCCGCCTCGCCGGACGGAACTAGTGGAGGAACGGTTAGCTGAGTGACGGTGTAGGCCGTGGACTCCTCGGTCTCCCCTGACAACGGGGGGAGGGGGTTCCGTGCTCGCGCTTGCTTCCTGTACAACTGCCCGAAGCAAAGGGTGGAGGCCCGGGATTCGTTGCCCCGACCACCCAGCACCCGGTCCCGGGTGGAAGACGGCGCCGGCATCGTACGCCGGACCGGCGGCCACCCGGGCCGGCCACCGGCCCACACACTAAAGCGGTGCGAGGATGACGAAGACGAAGAACGAGAAGCCCGAAGCCGGAGTCAGGTTCGGCAGAGTGGCGACCGGAAAGACCATCTTCCGGGTGAGCGAGCAGTACCTTGCGGAGCATCTTGCACCGCTGATCCGGGCGCGGCGGCCCGAGGCGGCCAAGATCGATCTAGTCCTTCGGGCCGTCGCGCTCTCCCCAGGGCATAACGGGGAACGTCCGGTCGGCACGGTGCTGCGTCTCCGGGGTCTCTTCGACTATGCCGAGATTCATGACCTCGTCCGGGACGCTCGGCGGTTCAGCATGACGCCGCCTGAGGATGACGACGACGACGCCAAGGAGCGAGAACTGAAGCGCGAGTGGGTCCGGCAGCAGCTTTGCCTCCTCGAGGAGCGTCGGCTACTCACCCGAATCGACACCGGTCAGGGTCCCCGTCGTATCGTCATGCTGAGCGACCTCGGCAACGGCGATGCGTTCGACGATCCAGGGAACGAAGCGACGCGCCGGTCCTATGTGACGCTTCATGGAGCCGTTCTGGCGTCGCAGGACTTCAGGGCCTGGGGGAGCCCAGAGCTCGTCGGCTATGTCTGCGCCATGGTGGCCGACCGTTTCGCCCGGAGCGCCGCAGCCAAGGACGGCAAGACTGATATCGAACCCGGTGCCGCGACGTGGTACCGGCAGGCTGCGTGGTTCAACAACGAGAACGGGTATCGACGGGAGGGCCACACCCCGCTGCCCTTCTCGACCACGACGATCGAACGCGGCCTCGAGGCCATGCGGCGCCGTGGCTACGTCGACGCAGAACGCAAGCGGGTTGGTCCCGATGGCCGTCGGTTCCAGCACCCGAGACTCATCTACACAAACAGGTTCAACCGCGTCGGGATGACCGCCGATGTCATCGACCTCGCCACACGTGAGAAGCTCGCCTAGACGTCGTCGGGCGCACATCGTAAGCGACGCCGCTACTGCGAGGGAGTGCCGGCCTCCACCTCGTCGAGGGCCTGGGCGAGGGTGTTCCACGACAGCGTGGCGCACTTGATCCTCACGGGGAACTTCACGACCCCTTGCAGGGCGGCGAGCTCGCCGAGGCCGTCACCCTCGAGCAGCTGGGAGGGGTCGGAGAGGTCCGGCGACTCGCCGTCGTGACCGTCCGACCCGGTGCCCGGCCCGCCGATCGACTGCTCGTGGATCGACATCATCGCCTTGAAGGACCGGATGAGCCCGCGGGCCTCGGAGACCGAGCGGCCCTTCACGGCGGCCGACATCATCGAGGCCGACGACTGCGAGATCGAGCATCCCTGCCCGGCGATCTTGACGTCGGAGACCGTGTCGCCGTCGACATGCAGGTACACGACGACCTCGTCCCCACAAAGGGGATTGAACCCCTCGACGCGGTGGGCAGGGGGCACCTCGAGCTCGCCCCTGTTCCGGGGCGAGCGGTAGTGGTCGAGGATGATCTCGCGGTAGAGGTCTTCGAGGCCTGACATGGCTCAGCCACGCTCCTGTCGATCAGGCGTTTGCGGGGTCGGCGCGAGGGCTCTCAGCCGAACAGCTCCTTGGCCGAGCGTAGGGCGCTCGAGAGGGCACAGATGTCGTCCTCGTCGTTGTACACGTAGAACGACGCCCGGGCGGTGGCGGCGACCCCGAGCCTTCGCATGAGGGGCTTCGCGCAGTGGTGGCCGGCCCGGACGCAGACGCCCGAGGAGTCGAGCACCTGGGCGAGGTCGTGCGGGTGGATGCCGGCGTAGCCGATCGAGACGACCGCCCCGCGCCCGACCGGATCGGGCTCGGGGCCGAAGATCGTGAGGTCGTCGCCGTGGTCGGCCCGGAGCGTCTCGATGGCGAAACGGGTCAGCTCCACCTCGTGCGCCTCGATCGCCTCGAGGCCGAGCATCTCGAGGTAGTCGATGGCGCTCGCCAGCCCGATCGCCTCGGCGATCGGCTGCGTGCCGGCCTCGAACTTCCAGGGGATCTCGTTCGGCACGAAACCGTCCAGCCGGACGTCTCGGATCATCTCCCCGCCACCGAGGAAGGGCGGCATGGCGTCGAGCAGCTCGGCGCGGCCCCAGAGGACGCCGAGCCCGGTCGGGCCGAGCATCTTGTGGCTCGTGAAGGCGAGGAAGTCGACGCCGAGGGCTTGCACGTCGACGTGCCGGTGGGGGGCGAGCTGCGAGGCGTCGCACACGACGAGGGCGCCGGCGGCGTGCGCCGCCTCAACGATCGGAGCGAGGTCGTTGATCGTGCCGAGCACGTTCGACATGGCCGACACCGCGACGATCCCGGCCCCGTCGACGAGTCGCTCGAGGTCCGTCAGGTCGAGGCGGAAGTCCTCGGTGAGGGGCAGGTAGCGCAGCTCGTTGCCCCGCTCCTCGTGCAGCATGAGCCAGGGGACGATGTTGGCGTGGTGCTCCATCTCCGTCGAGACGACCGCCTTGTCCGGACCGATGAGGTGGCGGCCGGCGGAGTAGGCGACGAGGTTGATGGCCTCGGTGGCGTTCTTGGCGAAGACCACCTCTCGAGCCGGGTCGGGGGCGTTCACGTAGCGGCCGGCCTTATGGCGGGCCGCTTCGTAGAGGCGGGTCGCCTCCTCGGCGATGGCGTAGACGCCACGGTGCACGTTGGCGTGCGTCGTGGCGTAGTAGTGATCCATGGCGTCGAGCACCTGCTGGGGACGCTGGGACGAGGAGGCGGAGTCGAGGTAGACGAGGCGGCGCCCGTCGTGCGGCGCCATGAGGATGGGGAAGTCGCGGCGTACGACCGTGGCGTCCAGCCGAGCCGGAGCGAGGCGGGCGCTGCCGCCGGCCGGCGAGTGCTCGGAGGCGTGGGCCGTCGCCGTCATGGCCGCCACGCCTCGTAGCCCTCGGCGTCGAGCCGCTCGGCGAGCTCGGGCCCGCCGGAGTCGACGATGCGGCCCTCGAGGAGCACGTGCACCCGGTCCGGCTCGAGGGCCTCGAGGATGCGCCGGTAGTGGGTGACGACCACCACCGCCATGTCGGGGCGCTTCCGGCGCACCTCGCTCACGCCGCGGGCGACGACCCGGAGGGCGTCGACGTCGAGGCCCGAGTCGGTCTCGTCGAGCACGGCGAGGGTCGGTTCGAGCATGGCCATCTGGAGGATCTCGTTGCGTTTCTTCTCGCCGCCGGAGAAGCCCTCGTTCAGGTACCGCTGGGCGAAGGCGGGGTCCATCTCGAGGCGCTTCATCCACTCCATGAGGGCGACGCGCACCTCGAGCACCGAGAGGTCGGTCCGCTTGCGGGCCGAGACGGCCTGGCGGAGGAACTGGGCGACCGGGACGCCGGGGATCTCCTCTGGATACTGGAAGGCGAGGAAGATGCCGGCCTTCGCCCGCACGTCGACCGGCCAGTCGGTGACGTCCTCGCCCTCGAAACGGATCCGGCCCTTCGTCACCACGTAGTCCGGCCCGCCGGCGAGCGTGTTAGCGAGCGTCGACTTCCCCGAGCCGTTCGGGCCCATGATGGCGTGGAGCTCGCCGGCCCCGACCGAGAGGTCGAGTCCACGGAGGATCTCGTGGCCCTCGACGCTGACGTGCAGGTCCTCGACCTCGAGGACCGTGTCGCCCTCCCTGGAGGTCGGCTGGTCGTTCACCTCACCCATGGTAGTGATCCGAGGTGATTAGCACTACCGCCGTAGGAGAAAGTACGACGTCCCCGAGCGGTATGACGACGTCGCTCACCAGCCCCGGTCGACCCATTCCTGCAGGTGCGGGCGCTCCCGGCCGACAGTCGTGTCGTTGCCGTGCCCCGGCATCACGATGACGTCGTCGTCGAGGGTGGCATACAGGCGCCGGTCGATCGACTCGATGATCGTGGCGAAGTCGCCCCCCTGGAACGTCGTGTTGCCCGCACCGCCGGGGAACAGTGTGTCGCCCGACAAAAGCACCGGCGACCCCTCGATCCGAAAGCACATCGAGCCCGGCGTGTGCCCGGGCGTGTGGATGGTCCGAAGCCGCAGGCGGCCGACCGTGAGCACCGAGTCGTCCTCGAGCAGGAGGTCGTAGGAGGGGAGCATGGCGGCGTCCTGCTCGGTGACGGCGACCTCGTAGCCCGCCTCGCGAAGCTGGGGGACCGCCTGGATGTGGTCCCAGTGCCCGTGGGTTTCGACCACCTGACGGACGTTGAGCTTTCGGCACAGCTCGAGCAGCTGCTCGTGCTCGTTGGCGGCGTCGACGAGGAGGGCATCGCCCGTCTCCTTGCAGCGGACGACGAAGACGTTGTTGTCCATCGGCCCGACGACCACCTTGTGGATCTCGACCTGGGAATCCTCGTAGTGCACGACGCGCCTCCCGCTTTTCTCTCCGTTGTGACACCAGGGTAAGGTTCCGGCGACCTGGGAGGAGCCGTGAACTTCGGTTTCAGCGAAGAGCAGGAGGAGCTGCGCAAGGCGGTGCGGCGGTTCCTCGAGGACAAGTCGCCCATCCCCGAGGTGCGGCGCCTCATGGACACGACCGAGGGCTACGACGAGGCGGTCTGGTCGCAGATGGCCAACCAGCTCGGGCTCCAGGCCCTCACGATCCCCGAGGAGCACGGCGGGGCGGGTTTCGGCTATGTCGAGCTCGTCGTCGTGCTCGAGGAGATGGGCCGGGCGCTCTACCCCGGGCCGTACTTCTCGACCGTCGCCCTCGCCGCCAACGCCCTCCTGCACTCGGGCGACGAGAAGGCCAAGGCCGAGTACCTGCCGGGCATCGCGAGCGGCGACACCATCGCCACCCTCGCCATCACCGAGCCGTCGGGGCGCTGGGACCTCGACTCGATCGAGCTGGCGGCGACCGAGGGTGACGGCGGCTGGACCCTCACCGGGACGAAGTCGTTCGTGCTCGACGGCCACACCGCCGCCCTCGTCCTCGTCGCCGCCCGCACGCCGGCCGGCATCTCGCTCTTCGCCGTCCCGGGCGACGCCGCCGGGCTCACCCGCACGCCGCTCGCCACGATGGACCAGACCCGCAAGCAGGCGAAGCTCGAGTTCTCCGGCACGCCCGCCACCCTCATCGGCACCGACGGCGAGGCCGGCCCGCTTCTCTCGAAGACGCTCGACCTCGCCGCCGTGGCGCTCGCCGCCGAGCAGGTGGGCGGCGCCCAGCGGGTGCTCGACATGAGCGTCGAGTACGCCAAGACCCGCATCCAGTTCGGCCGCCCGATCGGGAGCTTCCAGGCGATCAAGCACAAGTGCGCCGACATGCTGCTCGAGGTCGAGTCGGCCAAGTCGGCCGCCTACTACGCCGGCTGGGCGGCCGCCGAGGACAACGACGAGCTCCCGGTCACCGCCTGCCTCGCAAAGGCGTACTGCTCCGAGGCCTACTTCCACGCAGCAGCCGAGAACATCCAGATCCACGGCGGCATCGGCTTCACGTGGGAGCACGACGCCCACCTCTACTTCAAGCGGGCGAAGTCATCCGAGCTGATCCTCGGCGACCCCGCCTACCACCGGGAGCTCCTCGCCCAGCGCATAGGCATCTGAGCCGAGGAGGAGCGGGACGAGGTCCCGCATCCGCACGAAACCCCGCGCTCCGGTGGCAGTGAGCCGCTCGCCCGGGACCAGCCCTCCGAGGTAGGCGAAGGGCGTCATCGCTGCCCTGAAGGCCGCCTCGATGCCGTAGGGGCTGTCCTCGACGACGGCGCACCGCGTGGGGTCGGCGCCGAGGCGCTCGGCGGCGAGGAGGAAGAGGTCCGGCTCCGGCTTGCCGCGGGCGACCTCGTCGGCCGAGAAGATCCGGCCGTCGAAGCGTGCGAGCAGTCCTGTCAGTCCGAGCGACAATTGCAGCCGCCTCCAGGTGCCGCTCGAGGCGACGCACGTCTCGACGCCGGCTTGGTCGAGGGCGTCGAGCACCTCGATGACGCCCTCGACCGGCTCGAGGCTCGTGCGGAACGCCTCCTCGTAGCGCCGGTCGACCTCTCGCTGCACGTCGTCGGGGATGGGCTGTCCGAGCTGGCGCTCGATGTCGAGGTCGCACTCGGCGGCCGACCGGCCGAGGAAGCGCTCGGCCACCTCCGCCTCGGTGATGGGCCAGCCGAGCTCGTTGAGGATGGCGGTATCGATCGGGACGAGCAGCCGCTCCGAGTCGACGAGGACCCCGTCGCAGTCGAAGACCACGAGGTCGTAGGGCTTGGTCGGCCCTCGGTCCACCCGCATGGCGGGCGACCCTACCGGCCGGAGGGTCCGAGAGGACGGCTTCACTTGATTGACACCGCGCCCTCCGGCGCGCTCGATATTGTGAGGCCACCAGAGAAAGGAGGTGGTCCAAGCACATGAGTAGTCAATCCCTTGGGACCCTGGAGGTGGCTGGCCGCTAGGCGGCTCGCTGGACCACCTGGTGAAACCAAGTCAGGCACCCTCGACCTCTCCGGTCGGAAGCTGGTCCCGTCCGATGTAGTCCGGAAGTCGAGCCTTTCAGCAAGACCTCGTTCGATGGGCGGCCCTTCGGGGTCGCCCATCGGCGCGTCTGGGCGGCTACCGGCGGGGGGCGGCCTTCTTCGCCGGAGCCTTCTTCGCCGGGGCCTTCTTGGGCGCGGCTTTCTTGGCGGGGGCCTTCTTCGCCGGGGCTTTCTTGGCCGGCGCCTTCTTGGCGGGGGCCTTCTTCGCCGGGGCTTTCTTTGCCGGGGCCTTCTTCGCGGGGGCCGCCTTCTTGGCTGGCGCCTTCTTGGCCGGTGCCTTCTTGGCTGCGGCTTTCTTGGCGGGCGCCGCCGCGGCGAGCTTCATCGCCCGTTTGTGCTCGCGCACGGCCCGGAGCGAGTCCGGACCGGTGATGTCGGCGACCGAGCGGAGGGAGCCGTCCTCCCCGTAGGGGCCGGCCGCCTCCCGCCAGCCGGGCGGCTGGACACCGAACTGCTTGCCGAGGAGGGCGACGAAGATGCGTGCCTTCTGCTCCCCGAAACCGGGCAAGCCCTTCACACGCCGCAACAGCTCAGCCCCGCTCGTAGCGCCTGCCCAGAGCGCCGCGGCGTCGCCGCCGTACTCGCGGACGAGCTGCTCGGCGAGCTCGTGCACCCGCCTCGCCATCGACCCGGGGAAGCGGTGGAGGGCGGGGCGCTCCGAGAAGAGCGCCGCGAGGCGGTCCTCGGCGAGCGCCGCAACCCGTCCGGCGTCGAGCTCGGCGCCGAGCCGTTCGGTGAGCAGCTTCGGCCCTGTGAAGGCCCACTCGAGCGGGATCTGCTGGTCGAGCACCATGCCGACGAGGAGGGCGAACGGGTTCGAGGAAATGAGCTCGTCGGCCGCCGGGTCGCCGGCGAGGCTCAGGCGAGGCGCTCCGCTCCGGGATCGAGTCGGCCGGGCCGTGTCCGCTGCCATGGGGACCTCCCTTGCGCATGCCCGCGGCGGGCGCGCGGGCGCAGGACGGGAATGGTAGGTCCGCGGCTGAGCGCCCCGGTAGGGGTCAGGCGGGGATCTCTGAGGTGCGCCTGACGAGCATGGCGAGCTCGTCGGGCGGAACCGGCCTCGAGTAGAGGTATCCCTGGCCGATCTCGCAGCCGAGCGCCCGGAGCTCGATCGCCTGCACGCGGGTCTCGATGCCGGCTGCGATCACGCTCTGGCCGAGGCGCCGGGCGAGCAGTACGACCGCCTCGACCACCGAGGCGCTGGCGGGGTCGTCGGACAGCTGGCGGACGAAGCTGCGGTCGATCTTGATCCGGTGCGCCGGCAGCCGATGCAGCACGGCGAGCGAAGAGTGGTCGGTGCCGACGTCGTCGATGGCGATCGAGATGCCGAGGTCGCTCAGCCCGAGGAGCGTCGCCGCCAGGCTCTCGGGTGCGGCGGTGGCGGCGCTCTCCTTGAACTCGAGCTCGAGGAACACGCCCGGGAGGGCCGCCTCTTCGAGGGCCAGTTTCACCTGCGAGAGGAGATCCGGCGAGGTGAGCGTGGCGGCGGACAGGTTGCAGGACACCCGCAGGTCCATCCCGATCGACCGCCAGTAGGCGGCCTGGGCGATGGCGGTGCGCAGGACGTGCATGTCGAGGCGGACGACGAGGCCGGACGCCTCGGCCACGGGCAGGAACTGGTCGGGCGTGAGGCGGCCCCGGCGGGGGTGGTCCCAGCGCACGAGGGCCTCGGCGGCGACGACGCGGCCCGAGGACAGGTCGACCTGCGGCTGGTAGAGCACCTGCAGCTCGCCGATGTCGTCCCTTAGGGCGTGAAGGAGTGTGCTCTCGAGCTCGGCCCGCTCGGAGCGCTCGAGCAGCATGGCCTCCTCGAACAGGAGCAGCCGGTTGCCGCCCTGGGTCTTCGCCACGTACATGGCGGCGTCGGCCCGCCGCAGCACGTCCTTCACGGTGGCCTCGCCGGGGGTGGCGATGACGGCGCCGATGCTCAAGTGGACACTGACCTGCGAGCCCTCGAGGTCGATGGGCTCGGCCATGACGTCGCGCAGCTTCGTGGCGAAGGCGTCCGGCGTCCAGCCGCCGTCGACGTCGCGCAAGAGGACCGTGAACTCGTCACCGCCGAGGCGGGCGACGAGGTCGTCGCTCCGCACGCAGCCCTGCAGCCGGCGGGCCACCGCGAGGAGGAGGTCGTCGCCGGCCGCGTGGCCGAGGGCGTCGTTCACCTTCTTGAAGTCGTCGAGGTCGCAGAACAGGACGGCCGTGCGCCGGCCGTCGGCGGCGGCGAGCAGCTCGGAGAGGAGCTCCGTGAAGACGCGGCGGTTGGCGAGACCGGTGAGCGGGTCGAGCGTCGCCTGGCGCTCCACCTGGTCCGAGAGGAGGGCCTTCTCCCATGCGACGGCGGCCTGGTCGGCGATGCTGGCGAAACGGGCGAAGAAGTCGTCGTCCACGACGGGCGGCCGCTCACGGGTTTCGGAGAAGCTCGCCACGAGGACGCCGAGCAGCTTCTCGCCCGAGCGCAGCGCCACGAGCGCCATGGCCTGCAGCCCGAAGCGCTCGAGCGTGGCCTGCACGAAGTCGTCGTCGTAGGACCGGTCGTAGCAGCGGGGCATGTCGGGCGACTCGAGCAGGCGTGCCAGCTCGGGGGTGTCCTGCGGCCGGACGCCTTGCGCCGGCTCGCCCTCCGGCCGCGACGGGGTCGTTCCGGCGTACTCGAAGGGCTCGAGCCCACCGGTCTCCTCGTCGTAGAGCAGGAGCGAGACGCGGTCAGCCCCGGTGATCTCGAGTGCGGCGGCGACGGTGGCGTGCGACAGGTCGGAGAGCTCGCGCACGCCGATCAGGCGGCGGGCGAACGCCCCGAGCACCTCGGCGACCCTGCTCCGCATCCTGGCCTCGTCGATGGCGGAGCGGGTGTCGAGCGTCACGGCGGACAGGCGCGCATAGGAGTCGAGGAGCGTCTGCTCGTGCTCGGCGAAGGGTCCGGTCGAGAAGGCGGCGATCATGCCGTAGTCGCGGTGCGGCGAAGCGACCCGGGACGAGAGGACGAACTGGCCTTCGGCGATACCGACGGGTCGGCCCGCCTCGAGGTCGTCGGCGACGTCCCCGGCCTCCTCGGCCGAGAACCCCTCGGCGTACACGCGCCGTGCGGTGCCGTTCGTGTCCCATGTCACGAACAAGAGGCGCTGGGCGGCGACCGACGACCCAGCGTGCTGGACGACCCGGCGCAGCATCTCGCCGGAGTCCTCGATCTGCATGAGCTCGGCGAGGGTCTCCTCGAGCTCGTCGAGCTGCAGGCGGGCGAAGGCGCCCTGCTCGATCCGGAGCTCGTCTCCTCGGTCCCGCCGGCGGCGCTTCGCCTTCCACGTCACGTGCAACAGGCAGGTCGGCGCGCCCTCGACCTGGCACTGGCTCTGGGTGACCTTCGCCTCGGGCAGGCCGAACAGTGAGCTGACCTGGGAGAGCAGCCCCTCGGTGTAGAGGCAGTCGTGCTTGTTCGGCACGTGGGGCGCCTTCACGGCGTACGACATGGTCGCCCAGTCCGGCCCGAGGTCGACGATCGTGCTCTCGGCGGCGGCGTCGAACTTGGAGTGGACCATCGGGAGCGCCCGCAGGAGGGAGCGGGGCGAGCGGAAGGGGAGGAGCACGGACCGCAAGAGCGCCGTCCCGGACGAGTGCAGCACGGAGGCGCCCATCTTGCGGGCGACGAACGGGTCCCCGGTGACCGTGGCGGCGGCTTCCCACAGGGCGATGCGCTGCTCATAGGTGGACCATGTGCGGGGGTTCTCGAGCACCTCGATCGGCCGGGTCTCGCCGGCCAGCTCGAAAGCCCGTGCCAGGCCGTCCTCACCCGCGTTGGCGCGCACGTACTCGACGATCAGCCGGATCGTGACGCCCGATGTCTCTCGCTGCTCCACCCCAAGGCTCCCTGTGCCAGCCCAGTTTCGTCAGTCGCACTGTCTCCAACTGACGTCTTCTGGGTCTGGTTATCGACCAGAACGAGGCCGCTCTTGAGGATTGAGGACCAGGTTGTGGAAAGTCTCAGGCAACCCTCGGGTCGATGGCGTCGGGGTCGAGGCCGTAGCGGGCGATGGCTTCTGCCACCTCGTTCTCCTTCGCCTCGCCGCCGGCCGCAAGGGCAGCGAGCACCGCCACGGTGACGTGGGCGGCGTCGACCTCGAAGTGGCGCCGGAGGGCGGCCCGGGTGTCAGAGCGTCCGAAGCCGTCGGTGCCGAGGGCGACGAAGCGGCCGGGCACGAACCGGGCGATCTGGTCGGGCACCGCCTTCACGAAGTCGCTCACGGCCACGACCGGTCCGGCGGCATCCGCCAGGGCCCGGCTGACGTAGGGCTGGCGCTCGGCGCTGCCCGGGTGGAGGCGGTTCCAGCGCTCCACCTCGAGGGCGTCGTCGCGAAGCGACTTGTAGCTCGTCGCCGACCACGCCTCGGCGCTCACGTCCCACTCCTCGGCGAGCATCCGGCGGGCCTCCATGGCAGCCTGCCAGGCGGTGCCGGAGAAGAGGATGGTCGCCGAGCGCCCTCCGTTCTTCTGGCCCCGCCGCGAGCCGGCTCCCTTGGCGGCCGGCTCGACCTCGGCCGGCTCGGCGTAGCGGTAGAGGCCGGCGAGGACGCCCTGGCGGATGCGGGCCTGCTCCTCGTCGCTCTCGGGGAGCGGCGGCATGGGGTAGTTCTCGTTGTAGAGGGTGAGGTAGTAGATGCAGTCCTCGGCGTCCGGACCCGTGAGGCGGGCGAGCCCCTCCTCCATGACGATCGCCATCTCGTAGGCGAAGGCCGGGTCGTAGGCCCGCACGTTCGGGAAGGCCGAGGCGAGGAGGAGCGAGTGGCCGTCCTCGTGCTGGAGCCCCTCGCCGCTCATCGTCGTGCGGCCAGCCGTGCAGCCGATGAGGAAGCCCCGCGCCCTCGCATCGGCCGACTGCCAGATGAGGTCGCCGACCCGCTGGAAGCCGAACATCGAATAGAAGAGGTAGATCGGCACCATCGGGGTGGCCCAGCTGGCGTAGGCGGTGCCCGCCGCCTGGAAGCTCCCCATGCCGCCCGCCTCGGTGATGCCCTCCTGCAGGATCTGGCCGGTGCGGTCCTCGGCGTAGGAGAGGAGGAGCCCGGCGTCGACCGAGGTGTAGCGCTGGCCCTCGGAGGCGTAGATCTTCACCTCGGAGAAGAGGGCGTCGAGGCCGAAGGTGCGCCCCTCGTCGGGGATGATCGGGACGACGAAGCGGCCGACGCTCGGGTCCCGCAGCAGGTTCCGCAGCAGCCGGGCGAAGGCCATCGTGGTCGAGACGGCCTGTCCCCGCGAGCCCGCCTTGAACTCCGTGTAGACCTGCGCACCTGCGGCCGAGAGGCCGCTCTTTCCTCTGGCGCGGACGACCCGCTTCGGCAGCGACCCGCCGAGCGCCTCGAGGCGGGCCCGCAGGTACTCGAGCTCGGGGGCGCCGTCAGACGGCCGGAAGTAGGGCGGGTGGGCGGCGTCGAGCGCCTCGTCGGGGATCTCCTCGTTCAGGTAGAGGCGGTCCCGCAGCAGGCGCAGCTGGTCCTGGGTCATCTTCTTGATCTGGTGGGTGGCGTTGCGCGCCTCGATCTCCGGGCCGAGGGTCCAGCCCTTGATCGTCTTTGCGAGGATGACGGTCGGGGCGCCCGACTGCTCGGTGGCCATCTTGTAGGCGGCGTACAGCTTCCGGTAGTCGTGCCCGCCGCGGGGGAGCTGCTGGAGGTCCTGGTCGGAGAGGTGCTCGACCATCTTGCGGAGCCGCGGGTCGGGGCCGAAGAAGTGCTCGCGGATGTAGGCGCCCGACTGGGTGGCGTAGGTCTGGAAGTCCCCGTCGGGCGTCGTGTTCATCTTGTTGACGAGCACGCCGTCGACGTCGCGGGCGAGGAGCTCGTCCCACTTCCGGCCCCAGATGACCTTGATGACGTTCCAGCCGCAGCCCCTGAAGAGGGCCTCGAGCTCCTGGATGATCTTGCCGTTGCCCCGCACCGGGCCGTCGAGGCGCTGCAGGTTGCAGTTGACGACGAAGACGAGGTTGTCGAGCTTCTCGCGGGCGGCGAGGCGGAGGGCCGCCACGCTCTCGGGCTCGTCCATCTCGCCGTCGCCGACGAAGGCCCAGACCCTCGAGTCCGACGTGTCGACGATCTCGCGGTGGAGGAGGTAGCGGTTGAAGCGCGCCTGGTAGACGGCGGCGAGCGGCCCGAGGCCCATCGAGACGGTCGGGAACTCCCAGAACTCGGGCATGAGGCGGGGGTGCGGGTAGCTGGAGAGGCCCTTGCCACCGGTCTCGAAGCGGAAGTTGTCGAGGTGCTCCTCGTCGAGCCGCCCCTCGACGAAGGCGCGGGCGTAGATGCCCGGTGAGGCGTGGCCCTGGAAGAAGACCTGGTCGCCGGGGAGGCCGTTCGCCTTGCCGCGGAAGAAGTGGTTGAAGGCGACCTCGTAGAGCGAGGCCGAGGCGGCGTAGGTGGAGAGGTGGCCGCCGATGCCGGGGTCCTTCGAGTTGGCCCTCGTCACCATGACCGCGGCGTTCCAACGGATGTAGGCGCGGATGCGCCGCTCGAGGTGCTCGTCGCCCGGGAACCACGGCTCGCGCTCGGCCGGGATGGTGTTGACGTACGGGGTCGAGACCGTGGCCGGGAAGCCGATCTTCTGCTCCTGGGCGCGCTCGAGCAGCTTCATGAGCAGGAAGCGCGCCCGGTCACGGCCCCGCTGGTCGACGATGGCGTCGAAGGAGTCGAGCCATTCGGTCGTCTCGGTCGGGTCGATGTCCGGCACCTGGTGCGAGTAGCCGTCGAAGATCACGCCGTCGATTGTCGCGCTCCGAGCACCCCTCTCCGGTCGGCTCCGCAGCCCGTCGTGCGTCCCGTCGGGTCCGCCCGGCGGGCGCCGCCGGGACGTAGCCTCGCTCGGGTGCCCGCCTACCGTCTCTTCGTCTACACCGACGGTGCCTGCCGCGGGAACCCGGGGCCGGGCGGCTGGGCCTGGGCGGTGAGCGAGGACTGGTTCGAGAGCGGGGCAGAGGCCTACACGACGAACCAGCGGATGGAGCTCCTGGCGGTGCTGCGGGCGCTCGAGGCCTTCCCGAGCCCGAGGCTCGTCACGGTGGTGAGCGACTCCACCTACGTCGTGAACTGCTTCCGCCAGCGCTGGTGGGCGGGCTGGCGGAAGAAGGGCTGGCGCAACGCCAAGGGCGAGCCCGTGGCCAACCAGGACCTCTGGATGCCGCTCATCGAGGAGGTGGTCGACCGGCGCTCGGCCGAGGTCGAGCTCGCCTGGGTGAAGGGGCACGGCGGCCACGAGCTGAACGACCTGGTCGACCGCCTGGCCGTCGAGGCCGCCCTCACCCAGCAGGGCGCCGCCCGCTCGCTCGCCCGCTGAGACCGGGGTCGACCCGCCCTTCGGGCGGGTCCTGGCATCGGGTCGCTTGCGGTGGCTGGAAGCGCCGCCGGGCCGCCTCGTCGGGTCCGTCGTGGTGGCTGCGGCAGGCTGCAAGGGCGGTGATCCGACTGTTGGCACGCGTCCCTTCGTGACTTCAGTCCAATAGTTGGACCGAAGTCATGAAGGGACGCGATTGGGGGCGGACGGGACGCGATTGGGGGCGGACGGGACGTGGACGGTAGGGACGCGGACGGGAGAGGCGGCGGCGCGAGAGGGGGGCTCGGGAGGCGGGCGGAGGCGACCCGTCGGTAACCTGCCGGGCATGCGAATCGAAGACACTTCCGCCCTGGTCACCGGCGGGGCCTCCGGGCTCGGCGAGGCGACGGTCCGGGCGCTCACCGCCAAGGGATCGGTCTGCACCATCTTCGACCGGGACGAGGGTCGCGCGAAGGCCCTCGCCGACGAGCTCGGCGGGAAGACCACCTACGCCGCCGGCGACGTGGGCGACCCGGCTGCTGTCGAGGAGGCGGTCGCGAAGGCGGCCGCCGCCGGCACGTTCCGCATCGTCGTCAACTGCGCCGGCATCGGCTGGGCGCAGCGGACGATCGGCCGCCAGGGCGAGCCGCATGACCTCGACGCCTTCAAGACCGTCGTCAACGTGAACCTGATCGGCTCGTTCAACGTGATGCGCATCGCCGCCGGCGCCGTCTCGAAGACGGAGCCGCTCGAGGACGGCGAGCGCGGCGTCATCGTCAACACGGCCTCGGTGGCCGCCTTCGAGGGCCAGATCGGCCAGATCTCGTACTCGGCCTCGAAGGGCGGCATCGTCGGCATGACCGTGCCGGCCGCCCGCGACCTCTCGCCCGTCGGCATCCGGGTCAACACCATCGCCCCGGGGCTGATGGACACCCCGCTCCTCGGCCTCCTCCCAGAGGAGCAGCGCCAGGCGCTCGGCTCCGGTGTGCTCTTCCCGAAGCGGCTCGGCTACCCGGCCGAGTTCGCCCAGCTCGTGGTCGCCATCGCCGAGAACCCGTACCTGAACGGAGAGACGATCCGCCTCGACGGCGGGCTTCGCATGCCCCCGAAGTAGCCCGGTCGTCGGGGCGGCGACGGCCCGGGGTCTGCGAGACTGCTGGCAAGTGCCACTCGACAGGGAGGACCGATGGACGACCGACTGACGTTCATGGACGCCACCGCCCAGGCCGAGCTCGTGAGGTCCGGCGAGGCCTCGCCGGGCGAGCTCGTCGAGGAGGGCATCGCCCGCGTCGAGGCGACGAACGGGGCGCTCAACGCCGTCATCCACGAGCGCTTCGAGGCGGCGCGCCACGAGGCGAAGGCCGCATCCGACGGGCCGTTCACGGGGGTCCCGATCCTCCTGAAGGACCTCGGCGCCCCGATGGCGGGCGAGCCGATCCACTACGGGCTCCGGGTCGCCAAGGAGGCCGGGTACCGGGCGCCGCGGACGGCGTACCTGGTCGAGAAGCTGCAGCAGGCCGGTTTCGTCGTGCTCGGGCGGACCAACTGCCCCGAGCTCGGCACGACCATCACGACCGAGCCGCTCGCCTACGGGCCGAGCCACAACCCTTGGGAGCTCGACCACACGACGGGCGGCTCCTCGGGCGGCTCGGCGGCGGCCGTGGCGGCCGGCATGGTGCCGGTGGCGCACGCCAACGACGGCGGTGGCTCGATCCGGATCCCGGCGAGCAACTGCGGCCTCGTCGGCCTGAAGCCGAGCCGGGGCCGGGTGAGCCCAGGCCCCGAGCCGGGCGAGGCCTCCTGGGCGGGCTCCACCATCGACCACGTGGTCACGCGGACGGTGCGCGACTCGGCCAGGGTGCTCGACGTCCTCGCCGGCGAGATGCCGGGCGACCTCTTCGTCGCCCCGCCACCGGCCCGGCCCTTTGCCGACGAGGTGGGTGCGGCGCCGGGGACGCTCCGGATCGGCTTGCTGGACCACCCGCCGTTCTCGGGTTTCGTCGGCCATAAAGAGACGCGAGAGGCGGTGCAGGGGGCCGCAGCGCTGCTCGAGCAGCTCGGCCACAAGCTCGAGGAGTCGCACCCGGCCGCCATCGGTGACGACGACTTCCAGCGCCACTTCATCGTCCTCGTCGCCACCGCGATCGTCTCGGACCTCGACCACTGGTCCGAGCTGCTCGGGCGCACGATCGACCCGTCCGAAATGGAGCCGGACAACGCCATCTTCCACGCCCTCGGGTCGTCCATCCCGGGCGCCACCTACCTCGAGGCGGTGCTCTGGTTCGAGAACTGGCGGAGGAGGGTGGCGAGCTGGTGGGCCGAGGACGGTTTCGACCTGCTCGTGACGCCGGTGCTCGCACAGCCGCCCGCACGCCTCGGCGAGCTGTCCGAGCCGGGCGTCGGCCAGGAGCGGGTGATCGAGACGCTCCAGTACACGGCCCAGTTCAACGTGAGCGGCCAGCCGGCGATCTCGCTCCCGCTCCACTGGACGACCGACGGCCTCCCGGTCGGGGTGCAGCTCGTGGCCGCCTACGGGCGGGAGGACCTCCTGCTCAGGGTGGCTGTCCAGCTCGAGGAGGCGGCAGGCTGGGTGGACAGGCACCCGCCCTTCCACGCCTGAGGGTTCCGGAGCACCCCGGAAGGGCGACTAGCCTGCTCGGGGTTTCGAATGACCACGTATCGACTCTCTCACCTCGACGAGCTCGAGTCGGAGGCCGTCTTCATCATCCGTGAGGTGGTCGCCGAGTTCGAGAAGCCGGCGCTCCTCTTCTCGGGAGGCAAGGACTCCGCCGTCCTCCTGCACCTGGCCGCGAAGGCGTGCTGGCCGCAGCGGATCCCGTTTCCCGTCGTGCACGTCGATACCGGGCACAACTTCCCCGAGGTGCTCGAGTTCCGGGACCGCCAGATCGAGTCGCTCGGCGTGCGCCTCGTCGTCGGCTCGGTGCAGGAGGACATCGACCGGGGGTCGATCGTCGAGCAGCCCGTCCCCGGCGCCACACGCAACCGGCTGCAGACCTTCACCCTGCTGAGAGTCCTCGAGGAGGGCGGCTACGACGCCGTCTTCGGAGGGGGGCGGCGCGACGAGGAGAAGGCGCGGGCGAAGGAGCGGGTCTTCTCACTTCGCGACGAGTTCGGTCAGTGGAACCCGCGGGCGCAGCGGCCCGAGCTGTGGCACCTCTTCAACACGAGGCACCACCCGGGAGAGCACTTCCGGGTCTTCCCGCTCTCGAACTGGACCGAGCTCGACATCTGGCAGTACATCGAGCGCGAGCAGGTGGCGCTGCCCGAGATCTACTTCGCCCACGACCGCGAGGTCTTCCGCCGGGGCGGCATGCTGCTCGCCGTCGGGCCGTACACCGCCCCCCGGCCCGACCACGGCGAGGAGCCGTTCACGGCGACGGTGCGCTACCGGACGGTCGGCGACATGACCTGCACCGCCGCCATCGAGTCGAAGGCGAGCACCCCCGAGCAGGTCATCGCCGAGACCGCCGTCAGCCGGGTGTCCGAACGCGGGGCGACGAGGGCCGACGACCGCTTCTCCGAGGCTGCCATGGAGGACCGCAAGCGGGAGGGGTACTTCTAGGTGGAGCTGCTGCGCTTCGCCACGGCGGGCTCGGTCGACGACGGCAAGTCCACCCTCATCGGGCGGCTCCTCTACGACTCCAAGCAGGTCTTCGAGGACCAGCTGGAGGCGATCGAGGCGTCCAGCCTGGCGCGGGGCGACGACTTCACGAACCTGGCCCTCCTCACCGACGGGCTGCGGGCCGAGCGGGAGCAGGGCATCACGATCGACGTCGCCTACCGCTACTTCGCCACCCCGAAGCGCAAGTTCATCATCGCGGACACCCCCGGCCACACCCAGCACACCCGCAACATGGTGACGGGCTGCTCCACGGCCGACCTCGTCGTGCTGCTGGTCGACGCCCGGAGCGGCCCGACCGAGCAGACGAGGCGGCATGCCACCATCGCCTCGCTCCTCGGCATCCGCCACCTCGTGCTGTGCGTCAACAAGATGGACCTCGTCGACTGGAGCAGGGCCCGTTTCGAGGAGATCCGCCGGGAGTTCGAGGACTTCACCGCCCGGCTCGAGGTGACCGACGTCACCTGCGTGCCGATGTCTGCCCTCGAGGGGGACAACGTCGTCGACCACTCGCTCGAGATGAAGTGGTACGACGGGCCGTCGCTCCTGCACCACCTCGAGCACGTCCACATCAGCTCGGACCGCAACCTCATCGACCTCCGTTTCCCCGTCCAGCGGGTGGTGCGGCCGGCCGCTTCGACGGACCTGCGCGACTACCGCGGCTACGCCGGGCAGGTCGCCTCCGGGGTGCTCGAGGTCGGGGCCGACGTCGTCGTGCTCCCGTCGGGCTTCACCTCCACGGTCGAGGCGATCGACTCGGCCGACGGCCCCCTCGCCGAGGCCTACCCGCCGATGGCGGTCGTCGTCCGGCTCGCCGACGAGCTCGACATCTCGCGGGGCGACATGCTCTGCCGGCCGCGCAACCACCCGTCGGTCGGACAGGACCTCTCCGCCATGGTGTGCTGGATGGCCGAGAAGCCGCTCGCAAAGGGCGCCAAGCTGCAGCTGAAGCACACCACGCGCTGGGCCCGCGCCCTCGTGAAGGACGTCGTCTACCGCCTCGACGTGAACACGCTGCACAGGGAGGCGTCCGCCGAGGCGCTCGAGCTGAACGACATCGGCCGCATCGACCTCCGCACGACGGTGCCGCTCTTCTACGACGAGTACCGGGTGAACCGCGAGACGGGGAGTTTCGTGCTGGTGGACGAGGGGACGAACGCGACGGTGGCGGCCGGCATGCTGCTCCGCTCGACCGACTGAGGCGGGCGCCGTGGACGGACGGGCCACCGTGTGGTTCACCGGCTTGCCGGGCGCCGGCAAGACGACGATCGCGACGACGCTCCTCGGCCTGCTCGGCCCCGACTCGTCGTGGCCGGTCATGCTCGACGGGGACGTGCTGCGCGAGGGCCTCAACGCCGACCTGTCCTACAGCGAGGCCGACCGGGTCGAGAACGTGCGCCGGGTGGGCGAGGTGGCGCTGCTGCTCTCGCGGGCCGGGCACCTCACCCTCGTGCCGGTCATCGCCCCGTTCGCTGCCGGCCGGGCGGCCGCCCGCAAGCGTCATTCGATCCACGGCGTGCCCTTCGTCGAGGTGCACGTCTCGACGCCCTTGGCCGTCTGCGAGGAGCGGGACCCGAAGGGGATGTACGCCCAGGCGCGCCGTGGCGAGCTGCGGGCCTTCACGGGCGTGTCGTCGCCCTACGAGCAGCCCGAGTCCCCCGAGCTCGTGCTCGACACGACCGGGCTCACGCCCGAGGAGTGTGCCAAGCAAGTGCTCACGGTGCTCGACGCCCTCGGGATCCTCGGAGCCGGCGGCCGCTGAGGCCCCCGATCCTCTGGCGAATGGCGGGCGTTCGCGCCTGCTGAGGCCCCGCGTCTCGACTACTACGCTCGGGGCACGTGACCGATCCTCACGCTGGAGCAGCTGAAGCCACGGGCGAAGAGGCCTTCGACATCGTCGTCGTCGGTGGGGGGCCCGCCGGGTACGCCACCTCGCTCTACGCAGGTGCGGCCGGCCTCTCGGTCGCCGTCGTCGAGAAGCAGAAGGTGGGCGGCACCTGCCTTCACCGCGGCTGCATCCCGGCCAAGGAGTTCCTCGAGACGGCCGAGGTCTACCGCACCGTTGCCGGCGCGAAGGAGTTCGGCGTGCAGGCGAGCCAGCCGACCGTCGACTTCGCCGTCAGCCAGGACCGCAAGAACAAGGTGGTCGACCAGCTGCACCGCGGGCTCTCGGGGCTGATGAAGCAGCGGAAGAACAAGGTCTTCGAGGGGACCGGGAAGCTCCTTCCCGGCAAGGTCGTCGAGGTCGCCCTCGCCGACGGCTCGACGACACGGCTCACCGGCCGCCACGTCGTGCTGGCGACCGGGTCGGTGCCGCGGCTCATCCCCGGCTTCGAGACCGACGGCAAGTACGTCATGACCTCCGACGAGGTGCTCTCGCTGACGTCGCTCCCGCGCTCGGCCGCCGTCATCGGCGGGGGCGCCATCGGCTGCGAGTTCGCCTCGATGATGTCGGACCTCGGCGTGCAGGTGACGGTGCTCGAGGCGCTCCCGAAGCTGCTCCCGGGCTGCGACCGCGACGTCGCCGACGTCGTCGTGCGCTCGTTCAAGAAGCGGGGGATCACCGTCCACACCGGCGTAGCCGTGCACGGCCACGAGCCGAGCGGCGACGGCACGACCGTGAGCTTCGGCGAGGGCCAGTCGGTCGTGGTCGACACGGTCATCGTCTCGGTCGGCCGGCGCCCGCTCTCCGACGACCTCCTCGGGGAGGGGACGGGGGTCGAGATGGACGAGCGGGGTTTCGTGCGGGTCGACGAGTGGATGCGCACGGGCGCCGAGGGCGTCTACGCGGCGGGCGACCTCGTGGCGACGCCGCAACTGGCCCACGTCGGTTTCGCCGAGGCGATCCTCATCGTGAAGCAGATCCTCGGCGAGCCGTGCGTCCCGGTGAACTACGGAGCCGTGCCGTGGGGCATCTACTGCCACCCGGAGGTGTCCTTCGTCGGGCTCACCGAGGAGGACGCCAAAGCGGCCGGCCTCGACATCGTCGTGAAGAAGGACCCCCTCGGCGGCAACAGCCGTGCCCGCATCCTCGGCGAGACGGACGGGGTCGTGAAGGTCATCGCCGAGAAGCTGCCCGACGGCCGGGCCGGGCGCCTCCTCGGAGTGCACATGGTCGGGCCGTGGGTCACCGAGCAGCTCGGCCAGGCGTACCTCGCCGTCAACTGGGAGGCAACGCCCGACGAGATCGCCCAGTTCATCCAGCCGCACCCGACGCTGTCCGAGTCGTTCGGGGAGACGGTTCTCGCACTCACCGGAAGGGGCCTGCACCTTGGCTGACATCACGATGCCGCAACTCGGGGAGACCGTGACCGAGGGCACCATCATCCGCTGGCTGAAGCAGGTCGGCGAGGAAGTCGCCCAGGACGAGCCCCTCTTCGAGGTCTCGACCGACAAGGTCGACTCCGAGGTGCCGTCGTCGGCGGCGGGCGTGCTCTCCGAGATCCTCGTCCCCGAGGGGGACACCGTCGACGTCGGCACCCGCCTCGCCGTGATCGGCGGCGACGGGGCGGCGGCCGCTTCGCCGCCTGCTGCTGCGGCGGCGCCGGCCGAGACGGAGCTGCAGACGCCGGCAGCCGACCTCGAGGAGCCGGCGGCCGCTGCCCCCGTACCGGCGGCATCTGCCGAAACGGCCGCCGGTACGGACACGAGCGCCGCGGAGCCCGCGGCCGTGGCCGCGTCGGAGCAGCCGCCCGCTGCTGCGCCGCCGGCGCCGCCGGCCGGGACCGGGTCGCCTACACCGGACGTCGCCGCTGCGCCGGCGAACGCCGCCCCCGCCGGGGCGAACGGGAGCTCGGGTGGCGGCGGGTCGGCCGGCGCCTCGATGCTCCTCTCGCCCGTCGTCCGAAAGCTCATCGACGAGCACGGCCTCGACCCGTCCAAGATCAAGGGGACGGGCCAGGGCGGCCGCATCACCCGGGGCGACGTCCTCACCTACCTCGACCAGCAGGCCGCCTCGGGTGGTGCCCCGGCGGCGGCTCCGGCGAGCCCTGAACCGTCCGCAGCGCCTGCACGGCCCGCTGCGGCGGCCGAAACGGCCGGGTCGCCCCGGCCGGCTCCCTTCCCGCCGGCGGCGGCGGGCGAGCGCGACGAGATCGTCCCGTTCAGCAACATCCGCCGCCTCACCGCCGAGCACATGGTGCGCTCGAAGGCGACCTCGGCCCACACCCTCGTCGCCATCGAGGCGGACTACGAGGGCGTCGAGCGGGTGCGCCGCCAGCACAAGGACCGCTTCCGGGAGGAGGAGGGCATCAGCCTCACCTACCTCCCCTTCGTCGCCCGGGCCGTCGTCGACGTGCTGCGCGACTACCCGAACATGAACGCCTCGGTCGGCGACAACGCCCTCATCATCCACCGCGACGTCCACCTCGGCATCGCCGTCGACCTCGACCGCCAGGGCCTCATCGTCCCGGTCGTGCGCAAGGCCGACGGCCAGTCGCTCCGCGGCCTCGCGCGGGAGATGGCGGACCTCGCCGAGCGGGCCCGCTCGCGGCGCCTCTCGGCTGACGACGTCGTCGGCGGGACCTTCACGATCACGAACCCGGGCCCGTTCGGCACCTTCATCACGGCGCCGATCATCAGCCAGCCGCAGGTGGCCATCCTCTCGACCGACGGCGTGAAGCGGCGCCCTGTCGTCGTCACGGGGCCGAACGGCGGCGAGGCCATCGCCATCCACTCGGTCGGCATGCTCGGGCTCTCCTTCGACCACCGTGCCGTCGACGGCGCTTACGCCTCGGCCTTCCTGAAGGCGCTCGCCACCGAGATCGAGACGAGGGACTGGTCCGCCGAGCTGTGACCGCCGACCGACCGCTCCGGGTGCGCTGGCTCGGCTCGGTGCGTTACGCCGAGGCGGCCGACCTGCAGCGGGCGCTCCATGCCCAGCACGAGTCGGACTACCTGCTCCTCCTCGAGCACCCGAGCGTCTACACGCTCGGAGTCCGCACGAAACCCGCCCATCTCCTCCCCACCATCTCCTCGACCCGGGCCGAGGTGGTGCGGGCGGACCGGGGGGGCGACGTCACCTTCCACGGGCCCGGCCAGCTCGTCTGCTACCCGATCGTCGACGTCCCTGGGGGGCCCGGCTCGATCCCCCGCTACGTCCACACGATCGAGCAGCTCGTGATCGACGTCCTCGCCGACCTCGGGCTCCCGGCCGGCAGGCTCGACGACTACCCGGGCGTCTGGGTCGGCCTCGGCGGCGCCGAGCCGCGCAAGATCTGCGCCATCGGGGTGCGGGTCGACCGCGGGCGGTCGCGCCACGGCTTCGCCCTCAACGTGAAGACCGACCTCTCGATGTTCGGACACATCGTCCCCTGCGGCATCCCCGACAAGGCGGTGACGTCGCTCGCCGCCGAGGGGATCGACGTGTCGCTCCGCGAGGTGGTCGACCTCGTCTGTGCCCGGGCCGGCGAGGCCTTCGCCTTCGGCAGGCCAGCGCGTGAGCTCGAGCGGCAGGACTGCGCCTACACCCAGGCCCAGGGGGGCGACGTCGCCGCCGCCGTCGGGGTCCGCCCGCTCGAACGGCGCCTCGCGGCGGCCGGGGTCGACTCGAGCGCGGCCGTCGCCATCCGGGAGCGGAAGCCGGACTTCCTCCGGGCGCCGCTTCGCATCGGCGGCGAGGTGCTCGGGCTGCGCTCGACGCTGAAAGGGCTCGGCCTCGTGACGGTGTGCGAGGAGGCGGGCTGCCCGAACCTCTCGGAGTGCTGGGCGGACGGCACGGCGACCTTCATGATCAACGGCGAGCGTTGCACGAGGGCCTGCGGCTTCTGCCTCGTCGACACCCGCCACCCCTTCCCGCCCGACCGCGGCGAGCCGTCGAGGGTGGCCGAGGCCGTCCGCTCGATGGGGCTCGCCCATGCCGTCGTCACGGCGGTGGCGCGCGATGACCTCGAGGACGGGGGAGCGGGGGGTTTCGTGCGGACGATCGAGGCGATCCGGGCGGAGTGCCCCGGGACGGCGGTCGAGGTGCTCATCCCCGACTGCAAGGGGGAGGAGGCGCCGCTCGAGGCGATCTTCGCCGCCCGGCCCGAGGTGCTCAACCACAACGTCGAGACCGTCGCCCGGCTGCAGCGGGCGGTGCGGCCGTCCGCCTCGTACGCACGCAGCCTCGCCGTGCTCGCCCGGGCGAAACGGGCCGGGCTCACGACCAAGTCGAGCGTCATGGTCGGCCTCGGCGAGACGGCCGAGGAGATGCGCTCCACCCTCGTCGACCTCCGGGCGGTCGGGGTCGACATCGTGACGATCGGCCAGTACCTGCGCCCGAGCGCCCGCCACCTGCCGGTGGCCCGCTGGTGGACGCCGGCCGAGTTCGCCGAGCTGGCCGAGTTCGGGCGCGGGCTCGGTTTCGCCCACGTCGAGGCGTCGCCCCTCACGCGCTCGAGCTACCATGCCCGGCGGGCGGCCTCGGCCGCAGCCGCTGGCGCCGCCGAGCTGGCCGGGTCGGCCGTCTCGTGAGCGCCGAGGATCCGGTGCTCGCCCGGGGCGCCCGCATGGCCCGGGTGCGCGACGCCATGAGGGAGCAGTCGGTCGAGTGCCTGCTGCTCTCGCTCGGGGCCGACCTCCCCTGGCTGACGGGCTACGAGGCGATGCCGCTCGAGCGGGTGACGATGCTCGTGCTGCCGGCCGACGACGAGGCCGTGCTGTTCGTTCCGGAGCTCGAGGCGCCCCGCGTCGCCCACGACCGGCGGCTGTTCGCCCTCCGGCCGTGGAAGGAAACCGAGGATCCCTTCGCCGCCATCGCCTCGGCGGTCGGTTCGCGCGAGCGCCTGGCGGTCTCGGACCGGGCGTGGACGACGCACTTCCTCTCCCTCCAGTCCGCGCTGCCGGGCGCCTCGTGGCAGCGGGCGAGCGACGTCGTCGGGCCGCTCCGGGCGCTGAAGGACGCCTCCGAGATCGCCGCGCTGGACGCCGCCGGGGCGGCCGCCGACCGGGTGGCCGAGGCGTTGCTGGCGGGCGAGATCCCGCTCGTCGGGCGGACGGAGGCGGAGGTGTCGGCCGACATCTCCCGGCGCCTTCTCGCAGAGGGCAACGCCCGGGTCAACTTCGCCATCGTCGGGAGCGGGCCGAACTCGGCGAGCCCCCACCACGAGGCCGGCCCCCGCGTGATCGGCGAGGGCGAGCCCGTCGTGTGCGACTTCGGCGGCTCGTTCCACCTCGACGACACCGTCGGCTACTGCTCGGACATCACCCGTACCGTCGTGACGGGCGAGCCGGACCCTGAGTTCAAGGAGCTGTACGACGTCCTCGAGGAGGCCCAGCGGCTCGCCGTGGCGGCCGCCGTAGTGGGCGTGGCATGCGAGGAGGTCGACGGGGTCGGCCGGCGCCGCATCGCCGAGGCCGGCTACGGGGAGGCCTTTATCCACCGCATCGGGCATGGCATCGGCATCGAGGAGCACGAGGACCCCTACATGGTCTCGGGCAACCCGACGCCGCTCGCCGCCGGCCACGCCTTCTCGGTCGAGCCCGGGATCTACCTGGCCGGCCGCTTCGGCGCCCGCATCGAGGACATCGTCGTCGCCACCGACGGCGGCCCGCACCCCTGCAACAGGGTCGACCACTCGCTCCACGTCGTCGAGGCGTAAGGCGCCCTTCGCTGTCGCGACGCTCCGAGTAGGTTTCCCGCTCACCTGAGCAGAGGGGGGCGCGGCGATGGTACGAAGGGTTCGAGAGCTGGGCGCGGCCGTGCTGGCGGCCGCCGTCGTCGTGGGGCTCCCCGCCCCGGCGGCGCTCGCCGGGCCAGCCAAGGTCAAGGCGAGCGCGGTGCGGGCCTTCCCCGGCCACATCGACCCGACCTCTCTCGCCTGCCCGCCCGGCGTGGCGGTCGCGGAGGCGACCTGCTACGCCCTCGACTCCGACACCGGCATGCTCGCCCCGATCGTGAAGGGGACCCCGCACGCCGACTCGATCCCGGCGACCGGCGGCACGGCGGTGGCGTGCGCCTCGTCGACGACCTGCGCGGTGTCGGGCGTGTCGGGCACGACCGGCACCCTCGAGTGGATCGTGAACGGGAAGGCGACGAAGACCGTGACGGTGACGGGCTCGAGCTACCTCTACGGCGTGGCGTGCGAGACGGCGACCACGTGCCTCGTCGTCGGTGAGCGCTACGGGAAGTCGAGCGGGACGAGCTCGGGCGTCTTCGCCGTCGTGAACGAGTCGGCCTCGTCGGCGACGGCAACGAAGGTGAAGGGGGCGGCCGTGCTCGAGGGCATCACCTGTCCGACCTCCAACGTCTGCCTCGCCGTCGGCACGACGAAGAACAGCACGAACGGTCTCGGGATCGTCGTGCGGATCGTCGGCGGCAAGGTCGGCGCGAAGAAGACCGCGGCAGGCACCGACGCGCTCGCGGCCATCAGCTGCGGGTCGGCGGCGACCTGTTGGGCGACCGGCACGACGTCGTCGCCCTCCAAGGGAATCACCATCGTCGTCGAGCACATCAAGCAGCACATCCCGGTCGGGGCCGTCGCCGGGCCGAAGTACGGCGAGGCGATCGCCTGTGTCAGTGCGAGCGTCTGCCTCTTCGGGACCGCCACCGGGACCTACGGGACGGGCCAGGTCGACGTGCTGAAGAACGGGAAGGTCGTGCAGACGCTCACGCTCTCCGGCTTCAAGTACGGGGTGGTGAGCGCCTTCTCGTGCCCGACGAGCTCGTCCTGCATGGCGGCGGCGGCGACCGGGTTCCACAACCCGGGGCCCGGCTACTACTACACGGGGGGCGTCGCGACCGTTTCGACCTGAGCGGTGATCGGGCCGCCCTGTAGCCTGCGAGCGCAGTGGAGGGGATCGACGAACGGCCGACGACCGCGTGGCTGGTCGAGCACGCCGGGCTCGCTGCGCCGCTCGCCTTCGAGCTGATCGCCGGCGGGCGCTCCAACCTCACCTTCAAGGTGGTGGACGCCACGGGGGCCGAAGTCGTGCTGCGGCGCCCGCCGACCGGCCACGTCCTCCCGACGGCGCACGACATGTCGCGGGAGTACCGGATCGTCACGGCGCTCGGGCCGACCCCCGTGCCGGTCGCCCGGACGCTGGCCTTCTGCGACGACGCGGCGGTGAACGGGGCGCCCTTCTACGTCATGGAGTTCGTGAACGGCCATGTGCTGCGCGACGCCCCGACCGCCGAGAAGGAGCTCGACGAGCCGGCCCGGCGGCGGGCGAGCGAGTCGCTCGTCGAGGTGCTCGCCGACCTCCACGCCGTCGACGTCGACTCCGTCGGGCTCGGTGACCTCGGCCGCCGCGAGGGCTACCTGGCACGCCAGCTGCAACGCTGGCACGGCCAGTTCGACCACTCGCAGCCCGAGGGGGCGGAAAGGGTGACCCTCGTCGACTCGCTGTTCGAGCGGCTCTCGGCGAACCTCCCCGAGCAGGGGACCGCCACGGTCGTGCACGGCGACTACCGGCTCGACAACACGATGCTCGGCGACGACGGGCGGGTGCGCGCCGTCCTCGACTGGGAGATCTGCACCCTCGGTGACCCGCTCGCCGACGTGGGGCTGCTCATGGTCTATTGGTCGGAGCCGGGCGACGCCACGACGGCGCTCGGCACGGCGCCGACGATCGTCCCCGGCTTCCTCTCTCGCGCCGAGCTGCGGTCGCGCTACGCCGAGCTGTCGGGACGGGACGTGTCGAACCTCGACTACTACATCGCCTTCGGCTACTGGAAGCTCGCCTGCATCCTCCAGGGTGTGATGTTCCGCTACCTCGGCGGCGCCGCCGGCGGCGACCGCACCGGTGGCGTCGAGCTCTTCGCCTCCCAGGTGCGGGTGCTGGCGGAGGCGGCCGAGGCCGCGGCGTCGGGGCTGGTGGCGTGAGCGGCGACCGGCCGATGTTCCGGCTCACGGGAGAGCAGGCGCCACCGGATCCGGTGCTCGTCGTCGTGCTCGACGGGTGGATCGACGCCGGGCTCGCCGCCACGACGGCGTTGACGGCGCTCTCGGAGTCGATCGAGCTCGCGCCTTACGCCCTCTTCGACGGCGAAGACCTGATCGACCAGCGCGCCAGGCGACCCCGGCTCGACATCGAGGACGGGGTGATCGCCGGGCTGTCGTGGCCGGAGCCGATCGTCCGGGTCGGCGTCGACCGACTCGGATCGGGCATCGCGGTGCTGTCGGGCCCCGAGCCGGACTTCCGCTGGCGAAGCTTCGCCCGCTCCGTCGTCGAGCTCGCGCAGGGGCTCGGCGTCCGGTTGCTCGTGGGTTTCGGTGGCTTCCCGGCGCCGGCTCCGCACACCCGGCCGATCAAGCTCGCCTCGACGGCCTCCTCCGAGCGCCTGGCGCAGCAGGTGGGTTTTGTCCCCGGCAGCATCGAGGTGCCGGCGGGGGTGCAGGCGGCGCTCGAGGAGGCGGTCGGGGAGGCGGGCATCCCGGCCGTCGGGCTGTGGGCCCGCGTGCCGCACTACGTGTCGGCGATGCCGTTTCCCGCCGCCTCGATCGCCCTGCTCGACGGGCTGGCGTCGGTGTCCGGCCTCGTCATCGAGACCGACCTGCTGACCGAGGCGGCCGAGGCGGCCCGCCAGAAGGTCGACGAGCTCATCGCGGCGAGCTCCGAGCACGCCGACATGGTGCGAAAGCTCGAGCGGGCGCTCGACGAGGCGGAGGGGACCGGCTTCGACATCGGCCCCGGCGAGGTGCCGACGGGCGACGAGATCGCGGCGGAGCTCGAGCGGTTCCTGCGCGGAGAGAGCGGCGACAGCTGATCCCCGCCGAGCGGCCGCTCGTTCGGCCGACTCGTTGGTCGTCGGAGCCCCGGGGTAGCGTCACGTCCGGTCCACGCCCGGGAGGAGACGCTCGATGCTGATTGACGGAGGACTTGGCTTCGATCCGGGAGGCCTCGCTGACCAGGTACGACGGCTCGAGGCCGACGGGTACGACGGCGCCTGGTCGACCGAGACGGGTCACGACCCCCTCCTCATCCTCTCCATGGCGGCGCCGCACGTCACCCGGCTCGACCTCGGGACCGGCATCATCGTCGCCTTCGGCCGGAGCCCGATGATCACGGCCACGATGGCGAACGACGTGCAGCTCCTCTCCAAGGGGAAGCTGCTCCTCGGGCTCGGCTCGCAGATCAAGCCGCACATCGAGAAGCGCTACTCGATGCCGTGGTCGCACCCGGCGGCGCGGATGCGCGAGTACGTGCTCGCCATGCGGGCCATCTGGGAGTCGTGGAACGAGGGGACGAAGCTCGAGTTCCGGGGCGAGTTCTACACCCACACCCTCATGACGCCCTTCTTCTCGCCGGGGCCGAACCCGTACGGGCCGCCGAAGGTGTTCCTCGCCGCGGTGGGCGAGCTCATGACCGAGGTGGCGGGTGAGGTGTGCGACGGGCTCCTCGTCCACGGCTTCACGACCGAGCGGTACCTGAAGGAGGTCTCGCTGCCGGCGCTCGACCGGGGGCTCGCCAAGGGCTCGCGGGAGAGGAGCTCGTTCCAGGTGAGCTATCCGGGTTTCGTGGTGACCGGGAACGACCAGGAGCAGGAGGCCGCCCGCGGTGCGGTGAAGGCGCAGATCGCTTTCTACGCCTCGACCCCCGCCTACAAGGGCGTCCTCGACCTGCACGGGTGGGGCGACCTCCAGCCCGAGCTGAACGGCCTGTCCAAGCGGGGGGAGTGGGCGAAGATGGCCGAGCTCATCAGCGACGAGGTGCTCGAGACCTTCGCCGTCGTCTGCCCGCCGTCCGAGGTGGCCGCCCGGGTTAAGGAGCGCTTCGGCGGGGTGATCGACCGCTTCTCGTTCTACGCGCCGTACATGCTCGCCCCCGAGCGGTGGGCCGAGGTGCTGGGCGGTTTCGGGAAGGGACCCGCCCACCGCTGAGCGACTGCGCCCACCTCGGGCGCATCTGGCCCGCCAGTAGCCTGGAAACATGGCTGACGGGTACGACTTCAAGGAGGTCGAGGAGCGCTGGCAGCAGCGCTGGGCCGACGAGGGCACCTACGAGGTGGAGCCCGACGACCCGCGCCCCAAGTACTACGTCCTCTGCATGTACCCGTACCCGAGCGGGCCGGCCCACCAGGGCCACATCCGCAACTACACGTTCGGTGACGTCTTCGTCCGCTACCAGACGATGCGGGGGCATGCCGTGCTCACGCCGTTCGGTTTCGACTCCTTCGGGCTGCCGGCCGAGAACGCCGCCATCAAGGGAGGCGCCCACCCGCGCGAGTACACCGAGGCCCGTATCGCCGAGCTGACGAGCTCGGTGAAGCGCCTCGGCGCCGTCTACGACTGGCGCCGCGAGATCCGCAGCCACGACCCGAGCTACATGAAGTGGAACCAGGTCATCTTCCAGGAGCTGCTCGCCGCCGGCCTCGCCTACCGGGCGGAGGCGCCCGTCAACTGGTGCCCCGGCTGCCAGACGGTCCTCGCCAACGAGCAGGTGCTGCCCGACGGGACCTGCGAGCGGTCGGGCGACGTCGTCGAGCGGCGCCAGCTCGCCCAGTGGTTCTTCAAGATCACCCACTACGCCGACGAGCTGCTCGACGCCCTCGAGGCGCTCGACTGGCCCGAGCGGGTGAAGACCATGCAGCGCAACTGGATCGGCCGCTCGGAGGGCGCCCAGTTCCGGATGAAGGTGCAGGGCCACGAGGAGCTCGAGATCGAGGTCTTCACGACGCGGCCCGACACCGCCTTCGGCATGACCTACGCCGTGCTGGCGCCCGAGCACCCCTTCGTCGAGCAGCTCACGACCGACGAGCAGCGGGCCCAGGTCGAGGAGATCCTCGAGCGGGCGAAGCACTCGACGGACCTCGAGCGCATGGCGTCCGAAGGCGCCCTCGAGAAGCGTGGCGCCTTCACCGGGGCGTACTGCATCAACCCGTTCAACGGCGAGCCCGTGCCCCTCTACGTTGCCGAGTACGTGCTCGGGAGCTATGGCACCGGGGCGATCATGGCCGTACCGGCCGAGGACCAGCGGGACTGGGACTTCGCCATGGCCTACGGGCTGCCGATCGTGCGGACCGTCCAGCCGCCAGAGGACTTCGAGGGCGAGGCGTACACGGGCGAGGGCCCGCACATCAACAGCGAGTGGATGAACGGGCTCGAGACCGAGGAGGCGAAGGCCAAGGCGATCGACTGGCTCGAGACGCATGGCATCGGGCACCGGACGGTCAACTACCGGCTGCGCGACTGGCTGATCAGCCGGCAGCGCTACTGGGGGTGCCCGATCCCGGTCGTGTACTGCCCCGAGCACGGCATCCAGCCGGTGCCGCGCGAGGAGCTGCCGGTGCTGTTGCCCGAGGACGTGGAGTTCCGACCGACGGGTGAGTCGCCGCTCCGCTTCCACGAGGGCTTCCTCCGGGCGACCTGCCCGGTCTGCGGAGGGCCGGCGACGCGGGAGACCGACACGATGGACACGTTCGTGGACTCGTCGTGGTACTTCCTGCGTTTTGCGAACCCGTGGGACGAGTCAGAGCCGGTCGACCAGGCGACCGTCCGGCACTACCTGCCGGTCGACCGCTACATCGGCGGGATCACGCACGCCATCCTCCACCTGCTCTACGCCCGCTTCTACACCCGGGCGCTCGGCGACGTCGGGCTGTCGCCGCCCGAGCTGCGGGAGCCGTTCAAGCAGCTGTTCTGCCAGGGGATGATCCGCCTCGGCGGCTCGGCGATGTCCAAGTCGCGCGGCAACGTCGTGTCGCCGGACCAGTACTTCTCGACCGTCGGCGCTGACGCGCTGCGCCTCGGCCACCTCTTCATCGGACCGGCCGTCGAGGACGTCGACTGGACGGACCAGACCGAGGAGATCATCGAGGGCTGCTCGCGGTTCCTCGGCCGGGTCTGGCGGCTGGCGGTGGGTGAGGTCGCCGGTTCAGCTGGTGGCCGTGCTGCCGCCGGCTCGGCCGGCGCCGGCTCCGGTGCTGCCGCCGCCGGCGCGGCGTCGTCCAACGGTTCCGGCGGTGGTGCGGCGCCTTCGGCGGCGGGGGAGGAGCTCCGTCGTGAGGTGCACCGGACCGCCGCCCGGGTGAGCGCCGACATCGAGCGCTACGCCTTCAACACGGCCGTGGCCGCCTTGATGGAGCTGACGAACTCCATCTACAAGCAGGTGCAGGCGGGCGCCGACGCGCTCGTCACCGAGGAGGCGATCGACGTCCTGCTCGAGCTACTGGCCCCGTTCGCGCCGCACCTCGCCGCGGAGGCCTACGAGCGGCGCACCGGGCGGCACGTCCACGTCCAGGCATGGCCGGTGCCGGACCCCGCCTTGCTGCGTGCCGCCTCGGTGAACATGCCGGTGCAGGTGAACGGCAAGACGCGCGACGTTTTGTCGGTCGACCCGGAGATCGACGAGTCCTCGGCTGAGTCGCTCGCCCTGGCCTCGCCGAAGGTCCAGGCGGCGCTGGGCGGCCGGGAGCCGAAGCGCGTCGTCGCCAAGCCGCCGAAGATCGTCAACATCGTCGCCTGAGCGCTTCGGCGGCCGGGGACTTGTCGAGCGGCCGGTCGTCGCGGTGAGCCGCCGGATGTCGAGCTCGTGGTGATTGGCCTGGGCGGCGCGGCGGACGAGGTCGGCGGCGGTGAGCGTGCCGAACTCGGGGTGCTCCACCGTCGCTGACTCGTCGGCGGCGACCGCCACCGCAGTCCACCTCTGGTGACAGCTTCCAGCGACGCAAGGCCGAGAGGAGCCGACTGGCGCGTACTTCCGGACGGCCGCAAGTGCGTTCTCGTCCCAACAGGGGAGCTCCATGCCGGGGTCGAGGGCGAGCGTGAGGAGTCGTTCGGTACCGATGCTGAGCACGTCGACGAGGTGCCAGACGTAGCCCTTAGCCGACCAGCCCGCTGGTGTGGTCTCGGTCGAGCGACGGATGGCGTCCTCGAGTGGCCTCAGGCGCGTAGGCAGCCCGGCGACGAGCTGGATCGCGTCGTTCGGCGGGTGCTCCAGTCGAAGCCGCATTCCGCACAGGTCGGCTCGGTGGGCGCCCAGCGCACGGTACGACGGTATCTGGCTCGGCGTCCGCCGAGCGCCGCGTCCTGGGTCGGCTGCTGATGGCTGCGCCGTTGCGCCAAGGCCGGGAGCCTGCGGCAAGACTGGGTTCGGGAGGAGGACTGATGCACGTCGATCTCGGTGAGGTCTCCGTCCACTACGACTCGTTCGGGGAGGGTCGGCCGTTCCTGGCGCTACACGGCTCTTCGCTCGATCGACGGGCTGCGATCTTCGAGTTCGAGCCCTGCCTTTCGGCGCGAGCCGGTTGGCGGCGGATCTACCCAGACCTTCCCGGTCACGGGGACACCGCCGGCGCGGAGGCCGTCGCAACGAACGACGGCCTGGTGGACGTCCTGGTCGAGTTCCTCGACGCCGTCTGTCCTGGTGAGCGGGTTGTGATCGCCGGTACCTCGTACGGCGGCTACCTCGTTCGCGGACTGGTGGATCGGATAGACGACCGCCTCGACGGGGTGTGTCTCAACGTGGCGGCGCCGGTGCTCGGACGACCGCTTCGCACGCCTCCCCGGCGGGTCATTGCGGGCGCCGATGCGATCCGGGTGCGGTCTCGGGACGCCGGGTGGAGTTGGTACGAGAACCTGGCCGTGGCGGACTCGGCGGCGCTTCGGCAGTACGGCGCCGTGCTGAAGGACACGACCGCCGACGCCGACTTCATCGCCCGGCTGCGGGAACCGTCCGCTGTGCTCTCGGTCGAGCGGGAGCCTTCTGGCGAGGTTTGTCAGGCACCCTCTTTGATTCTCGCCGGGCGGCAGGACAACATCTGCGGTTACCAGGACGTCTGGGAGCTGCTCGAGTCCTTCTCGAGGGCAACGTTCGCTGTCCTGGACCGGGCCGGGCACCTCCTGCGTGGCGAGCAGCCAATTCTGTTCTCGGTCCTGGTCAGCGAGTGGCTCGATCGAGTGGAGGAGTGGACTCGGCTCGGCCGCCCGACGGCCGTCGCCGCCCTCTCCTGACCTGGCAGAAGTCGGATGGGTGGCTGGTAGTTTGGAGAGACCCATTCGGGGGCGTAGCTCAGTTGGTAGAGCGCTTGACTGGCAGTCAAGAGGTTCGGGGGTTCGAGTCCCCTCGCCTCCACCTGTGTGATCACGGCTGACGCGTGACAGATCGATAACGCCTGATCTGGAACGCGATAACGGGTGATCCGTGACGCTGTAACGGCTGATGGTTGACACCTCGACGCCATCGATCTCGGCTTC
>Ga0070735_10000636_pt1 | contig 36837 bp, 38 predicted proteins | sample Coa_R1_FD_66443 | JGI IMG/M metagenome (GOLD analysis project Ga0070735, IMG submission 66443) | Surface soil microbial communities from Centralia Pennsylvania, which are recovering from an underground coalmine fire - Coalmine... | ecosystem: Environmental > Terrestrial > Soil > Unclassified ...
CCCGCACAGATTCAGATTAAGGCGTCGGACCTCTCTCCCCGCGCGCTGGAACGCTGCGGCGTCGCCTTTTACCGGGACCTCAGTTTCCGCGCCACGCCGCCCGAACTTATTCAAAAGTACTTCCGGCCGTTCGAAGGGGGCTTCCTCATCGCAGAAGAGGTGAAGAGGCTCGTGGACTTCTTCCGCATCAACCTGCTGGATGCGGATTCCGTCGCGGCGCAAGGGCCGGTGGACGCCATTTTTTGCCGGAACGTTTTGATCTATTTCGATAAACCCACCCAGAAGCGTGTCGTCGAAGCCTTCGCTCGAGCGCTACGTCCCCGAGGATATTTGTTCTTGGGGCACGCGGAGTCGATCATGCGGCTGACCGACTTGTACGATCCGATCGTGACGCCCAAAGCGATTTATTATAGGTTGAAATCGGATGGCCATTAACGTTCTGGTCGTGGACGATTCCGCGTTCATGAGGCGCGCGATTTCGAGAATGCTCGAAGGCGAGCCGGATATCATCGTGTGCGGCACGGCGCGCAATGGGGAAGAAGCCGTGATCAAAGCGGGTCATCTGCACCCCGATGTGATCACGATGGACGTTGAAATGCCCGGCATGAGCGGACTGGATGCCGTGCGCGAGATCATGTCACGCGCGCAGATTCCGATCATCATGGTGAGCGCGCTCACGCAAGAAGGTGCGGAAACGACGTTCCGCGCGCTGGATTTGGGTGCCGTCGACTTTATTGCGAAACCCGATGCCGCGTACGTCAACATCAAGGACGTGGCGCGCGATCTCGTAGCGAAGGTGCGTGTATTTGCGCGGCGCGGCACGAGGGGTCACGTCGGCGCGCGGCCGAAGGTTGCGCTGCCGCCGCTTGCCGAGCCTTTGCCGCCGCGCACGGTGCATACGGATCTGTTCGAATGCGTCGCGATCGGCACGTCGACCGGTGGTCCCGTGGCGCTGTCCAACCTCGTGCCGCTCTTGCCGGCGACGTTCTCGACGCCGATAGTCATCGTGCAGCACATGCCGCCGGGCTTCACTCGTCCGCTTGCGGATCGGTTGAATCAGTCGAGCCAAATCACGGTCGTCGAGGGCGCGGAGGGTATGGTGCTGCGCGCGGGACAAGCGATTATCGCGCCGGCTGGACGCCAGCTCGTCGTGCGGCGCGTACGCGGCAGCGACGAAGTGGAGGTGCAGCTGTGCATGGATGAAGCGAATTCGCTGCATGTGCCGAGCGTCGACGTCATGGCCGCATCCGTGGCCGATGTATTCGGCGCAAGCACGCTGGCGGCAATTCTCACCGGTATGGGGCAAGATGGTGTGGTCGGTTTACGTAAGGTAAAGGACCGCGGCGGATTCGTCATCGGGCAAGATGCCGCAACGTCTGTGGTGTACGGAATGCCGCGCGCAGCGGCGCAAGCGGGGTTGGTCGATCGCGTACTTCCTCTCGATCAGATTGCTCCCGCACTGTGCGAACTAACGAACACTTCCTTCGCACGCTCTTAACCGAATCCGCGCTAACGGTACGGGCATCCGGTAGGAGCGCTGGCCCGCGCGGGCAATAAAGAGGGCAGCAAACGAGCGTCATCGCTACTCGGAGCGTGAATGAGGTTAGGCCGGAGTTCGCACCGCTACGTAATCGGCGGCGTCGAATTATCACGAGAAGAAATCGTTCACAAATACTTGCATCTCGTCAAGTATGTTGCCGGCCGTATTTCCGTTAATCTCCCTCCCAACGTCGAACTCAACGATCTCATCAACGACGGGATCCTCGGGCTTATCGATGCCATCGAGAAGTATGACGACGCCCGCGGCGTCAAGTTCGAGACGTACGCGATAACCAGAATCAACGGCGCCATTCTCGACGCCCTGCGCTCGCTGGACTGGGTGCCTCGCGCGGTTCGCCAGCGCGCTCGCGAGCTGGAACGTGCCTATCAGGAACTCGAGGCGCAATTCGGCCGCGTTCCGAACGAGGACGAATTGGCGGCCAAGCTCGGAATTTCGCGTAAGGAACTCGATACGCTGATGCAGCGCGTGCGCGGCACGGCACTGCTCTCGCTCGAAGAGTTTCTCCCCAACGAAAAGGGCTATGAGATACCGCTGGTCGACACGCTCAAAGACGGCGATAACGACGTCACCACCGCCGTCGAGCAGCGCGAAATTCGCTCCGCCCTCGTGCGGGCGGTGGAAGAGCTGCCGCCGCAAGAGCGCACCGTCATTTCACTTTATTATTTCGACGGCCTGACGCTCAAAGAGATCAAAAGCGCGCTCAACGTTTCGGAGTCGCGCGTCTCGCAAATTCATGCACAAGCCGTCATCCATCTGCGGCAGAAACTGCGGGAACTGCGTTCGGATTTGGGCTATCGCGAAGGCGACCCGAACGTCAAGCAAAAGTATCTGCGCAAAAATCCGCCGGCGGCCGATAATATAACCAGAGCCGGCTAGGCTTCCGCGCAGGGCGGCGAGCAACCGGCCCGAAATTTGCGCAACATGGCCATTCGACCGGTCGATCTCCAGCTTGCCTACATGGCTGCACCACAGAACGCGGCCGTGCTCAGCAATGCCCAGGACGCGCCCCAGGCCGCGCAGCAGGCGGCCCAAGCCGCATTCGCAGCGGAAGTCATGCAGCGTCAAGAGACTGTCGACGAGCCGGTCAAAGTCGAGGGCTCGAAGGTGCGCGCCCGAGAGGACCAGGAGCGCGAGGACGGCGGTTCTTCGCCGGACCACCGCCGAAGGCAGGCTTCGGAAGAGGAGCAGGCCTATACGGCCGGCCCACTCGGACTTGCCGGCGAAGGCGAGCACCTCATCGACGTCACCGCGTAGGCGGGAATGTCGACCGATCCGCTCTCCATAGCGATAAGCGCCCGCGTAGCAGCCGCCGAAGCGGCCATGCTGGAAGCGGCGATCAGCATCGGCGCATCCGCCGAGTTGCTGCAAGCGCAGATTAGCACGGGGGACGTCCTTACGGCGGTCGTTCTCCCGCCGCAAAACGGTCAGGACTTCATCGAGATTTTGGGTCAGCGCGTCGCGGCGCAGTTGCCGCCCGGGGTCAACCCGGGGGAAACGCTGCTCCTCCAAGTGACCGGCTTTTCCGGAACCCAAATCTACGTTCGTAACCTCGGCGCGCCCGATCCGCAGAATCCGCCCGAAGCGGAAGGTGAAACGCCGCCGCAAACCGCGGTTCTGACGACGATTCGCACATCGCCGCCGCAGCAATCCGTACCGCAGCAAACTGCTGCGCCGCAACAACGTGCGCCTGAAGCCGCGGCACCGATTTCGCCTCCGCGCGAAGTGTTCGTTGCGGCGTCCGTTCGGCAAGCGCCGGCGGCGCCAACCGCATCGGAAGTAGCGCCGGCGCCCGAAACCATCGTGCGCGGCGTCGAAGCGCGCATTGCAGCGGCGCAGGCTGCGAACGCGCCGCCGGCTGCGAAGGCGCCGCCGGTTGCAAAACCGCCGCCGGTTGCAATGCCTCAGACCGCAAAGCCGCCGCCGGTGATTCCGGCGCGGACTGCTTCAGCGATGCATGCCGTGGCGCAAGCCGTAGCGGGTGCAAAGGCACCGATTCGCAGCGCCGCCGCGCAAACCGTACAGCGCGTCGTGCAAACCGTCAGCGAGTTTTTGCGCGCTGCGCGCGTACCGGACACGCCGTTCACACGTATGGCCGCAGCGATTGCATCGCAGGCGCCGGAACGTTTGCCCTCGGTTTTGCAGCGCCTGGAAGCTGCGCTTCCGAGTACGTCCGACGATCCGCGTGTAGGTACGCTTCGCACCTTGATCGGCTTTACGGCGCGTCTCAATCCCGCCAACGCGGAAACGCTGCGCGCGCAAATTTCCGCATACCTTTCGAACGTCGTCGAAGGGGTCGAAACCAAACTCACGCAGTTGCTTCAGGCCCACAAGCAAGCATCGCCGGCGGCGCCGCGGCCCGAGCAGCAGACGCAAGCACCAGGAAAGCCCTCGACGCCGCCTCCGGCGCCTCCGAACGCGCCGGTGAACGGCGAGACACCGGAGCTGCCGCCTACCGTCGCCCAGGCCCGCGTGGCCGAGCGCTCGGCGGCAATCGACTACGATCTGAAGTCGGTCGTGCTTTCGCTGCTGCGCGATCCGACGGCAGCGCGCACGCCCGCGATGACGCAAGCCTTGACGGAAACGGCGATTACGCTGACGGGAGCGCAGGTAAACACGCTTTCGTTTTCGCAGCAAAACCCCGGAACGTTCACGCTGTCGCTGCCGGTGTTTTATCACGAGGGCGGTAAGCCCGCGCAGATTCGCATCTCGCGCGACGGCGGCTCGGGCGGCTCGAAGATGGACGCCGACAATTTTCACGTCGCGTTCGTTCTCGACACGGCGAATCTGGGCACCGTTGCAATCGACCTGCAGACGACCGGACGCACCGTCAAGGTGGACGTAAAAACCGAAACCGACAAATCCGCGGTGCGTTTTGCAGATTCGCTCAGTTCGTTGCGCACGCGTCTGGAGGATCTGCGCTACCGTGTTGCGTCGGCGGTCGCTAGTGCGTTGCCCGCAGCGTCGAAATCGAAGAATGGCACGGTGAACGCCGAACCGAGCGTTGAGAAGAAGCGCGGATTGGACCTGCGCGCATGAATCGCTTCTACGATTTCCGCAAGAAGGTTGCACCGCGTCCGGCTGCCGCTGCGCTGAAGTACGATCCGGTCGGACATGAGGCGCCGCAAGTCATTGCCGCCGGGCGAGGTCTCATCGCCGAGGAAATCATTCGCGTCGCGAAAGAGCACAACGTTCCGTTGCACGAAGACGCCGAACTCGTGGAAGCGCTCTCGCGTCTCGAACTCACCGAAACGATTCCGCGCGAATTATACGCCGTCGTCGCGGAAGTTCTAGCGTACGTATTCCGCGTGGACTCAGAAGCAGCCAAACGCAGCCACGCCCGATAAGAAGCCGTCCTTAAGGCGAGCGCGTCATCCTGAGGTATCGAAGGACCCCGGGCACCGTCGAGGGGTAACACTCAGCATGAAGCAACGCAAACTCGGCGAGCTGACCGTTTCCGCGCTCGGACTCGGCTGCATGGGTATGTCCGATTTCTATGCCGGACGTGACGACGACGAATCGATTGCGACCATTCACCGGGCAATCGAACTCGGGTGCACGTTTCTCGATACTGCCGACGTGTACGGGGTGGGCAAGAACGAAGAACTCGTCGGACGCGCCATATACGACCGGCGCGACAAAGTCACGCTCGCGACGAAATTCGGCAACGTGCGCGGACCGAACGGTGAATGGCTGGGCGTCAACGGCAAAGCCGACTACGTCAAGTCGGCATGCGAAGCGAGTTTGAAGCGTCTCGGCGTCGAGACGATCGATTTGTACTATCAGCATCGCGTCGATCCGAAGACGCCGATTGAAGAAACCGTCGGCGCGATGGCGGAGCTCGTGCGTGAAGGGAAAATTCGCTATATCGGACTGTCGGAAGCGGCGCCGCAAACGATTCGCCGCGCTCACGCAACGCATCCGATTAGCGCGCTGCAGACGGAGTATTCACTCTGGACGCGCGATCCGGAACGCGACGTTCTTCCGACGGTGCGCGAACTGGGTATCGGTTTCGTCGCATATAGTCCGCTCGGGCGCGGATTTTTGACCGGCCGTTTCAAGAAGCATGAGGATTTGCCGCACGACGATTACCGTCGCAACCATCCGCGTTTTGCAGGCAAGAATTTCGAACGCAATTTGCATTTGGTTGAGGTCGTCGATGCGATCGCGCGAGAGAAACGGGTGGCTCCATCGGAGCTCGCGCTTGCGTGGCTGCTCGCGCAAGGCGAGGACATCGTGCCGATTCCAGGGACGAAGAAGCGCCACTATCTCGAGGAAAATCTTCGAGCGCTCGACGTGACGCTCACCGCAGACGATGTGCGGCGCATCGAAGAAGCGTTCCCGTTCGGCGTAGCCGCCGGCGAGCGCTATCCCGAACAAGCCCTCGCCGCCCTAAACCGGTAGCGCTTGGCCTACTCAAGGGATCGAACAGGAGTTCGATTCCCAGCACGGAAGAGGGGTACTCCGTGAGCTGGATTGCCAAGTTGCGGGCCTCGTTCGGCAAGGCGCGTGAGACGCTCTCGGGGGTGCAGGCATTGGGCCGCGCCCGCCGGCCAATAACGCCCGAACTCTGGGAAGAGCTCGAAGAGCTGTTGTTGTTGGCCGACTTCGGTGTGCCCACCACCGAAAAGATCATCGGCGGCCTCAAGACCGTCGCAAAGCAAGAACTCTGGGCAACCAGCGATCAGATCGTCGCGCGCTTCCGCAAAGACGTCGAGCGTTTTCTCACGCTGCCGAATCCGGAACTGCAGATCGATGAAAAGCCGGCGGTGATTCTCGTCGTCGGCGTCAACGGTAGCGGCAAAACCACGACCATCGGCAAACTCGCGACTCGGCTGCGTTCCGAACGCAAACGCGTATTGCTCGTGGCAGCCGATACGTTTCGCGCGGCAGCTGCGGAACAGCTGCACATTTGGGCCGAGCGCAGCGGCGCGGATTTCATTCGCGGCAAAGAAGGCGCCGATCCGGCCTCGGTCGTGTTCGACGGCCTCCAAGCCGGCAAATCGCGCGGCGCGGACGTAATCCTCGTCGACACGGCGGGACGGCTGCAGACCAAAACCAACCTCATGGAAGAGCTGAAGAAGATGCGTCGCATCATCGAGCGTGAGATGGGGGCGCCGCCGGCGGAAACGCTGCTCGTGCTCGACGGCACGACCGGCCAGAATGCAATCTCGCAAGCAAAACTCTTCAACGAAGCGACCGCGCTCACGGGCGTGGTCGTCACCAAATTGGACTCCACGGCCAAAGGCGGCGTGCTCGTCGCCATCGTCGACACGTTGGAAATCCCGCTCAAGTTCGTCGGCCTCGGAGAATCGGCCGATGCCCTTCAGCCCTTCGTCCCCTCGGAGTTCATCGAAGCACTATTCGAGGGAAGCGGCTTTTGAAATGCCACCCCGTTGGCATGTCCCCCGGTTAGCGTGATACTACAAGCGGGACCGCCCGCACTTACGTACGCACACAAGTTGATTGGAGAGAAGAATGGCACAGGATGAACGGCAGGTCGCTCTGAGCAACGCGCTCGCGCAAATCGAGCGGCAGTTCGGCAAAGGCTCGATCATGCGCATGGGTGAGATTCAGGAGCGCATGTCGTTCGAAGTGGTTCCGAGCGGTTCGATAGCGATCGATCTCGCGCTCGGCGTCGGCGGTTTCCCGCGCGGACGCATCGTCGAGATCTACGGTCCGGAATCAAGCGGTAAGACGACGCTCGCGCTGCACGCCATTGCGGAAGCGCAAAAGAGCGGCGGCACTGCGGCATTCATCGACGTGGAACACGCGCTTGACCCGAATTACGCGGCGGCGCTCGGCGTGGACCTGGACAATTTGCTCGTCTCGCAGCCTGACACCGGTGAACAAGCGCTCGACATCGCAGAGATGCTGGTACGCAGCAACGCCGTCGACGTCATCGTCGTCGACTCGGTCGCCGCGCTCGTCACCAAAGCCGAACTCGAAGGCGATATGGGGGATGCGCACGTCGGCTTGCAGGCGCGCCTCATGTCGCAAGCACTTCGCAAACTTACCGCCGCGATATCGCGCAGCAAGTCCGTGATGATCTTCATCAACCAGTTGCGTGAAAAGGTCGGCGTCATGTTCGGCAATCCCGAAACAACCTCGGGTGGCCGCGCCCTCAAGTTTTATGCGTCGATTCGGCTCGACGTTCGCAAACTCGAACAAATCAAGGTCGGGCAGGACGTCGTCGGTTCACGCACCCGCGTCAAAGTCGTCAAGAACAAAGTCGCGCCGCCGTTCCGCCAAGCGGAATTCGACATCACGTACGGCCACGGCATCAGCAAGATGGGCTCGATTCTCGACGTCGCGCTCGAGCGCAACATCGTGGGCAAGAGCGGCTCGTGGTATACCTACGGCGACACGCGCATCGGTCAGGGACGTGAAAACGCGAAAACGTACCTCGAAGAGCACTCCGATCTCGCCGACGAAATCTCGGCGAAGATCCGCGAAGAACTCGCCGGCCAAGTTATGTCCCGCAACGGCCACGCCACAGCCGCACCTGCCGCAGAGTAAATGAACGCTTGGGTTTCGGCGCTGCGCATGCTCGCGCAGCGCCGGCTCACCGAAGCGCAGCTCTGGCAAAGGCTCGAGCGCAAAGGCTACGAAGGCGGCGACATCCGTGACGCGGTAACACGCTGCAAACGCGACGGATATATTGACGACCGGCTTTTCGCGCAGCTGTACGTCGAGCAAAAGCGCAAGGCGGTCGGCAACGTGCGGCTCGTAGGCGAACTCGTACGGAAGGGTATCGACCGCGACGCTGCTGCCGCCGCGGTTTCAAACGCATTGCTCGACGAAGGCGAGCGGCTCGACGATGCGTTGGACAAGCTCTTCCGCACCAAACCGGAACTCAGTTATCCGTCAGCGGCACGCGCCTTAGAGCGCCTTGGCTTTCCGGCGTCGCTTATCTATCGCAAGCTGCGCCACCACGCAGCGCAGTTCGGACCGTTTGCGGATCTCACATATGATCCGTCACCCAATCGAGGATGAGCGTGTAGTAGCGATCCGTTTGCACGGGTTTGCTTGGTGAGTGATGTGCGCCCGGAATGCCGATGAAGCGCACCGGAATGCCGCGATCGCGCAGGGCGTGATAGAGTTCGAACGACTCGCTGATCGGAACGGTTTCATCAGCCGTTCCGGACAGAATCAGCGTCGGCGTCGTTATTGCGCTTGCATACGTGATGGGCGAGCCGCTCTTATAGAGCGATGCCGCGTTAGGATCCGTTGGAGCACCGCCTAGCGAATCGCGCGTCCACGCGAGATTGCCCGCTGCAGAAAGGTCGTACTCTTCGCGCCAGTCCGTTACGCCGTCCGCGACCACGGCACTGCGCCAAATATGCTGATGACCGATGAGCCACGTCGTCATGTAGCCGCCGTAGGAGTGACCGACGATCGCAATGCGTGACGTATCGATGACGCCCTGCGCTTCGAGTTCCGCAATGCCGCTCATCACGTCGCGCCCGGGCCCGGTTCCCGGATCGCGATAGATTGCGTGCTCATGCTCATCGCCGAGATTGTCGCTGCCGCGATAGTTCGGTTCGAACACGACGTAACCGCGCGAGAGCAAACCATAGCGAAGCCGGCCAATTTCTCCGCCGCCGAAACTCTGCGACGATGCTGCTTCAGGGCCGCCGTGTATGTAGACGACGAGCGGCCATTTCTTCGCGGACGTATATCCGAGGGGATACGAAACGATACCGTCCGACTGCTCGCCACCCGATGCGCGCCATATAAGTTCCTTTGCAGTCGGATATTGATACGCTGAGAACGCCGCGTTCAGCGAGGTGAGTTTCACCGGTTTGGCAGCGGTGTTCGCCATCACGTACAGCTCGGGCGCCGTGACCTCGTTGCTGAGCACCAACGCAATTTCGCCCGTCTTACCGGCGTCGAAATCCATGACGTTCAGATCGCCGAGATCGAGTCGCTGCGCCGCCGCGCCGTTCGATATGCGCCAGAGGCCGACGCCGATGCCGTCGTCCGCCATTACCACGCCGCTCTTTCCGTCCGGCAGCCACGCCATCGCGAGAATATTGCGGTCGAACGAGGCAGTCACGTCGCGTGTCGCACTCGATGACGGTTTTGCGATGAACGCCTTCATCATGCTGATCGGTCCCGGTCCTTGTGGATACAGATACGCAAGTGTATCGTCAGTTGGGCAGAACAGCGGCTGATATTCGTACTTCGGATGCGACGTGAGCAGGTGGACTGCGCCGGTATGCACGTCGACGATCGCGATCCTCGTTAGGTCGCTGTCGCTGTCGTCCGCGTCGGCTTGCCGCGTGAACGCGATGTAACGGCCGTCGGGCGACCACGACGGATCGCTTGCAGAACCGGAGAACGGAGGCGCCGCTTCGAGCACGCTCCACGTGCCGTGCGTGAGCCGTTGCGCGGTACCGCCGCTCGTCGCAATCAACCACAAGTGCGAAGGCTGCGGCGGCCCGTCGATGAGGTAGCCGTCATCGTGAATCTCAAACAGATCGTCGTGTTTCCTCGCAGCGGCGGCATTCGACGGATCGTCTTGCGTGACGTACGCAAAGCGCGTGCCTTCGGGACTCCAAGCGTACTGTTCGACGCCGTTCTTCGCGTCGGTTATCTCCGTCGCGCGGCCGCCCGCGGCCGAAACGACGAACAGCTGATTTTGCTTATGCCGTCCACGATCGATGTAGGCGATGCGATCGCCGCGCGGCGACCACTGCGGATCGGAGAGCGCGTCGCTCGCGCGCGTCAGTGCAATCGGCGTCCCGCCCGATGCGCTGACGACCTCGAGCGTGCTCATGCGCTTGTCGGTGCCGAAATCGTTGACCGTTTTTACGAACGCGATTCGGCTGCCGTCCGCCGACACGCTCGGCGAGCCGATTGTGACAAGGTTACGGAACGCGGCGAGGTCGATCGGCGCTGCGTGCGCGAATGTTGGCACACTCATCATGCCGATTGCTGCGAGTAAAACGATGACACGGTTCATACGTCGTTAATCGCCGCCTTGCTCGGGAACCACCTGCCCGTAGTTGAGCATCGCGACGAGCAAGACGCCGCCGATGCAGTTGCCGACGAACACCGGGATCAGGAAATTCACGACGTACTGCGCCCACGGCCATGCGCCGGCAGCAACTGCGTACAGCGCCTCCACGGAACCGGCGATGATATGGCTCAGCCCGGCGGCGCCTACTAGCCATGTGATGATGACGATGATCCAAACGCGCTGCGGATTAGCCGCCGGCAAGAGCCAAACGACCAGCGCGATCAGCCATCCGGCGAGAATACCGCGCCACAGAATCTCTCCGAACGTGGGATGCACCGCTTGCAGTCCGATCTGCAAAAACGCCGCCTTCACGTTTGGGTTGAACATCGCCGTTTTCGCGACGACCTCGGCGAAAATCGCGGCCCCGATCAAATTCGTGATCAGCACGATCGCCCAGAGCCGCAGCATCTGCACCAATTTCTTCGGTTTGCCCGGATCGTCTAGCACGGGAAGAATGGCGGTTAACGTGTTTTCGGTGAAGAGCTGCTGACGTCCGAGAATCACGATGAGAAATCCCAGCGTGTAGCCGAGATTTTCAACCAGCGTGCGCCACGGCTCGTTTGGAAGAAAGGCTTGGAGGACACCGGTGCCCACGAGCGATGCGCCCATCGAAAGTCCGGCGGCGAGCCCGGAAAAAGCGAGCGCGAGCGCGGGACGCGAAATTTCCGTTTCGCCCTCGCGCCGAACCGTTTCGAAAACCACTGCGGCGCGCAGCGAGGAGCGCTTGCGGACCTCTTGCTCTTCGTCGTGCGTGAGTTGCACGATATTGCCGCCCTGCGCCTCCGCCGGCGTCCCGGCGGATTCTTGCTGCTCGTCGCTTGCCACGCGCGCAGTGTACCCTTGTCCACTTTCACATAACCGTGGGCACTATCACCCGCATGCCTGCACGTACCGTGCTCGTGGCGGAGGACGATCCCGCAATCCGCGAGCTGCTCTCGCATCATCTTCAGCGCGAAGGCTTCGAGGTATTGGCGGTTGGCGACGGCAACGCCGCGTTGCGCGCCGCGCGCGAACTTGCCGACGTGCTCGTCTTGGATATTGGTTTGCCCGCAGTCGACGGCCTCGACGTCGCGCGCACGCTTCGCCGAGAGAAATGCGACGTGCCGATCGTCATGCTGACCGCGCGCGTCGACGAGATCGATCGCATCGTCGGTTTCGAATTGGGCGCCGATGATTATATTTGCAAACCGTTTTCGCCTCGCGAAGTCGTGGCGCGAGTAAAGGCCGTCCTGCGGCGCAGCGGCGCGCCGAGCGAGCAGAAGCCCACGCTGCTGAGTTTCGGACGTCTGGAGATCGACGAAGCGGCGCGTGAGGTTCGCATCGACGGAGAAGACGTCAAACTCAAGCCGCGCGAATTCGCGCTGCTGCTGACATTGGCGAGCAATCCCGGCGTCGCACTTTCGCGCCGAACGCTTCTCGAGAAGGTCTGGGGTTTCGATTTCGACGGCGACGAACGAACGGTCGACGTTCACGTGCGACGGGTCCGCTTGAAAATCGAAGAAGAGCGCGACCTCCCGCCGATGCTGCAAACCGTCCACGGCTTTGGATACAAGTTCTCACGTTCGTAAGCGTCCCGAAACGCTCCGCGCGCTGCGCGAGCCGATTTCGTGCGCGCTAAGACGCGGACCGGTTCCCTTACTCGTGCTGCGCTTGCCGGAATTCGAACGCATCGCTTGGCGCAAAGGCAAACGCGCGGCGCAGCGGCTCGAACGCTTGACGATGGCCGCGTTCGTGCAATCCGCCGGTACCGTGCTGCGTGTGGGTGATGTGAGCGGTCACGATCCGGGCAGCGACGTCTTCGCGATCGTCATGACGTCCCCGTCACGCGAATGCCGGGCGCCGTCTCCTGTCGATATTCGCGCCGTGCTGGAACGCGCCGCCGCCGCAATCACGCTGCGAGTCGAGCTGCGCGTTGAAAGCGGATGGACGATTCTCACGACGCTCGATCCGCGTGAGAATATGGAGCGCGATATCGCAAGTGCGCTGGAGCGCGGCGCGCGCGAGCGCGAGCGATACGAATTTTTCTCGGCGATCGGCCACGAGTTGCGCACGCCGCTGACGTCGATCCGCGGATACCTGGAGACCTTGCTCGACGACCACCAGACCGATCCGCAAACGACGCGGCGTTTTCTGGAAACGGCGCGCCGCGAAGCGCTGCGGATGGGACGTCTGCTCGACGGCATGTTCGAATTTTCGCTGCTCGATCTCTCGAGCGAAGCGCTTGCCGCGCAATCGTGCGACTTGGAAAGCCGGCTGCTACAGGCATGCGAAATCGTGCGGCCGCAAGCGCAGGGCCGCAACATGCGCCTGGAGCGCGACGGGGTAGCGGGGCTCATCGTTGCAATCGATCCCGATGCGTGCTTGCAGCTGCTCGTGAATCTGCTGGACAACGCCGTAAAGTACGGGCCCGACGGCGGCGTCGTTCGAGTCGAGGCGCGCGCGCAAAGCGATGTGGTAATCGTCAGCGTCGATGACGACGGTCCGGGCATCGCCGTGCAGGAACGCGAATCGATTTTCGGGCTGCGCGTTCGCGGAGCGGGGGCGGCGACGCGGCCCGGCACCGGCATCGGTCTTGCAATCGTGAAGATGATCGCCGAGCGCGCGGGTGGTACGGTTCGAGTGATGGAATCGCCGCTCGGCGGTGCGCGCTTCGAGGTGACACTGCTGCGCAAGGCTTCCGAGGCACGCGCGTCGTAGCTATACGCCCGTGGAAAAACCACGGTTCGCACACCGAAGCGAAGCTGAATTTGCCCGGCTCCTCGACTTTTACGAAGTCGAGTGGCTATATGAGCCCTGCTCCTTTCCAATTGTGCGGGATGCGAGCGGCAGAGCCGTCGAGTGGTTTGCTCCCGACTTTTACCTTCCGCGTTACGATTTGTTCGTTGAAATGACGGTGCAAAGCCCGCGCCTGCAATCTCGCAAGAATCGCAAGGTGCGGCTGCTGCGCGAGGTTTTCCCGGAGATCCGGCTCAAATTGTTCACGCGGCGTGACGTCGAACGCATATTTTCCAACCGGATAGCTCGAGCTTCGTGATAGCCGAGTGTCTGTTCGACGAGGCGACGATTGCTGCGCGCGTCGGAGAAATCGGCGCTTCGGTGTCCAATGATTACGCGGGCAAGAACCCGATGATCGTCGGTGTGCTTGCGAGCGCCGCCGTGTTTGTTGCGGACTTGACGCGCGCCATAGAGATTCCGTGCGAATTTGATTTCATCGCGCTCTCTCGGTACAGCGATGCCGACGGCGGCATTCGATTCGTCAAGGATACGTCCGCATCGGTCGAAGGGCGGCACGTGCTGCTGATAGAGGACACGATCGACACCGGCCTCACGCTGCAATACATCACCAAGACGCTGCTTGCGCGCGAGCCGGCCTCGCTGGAGGTCTGCACGCTGCTGGACCGCCCGCACCGGCGTATCGCCGGCGTCGGCGTGAAGTATCGCGGTTTCGAAGTTCCCGACGTCTTCGTCGTCGGCTACGGTTTGGATTACAAAGGCCGATACCGTGAGTTACCAGAGCTCTACGCCCACGGAAGTTGGCCGCAGTAATGACAATCAAGCGTTCGCTTATCACCTTGCTCGCCTGCCTGCTCATCACCCCGGCGGCGTCGCCGGCGATCGAATTGCAATCGATTCAAAATGCAGCGAACGGCTATCAAAATTCGAACGCGCACCTTCAGGCGATGTTCCGCGCCGCGCTTCTCGATACGACAAAACTCGCCGAGATGGCGCCCGACGGCACCGCGTATGTGAAGACGGGCGATATTCCCGCCGAGTGGCTGCGCGACTCGAGCGCGCAGGTGCGTCCGTACCTGTATTACGCAAAGCAAGATCCGACGATCCGCGAGTTGCTGCGCGGAATCATCGCGCGGCAAGCCAAGTATCTGCAAATCGACCCATATGCGAATGCATTTACGCTCGATTATCGCGTCTGGGAAGAAAAATTCGAACTGGACTCGCTTGCGTATCCGATCACCCTGGCATGGAGCTACTGGCACGTCACCGGCGACGGATCGATCTTCACACCCGACGAGTCGCGCGCATATGATGCGGTCTTGGCCACGATGGAGCGCGAACAAGATCATCCGCGCAACTCGCGCTATTCGCACAAGGAACTGCCCGAGGACGGGCGCGGAAACCCCGTCGCGTACACGGGCATGATCTGGACCGGCTTCCGTCCGTCCGACGATGCGTGCATCTACAACTATCTGATCCCCGACGAGATGTTCGCGGTGGTCGCGCTCAGCGACATGGCGCAGATCGAGCGCGAGGTCTACCACAACCTCATCAAGGCGCACGAAGCGCAATCGCTGCGCGACGAAGTGCAGCGCGGTATCCAACGCTACGGCTTGGTTCCGGTTTCTAAGTACGGCTACATCTACGCGTACGAAGTGGACGGCTTGGGACATGCGATCCTCGCCGACGACGCAAACGTGCCGAGCCTGCTCTCGGCGCCGTACATCGGCTATCTGCCGGCAAACGATCGCTACTATATGAACACGCGCGCGTTCTTGCTTTCGCAGGACAACCCGTCATATTACACGGGTACGGTTGCACGCGGCATCGGCAGCTGGCATACGCCCGATCATTGGGTATGGCCGCTGGCGCTCGTGATGGAAGGGCTAACCGCAACAACACAAGACGAAAAGCAGAACGTGCTCAACGAATTGCTTGCCAGCGATCCCGGCGATCATCTGCTGCACGAATCGTTCAATCCGGACGATCCGAAACAGTTCACGCGACCCGATTTCGGTTGGCCGAACGCACTCTTCAGCGAATTCGTCATGACCTCGTTCCAGAACATCCCGCAAATTCCGATGGGCGATACTTCGGACGTGGAGTTCATGAATGAATGAAGCCGCAAAAGCGGACATTATCGTCGGCATCCAATGGGGGGATGAAGGCAAAGGGCGCATCGTAGACTATTACGCCCGCGATTACGACATCGTTGCCCGATTCGGCGGCGGCGACAATGCGGGGCATTCGATTCGCGTCGGCGATCGAAAACTCGCCCTGCGCATCGTGCCGTCGGGCGTGCTGCAGGAGCGGTGCGAACTCTTTATCGGCGGCGGTACCGTCGTCAGTTTGCAAGGCCTGACCACGGAGCTGGATTCGCTCGAATCGCTCGGCGTCGACATTTCGCGCATAAAAATCTCCGATCGCGCGCATGTGGTGTTTCCGTATCATGCAGAGGCGGACAAAGCCGGTGAGGCTGCGCGCGGCGCTCAGGCGATCGGCACGACCGGTCGCGGCATCGGACCGGCGTACGTCGACAAAGTCGCGCGCTCGGGCATAACGTTCGGCGATCTCCTTCGCAAGGAGACGCTTGCCGATAAACTGCGCTTCAAAGGCGCGGAAGAATTGCTGGCACCAACGCTCGAGGCGGCGGAACGCATCGCCGCCCACATTGTCGACGGCGTCGAATATCTGCATGGCGCACTCGAACGGGGCCGGCGCGTTTTGATCGAGGGCGCGCAAGGCTCGCTGCTCGACGTCGCTTACGGCACGTATCCGTACGTGACGAGCTCGCATACGATCGCCGGCGGCGCATGCATCGGCCTCGGCATCGGGCCGACGGCGGTAGAGCGCGTCATAGGCGTCGTGAAAGCATACTGCACGCGCGTCGGCGGCGGACCGTTTCCATCGGAATTGCTCGACGAGACGGGCGAGCGTTTGCGAAAAGCGGGCGCGGAGTTCGGTGTTGTGACCGGGCGTCCGCGGCGCTGCGGGTGGTTCGATGCAGTGGCGGGGCGGTATGCGGCCCGTCTCAATGGGCTCACGTCGGCCGTTATCACCAAGCTCGACGTCTTAACGGGATTTGAACGCATCGGCATCGTCACCGGCTACCGTCTACATGGAAAATCCGCACCATTCGGTGCGGCGGGCCAGCCCAGACTCGAAGTCGAGGTGGAGTACGTGCCGGGATGGCGCGATGACATTTCCGGCGCGCGCCGCATCGCCGAGCTGCCGCCGGCCGCAGCCGCATACGTTCGGCGGTTGGAATCGATCCTCGGCGTGCGGATCGAGTGCGTGTCCGTCGGGCCGGAACGATCGGAATTAGCGGTTTGACCAGCGTTAAGTTTACTTCAGTAGCGAATGTAGGCGTAAAGCGCTGTGCATAACGTCCGATACTACAGGTTAGTAGTCCGTCAAGCCTTGCGTTGGGGTTTGCGGACAATGCTGCCGGGCAGGGACGTTCGGCAAGCAGGCCACGGTCGGCCGCGCGTAGGGGTTAGGTGACGTTTTGGATCGCGTCTCGGTGATGTGGAACGATCTCGCCGGCCGGATTCGAGCATTGTGGGAAGGCCCGAACCGCAATCTCGCCGTCGGCGTTATTTCCATTCTCGCGCTGGCGCTCGTCGCGCTCGGCGGATTGTACGCCTTCAACCGCCCCGTTTATGAACCGCTGTTCTCGAACCTTTCGGCGAGCGATGCCGCAGCCGTAACGCAGCATCTCAAAGATGACAAGGTTCCGTACGAACTCTCCGCCGACGGCAAAACCGTGCTCGTGCCCTCGCAGAACCTTTCCGACGAACGCGTCGCTATCGCGGGCGCGAACGTCATCAAAGGCGGCAGCACCGGTTACGAACTCTTCGATCGCACCAACTTCGGCATGACCGAGTTCGAGGAGAAGATCGACAAGACGCGCGCAATCGAAGGCGAGCTGGAACGGACTATCGCGGGTCTTGACCCGGTGGAAGGCGCGCGCGTGCAGATCGCGCAGCCCGACCAAACCCTGTACAGTACAACGCAAAACCCGACGACCGCTTCGGTGGCGATTACCACCAAGCCCGGCATGCAGCTTTCGCCCGAACAAGTTCAAGGCATCACGATGCTGGTCGCGCATGCGGTCGAGGGATTGAAACCCGAAGACGTCACCATCGTCGATCAGGACGGTCAAGTGCTCGTTCCGCCGCAGGGCGCGAACGGCGATCAGCCCGACCCCCTCAACCTTACGCAAGAGCAACTCGCCGCGAAACAACGCTATGAAGCGGCGGTGCAAGCCAGCATTCAATCCATGCTCGATCAAACGCTCGGGCCGCGCCACGCGGTCGCCCGCGTTTCGACGAACATGGATTTCGACGCGAATACGACCGAAACAAAAACCTACGCGCCGCAGGGCACGGTTCTTTCATCGCAGTCAAAACGCGAGTCGTACAACGGCGCACAAGCCGCTCAACGCGCGGCCGGCGTTCCTGGTACGACGACCAACATCCCGACGTATCAGGGACAGCAGCAATCGCCGGGCGGCAAGTACAACAAATCGGAGTCGACGACCAACTACGACATCTCTGAATCGAACAGCAAGCACATCGATGCGCCGGGCAAAGTGCTCTCGACGAGCGTTGCCGTGGTGCTCAACAGTGCGGCCGTTACGGCGCCGGGCAATGCGACGTCCAAGACACCGGCGCAGCCGTACCTCATCACGGCGGCAATGCGCCAGCAAATTCAAAACCTCGTGGTCGCCGCCGCGGGCTTGAATCTCTCGAACGGCGACCAAGTTTCCGTCGAAGCGATTCCGTTCAATCCGTCCGTCGCCACCGTGCCGGGCGGCTACGTGACGCAGGCGCCGGGCACCATGCTCGGTGTGCCGCTCGGCGTCGTAATTTTCATTCTCGCGCTGGGCGCACTCGGCGGGCTGGGCTTGCTCGCGATGCGTGCGCGCCGCCGCACCGGTTTCAAACCGGCGATGGAATTGCCGTCGTTCGACTCGACGCTGGCCGAAGAGCTGCCGCCGTTTGAAGAGCATCCGATGCTCGACGGCGCTCCGGGTATCGCCGCGCCGATTCGTTCTGCCGCCGATCTGACTCGCGAGCAGATGATCGAATACGTAACGACCGTCGCTCAAGAAAATCCGGACAGCATCGCAAAACTCGTCAAACTGTGGTTAGCAGAGTGATGCGGCGCGCACGGGGAGTGTTCATGTTAGCTGACAGATTTGGGCGCCGTGGGATCACGGGGGCCCCAACTTGTTGGGGGGCGCGGAGCCTAGGGCGGAGTGCCATTTAAACATGGAATCGCCAATCGTTAATCTGAGCGATGTCCCGAACGATTTGCCCGATGTAGGGTCGATCGGCAGCGTCGACTTCCCCTCGGTCGAGGTGTCCGGGCCTGAAAAAGCGGCAATTCTGATTATCACGCTGGGTCTCGAACTCTCCGCGACAATCTTCAAGTTCTTGCGCCAGGACGAAGTGGAACGCATCGTCCTGGAGATTGCGAAGATCTCCACCGTTCCGCTCGACAAACGCGACTCCGTCATAACGGAGGCGTACCAGCGCGCCATCGCGCTCAAGTACATCAACGAGGGCGGCATCGAGTACGCGAAGGAGATTCTGGAGCGGTCGTTCGGTGCGGGACAAGCCGACGACATGACCAACCGGCTGTTCGCGGCGCTCAAACACGGCAATCCGCTCGAACTCATCAAGAAAACCGAACCGGCGCAGTTGCTGCAGTTCATTCAGGACGAACATCCGCAGACGATTGCCCTCATCCTCGTCTACATGGCGCCCGATCAAGCGGGTGCGGTTCTTTCGGCGCTTCCGCCCGAGTTGCAATCGGAGGTTGCCATGCGCATTGCGATTCTGCAGAAGACCGCCCCGGAAGTGTTGGAACAATTGGACGAACTGCTTGGACGCCGTCTGCTGGTCAGCGGTGCGGACTTCGCAAAAGCCGGCGGCGTGCAATCGCTCGCCACGCTCATGGGCTTTGTCGACCGCGAAACCGAGAAGAACATTCTCGAGGGGCTCGCCAAGCGCGATCCGGAACTCGCGACCGAGGTCAAGAATCTGCTGTTCGTTTTCGAGGACATCGTCAATCTGGACGATCGTTCGATTCAGCGCATCCTCAAGGAAGTCGACGGCAAGGACCTTGCGCTCGCGCTCAAGACCGCGAACGACGAGCTGCTTTCGCGCGTCTTCAAGAACATGTCGTCGCGCGCAGGACAAACGCTGCGCGAAGACATCGATCTCCTCGGCCCCGTACGCATGCGCGAAGTCGGCAAAGCACAGCAGTCGATCGTCGACGTCATTCGCACGCTGGAAGAGAACGGCCAAATCATTATTGCCCGCGGCGCCAAAGATGAGAAACTGGTATGACGCAGCCGTTGGCATTTGGGCGTTCTCTCGGGGGACGCGCAGGCGTTTACCCCGGAGTGCCGGTTAAAGCGGAAAACGGCCAGATCATTATTGCCCGTGGAGCGAAGGACGAGAAGCTGGTATGACGGCGCCCACGGGGAGACTTCATGCTCATGAAATGTCGAGGCGCCATGAAGTTATGGGGGCCCCATCCTTGATGGGGGGCGCGGAGGCTAGGCCGGAGCGCCGTTAAAATGGGCAGAGTCGTCAAGGGCGTTCAGGTCGCCCAACAGGCGTATCAAGTGAAGCCGCCGACGATTTCGGCGCCGCGGCCTAGCACCGGTATCCCCTACGACGACCCGATATTCGCAGAAATGCACGCGCCGGAGCCCTCCGGCGCGTTTCCGGATGTCGAGGCCGCTTCCGCGAACGATGTCATAGCTGCCGCGCGCGCCGAAGCTGCGCAGCTGATCGACGAAGCGCACGCGGACGCGCAGACGCTCATGCGTGAAGCGCAAGAGCGTGCGCTGGCACTCGTTGACGACGCGCAGCGGCGTGTCGCGCAAATCGAAGAAGAGGCAAGACGTTCCGGATTCGAGCAGGGCTCCGGCGATGGGCGCGCCGCGGCACAAGCCGAGATGGACGAAATGCTCGAAACCATGCGCGGTTTGGTGGAAATGGCGCGCGTCGAACGGCACAAGATCATCGAGGGCGCCGAACCCGAGATCGTCAAGCTCTCCGTCGCCATCGCGGAACGCATCTTGAACCAGCAGGTAGCGTTGGATTCCGACGCCGTGCTCGAGATGACGCGCGCGGCAATAACGCGCCTCGTGAACCGCGAAACCGTGACGGTACGCGTGAATCCGGGCGACATCGAAACGATGCGCCAACATCGTGAGAAGCTGATGGCGATGAACGACATCGACAATCTGCGCATCATCGAGGATCAGCGTGTCGATCGCGGCGGCGTGGTCATCGAAACCGACGCGGGCACCATCGACGCGAAGATTTCGACGCAACTGCGTGAGGTTCGCCGCCTGTTGGCCGTGGAAGATTCACTCTCCGTGAGTGAATCGAGCGAACCGGCGCTGATCAACCCGCCCGCGCAAGCGAGTTAGGCCGAATATGACGTCGGTCGATCTGCCTGTCTTCTCGGCGGACACATACATCGGCATGGTGCGGTCCGTCGACCTGGTCCGGCAAAATGGGCGCGTGCGTCAAGTCATCGGCGTCGTCATCGAGAGCCTCGGCCCGAACATGGCAATCGGCGAAACGTGTCACATTCAATATAAGCGTACGGCTGAACCGGTGCTGGCCGAAGTCGTGGGGTTCCGCGACAACAAAGTGCTGATCATGCCGCTTGGCGACTTGATGGGCATCGGCGCCGGCAGCGACGTCGTAAGCTTGGGCAAGCCGCTGGAAATCGGCGTTACCGATCAACTGCTGGGACGCGTGCTCGACGGGCTCGGCCGTCCAATCGACGGCAAGGGCCGCGTATTTGCGGAGCGGCGCGCGAAGATCATCGCCTCGCCGCCCGACGCGCTGACGCGCAAACGCATCACGCAACCGCTTTCGCTCGGAATTCGCGCGATTGACGGACTGCTGACGTGCGGCAAAGGACAGCGGGTCGGCATCTTCGCCGGAAGCGGTGTCGGCAAGTCGACGATTCTCGGCATGATCGCGCGCAACACCTCCGCGGACGTCAACGTCATTGCGCTCATCGGCGAGCGCGGCAAAGAAGTGCGCGATTTCATCGAACGCGATCTCGGCGAAGAAGGACTGCGGCGTAGCGTCGTGGTCGTCTCGACCAGCGATCAGCCGGCACTGGTGCGCATAAAGGCAGCATTCGTCGCGACGACCATCGCGGAGTACTTTCGCGATCAGGGCCTCGACGTGATGTTCATGATGGACAGCGTGACGCGCTTTGCGATGGCTCAGCGCGAAGTCGGTCTGGCCATCGGCGAGCCGACGACCACGCGCGGTTACACGCCTTCGGTATTTGCATTATTGCCCAAGCTGCTCGAACGCGCCGGGACGTCGCAGATCGGAACGATTACCGGCCTCTATTCCGTGCTCGTCGACGGCGACGACATGAACGAACCGGTCGCCGATGCGGTCCGCTCCATTTTGGACGGGCATATCGTGCTCTCGCGTAAACTTGCTTCAGCCAATCACTATCCGGCAATCGACGTGCTTTCGAGCGTGAGCCGCGTGATGCCCGACGTCGTGGATCAGAATCACTACTCCGCAGCATCGGCCGTGCGCGACGTTCTGGCGACGTACCGCGACGCGGAAGACCTCATCAATATCGGCGCGTACGTGCCCGGGAGCAACCCGCGCGTCGATCTCGCGCTTTCGAAGATTGAAGCGATTCGCCACTTTTTGCGCCAGGGCATCTACGAGTCCGCCGGATTTGAAGAAAGCATCGCGCAATTGATGAGTGTGGCATAGTGGCGAGATTTAAATTCGCGCTGGAACCCGTGCTCGACCACCGTTCGCGGATCGAGGATGAGAAGCAGCAGATGCTTGCAGAGCGTCAGCGCGAGCTGAAAGTTGCCGAAGACGAACTGGCGCGCTTGAACGGCGAATTCAAACGCTACTCGACGACGTTGCGCGAGGATCACGCGAGGCTTTCCAGCGACGAGTTGCGCTGGCATTACGCGCATCTCGAATATGTCGACCGCTGCATGATCATGCAGCACGGCGTTATTCTTCAGCGGCGCGGTGCGGTGGATCGCGCTCGCGCGGACCTGATCGCCGCCAGCAAGGAACGCAAGGTGATCGAGAAATTGAAGGATCGGCGCCTGGAGGAGCATCGCGCACTCCAAGCCGCTTCCGAGCAAAAGGAGTTGGACGACACCAACAATCGCCGCCATGGCGGTGTGTCATGCTGAGTCGAGGTCGCTCATGATTGTTACCCGTCAACGCAGAAAACCGTTTCCCTGGAAGCGTGTGCTCCCGCCCGTAATCGCCGTTGCGCTGGTGTGCGCAGCGCTTTTCTGGGCGCCGTCGCGCGGATGGATTGCAGCGGGACCGGTCACCAAGCCAATCTGGAATGCAACGGCTCCGGTGTGGAAGCCGATTGCCGCGCCGTTCAACGCCATGGGTGAAGCGCATACGATTTCATCGCAAGACACGCAGATCGCTTCACTGCAGAAACAGCTCGAAGATGCGCGAGCGCAGCTGTCCGACAGCCAAAAACAGGTTTCGCAGCTGCAGACGCAGCTCAACGACGCGCAGACCGAAGCGGCTGCTGCGCACGCAGTCAAGCCGGCGGCGCGTGCAATCTCGCCGGTATTGCAACCGACGTCCGGACCCGCGAACGATTTGAGCGCAAACGCGACGCCGGACATGCGCCGTACGGCCGCAGTCTGGGCAGCGATGGATGCAGACTCCGCCGCAAAGATCGTACAGAAGTTGCCGGACGATTACGTCGCGCGCGTTTTTGCGCTCATGTCGCCCGATTCAGTCGGCGCGATTCTCGAGAACGTTCCCGCGCCCTACGCGGCTCGCCTGACCGAAGAACATCCGCAATTGCGCGGATGAAAGGAACAGGACATGCGTGAGGCCGAAAGCCTATGCATGAGCGAGTTCGTGCGCTTGTGGTGGCGACTCACGGAGCAACCTACCCGGTGAGTTTAGCGCGCCCCGACGTTGTAGCGAAGGCCGCCGGAAGTTCACCGGCGGCCTTCGTTTCTGTCAGCCGCACGATCGCGGCCGACACGCTCACGCCCATAGCCGCCTACGCGGGGCTTGCTTCTCCGGGTGCAGCCTGCTTGTTGGAAAGCGTCGAGAGCGGCGGCCGAATCTCGCGCTATTCGTTCATCGGCCTCGATTATGTCGATGCGCGCTCGTTCGACGTTGACGGCGATCTGATTTCGCGCGTACGCGAGTTCGTGCGCGGCTACGGGCTGGACGCGCTCGTCGCGTTCGCGTACGATGGGGCGCGCTCGTCTGCACGGCTGCCCTCGCGCGAGCCCGCGGATCCGCCGATGCCTGCGGCATACGTCGCGATTCCTCGAACGTGGCTGACGTTCGACCACTTCACGGATAGCCTCACCATCACGACGTGTGCTGATGACGAAGCGCAAGCGGAGGAAGCGATTGCGCGCTACGTCCTGCGCTTGCTCGCGCTGCGCCCGTCACTTCCAAATCCCGTGCGCGCGATTGGGCCGATGACCGTATCGCTCAACCAGGAGCAGTATCTGCACGGGGCGCGTCGCGTGAAGCAGTACATCGTCGACGGCGAAGTGTATCAACTGCAGCTCGGCGTTCGCTTCAGCGCGGAGTTCACGGGAACCGCGCTGGACGTTTACCGGGCGATTCGGTCGCACAATCCGTCGCCATATATGTTTTTCGTCGACGCGCCGTTCGGACAGCTCCTGGGCGCATCGCCGGAGTTTCTCGTGCGCCTGGAAGGACGGCGCGCGCGCATTCGTCCGCTGGCGGGAACGCGCCCGCGCGGCGCAGACGAGCAACGCGATGCCGCGATCGCGCAGGAACTCTTGAGCAACGAAAAAGAGCGAGCGGAGCATATCATGCTTGTCGATTTGGGCCGTAATGACTTGGGCGCCGTCTGTGCGTATGGATCCGTGAAGACGGCGGAATTGCTGCAGATCGAGCGTTACAGTCATGTGATGCACATCGTTTCCGATCTCGTCGGCGAACTGCGCGAAGACAAAGACGCGCTGGACCTGTTTGCTTCCGGATTTCCCGCCGGCACCGTTACGGGTACGCCGAAGATTCGCGCGATGCAAATCATCGATGAACTCGAGCCCGTTGCGCGGGGCTTCTACGCGGGCAGCATAGGCCGTTGGGCAGCAAACGGGGACTTCGATTCATGCATTACGCTTCGCAGCATCCACGTTCTCGGCCAAACCGCATATTGGCAGGCGTCGGCGGGAATCGTTGCGGACAGCGATCCGCAAGCAGAGTACGAAGAAGTGCTGCACAAAACAAGAATCGCGCGAGAAGTCCTGGGATTATGATCGTGCTTACGTGGCGCGCCCTCGGGGAGGGATCATGTTAGCAGTGTGTGTAGGCGCGCCGTGTTGTGGGGGCCCCATCTCCGATGGGGGGCGGCGGAGCCAGGCGGAGCGCCTTTTCAAATGAAAGTCTTATTTGTAGATAACTTTGACTCGTTTACGTATAATGTCGTGCATCTGCTTGCGGCGCAAGGCATCGAGCCGGACGTGGTACTGAACGACGATGCACGTTTGCATGATGCGGCGGTGCTCGACGGCTACGATGCGCTCGTCGTCGGACCAGGGCCCGGACATCCCGGTCAGACGCCCGCAGTTGTGGCGTTGATCCGCAGCGCAGCGCAAAAACGAAAGCCCGTCTTCGGCGTCTGCTTCGGACTACAGGCGATTGGCGAAGCGTTCGGCGCAAAGGTCGTGCACGCACCCGAACCAATGCACGGCAAGACGTCGAAAATGATTCACGGCGCGCAGCCGCTGTTCGAAGGCGTGCAGTCGCCGTTCGTCGCGACGCGCTATCACTCGCTCTGCCTGGATGAAGGCACACTGCCTGACGAACTCATCGTCACGGCCCGCAGTTCGGACGGCGTCGTGCAAGCGGTCAGCCATCGCACATTGCCGATTCACGGCGTACAATTTCATCCCGAATCCGTGCTCAGCGAAGACGGCGATCGCATCGTGCGCAACGCGCTTCGTCGACTGGCAGACGTTGACAGCTCGCGACCAGCGTGATAGGCTCGCAGCAATGAAGATTTCGGTCGCGCGTTTTTGGTGGTGGTTTACCGCACAACAGGTGCCGGTGAGTTAAGCGCGCTTTCTCGAAAGTCAAAGGATTCTCGAAGGCCGCCCTTACCGGGGCGGTCTTCTTGCTTTATAAGGACTCGGCCATGTACACGTTGGCAAGCAGACAAGAGAAGGAACGATCCATCGTGCGCGCCGGCACGGCGGCGTTCGGAAGCGGATTCACGATGATTGCCGGCCCGTGCGCGATTGAAAGCCGCGCGCAGATCGAATCGACGGCGCATTTCGTTGCGGCCCACGGAGCACAAATGCTGCGCGGCGGCGCGTACAAGCCGCGCACGTCACCGTATGCGTTTCAGGGCTTGGGCGACGAAGGGGTAACCCTCATCGCGCAAGCCAAACGCAACGCTCGAATTCCGTGCACCGTCGAGGCACTCAGCGAAGCGGACCTGACGCTGCTGTGCGAGCACGTCGACATGCTGCAAATCGGCGCGCGAAACATGCAGAACTTTGCGCTGCTGCGTGCCGCCGCGCGAACGGGAATGCCGATTCTGCTCAAACGTTCGGCGTCGGCAACCCTGGACGAAGTGCTGTACGCCGCCGAGTACATTCTGGTCGAAGGGAATCCGAACGTCGTTATCTGCGAGCGCGGAATCCGCGGGTTCGACCCCCACACCCGCAACGTATTCGACTTGGGTGGTGCGCTGCGCCTGAAGGAGCTGACCCACCTTCCGGTGATCGCGGACCCAAGTCATGCCACCGGCCGGGCGAGTCTCATCGAGCCGGTCGTGCTGGCGGCGGCGGCGGCCGGTTTGGATGGAGCAATCGTGGAGGTCCATCCGAACCCGGTCGCCGCCCTCTCCGATGCCGACCAAGCCCTGGATTTTCCGGCCTTCGAGCGCCTCATGCGCCGCCTGGCCGCCATCCTCGAGGCAATCGAGCCTAACATTCCCCTCGCCGCATGCCGATGAGTTCATTAGAAGCCTACGCTAACGGCATTGGGGCCGAAGGCGGGGGCCCCATGCGCTTTGCGTATGGGGGGCGTGCAGCGCCTAGCGCGGATACGCCTGTCAAACAGAAAGGGGGTGACATAAGATTTGGCTTTACCTTTAGTCCTTATCGGTGAGGCGGTAGGCAGCAGTCTCCTCGGTCATAGTGGGTCGACGTCCGCAAAAGGCCTGCTCGGGAATGCGATCGGCGATGCGAGCTTCGGCTTGCAGTTGAAGCAAAAACTCGATCAGTCTGCAGCGAACCCCAGCGACCCGATCTCGCAGCTCGCTGCGCTTCTGCAATCCGGCACACCGCTCAACACCATCATCAACCGCGTTGCGCAACAAGTCTCCGGCGCGCTTTCAAAGGCGACCGGCGACGGCAATGCGGAACGCCAGCAAACGTTGCAAAACGCGCTGGCATCGGCGCTCGCGCCACCGGGCACGAGTCCACCTGGACAGACCGGGACTGCCGAAGTCCTGAGCCTGTCGAAGGGCGCATCCCTCGAAGTCAAACTCCAGAATCTGCTGGAAACGATAACGAGGGAACTGAACGACGCAGGGCAGCAGAATCGATTCTCGGGAGCAGTCTTGGACGCCAACTCGGCGAAAGAAATCCCGGCCCAGCAGCAAACCAACGAGCACGCAGGCGTTATGCCGGCCGCTGCTCCGCTTGGGCTTGCCGCATCGGTCCTGCAGAACGTCGTGCAGCAGATCCAAGCTGCTGCGCAACAAAACACGGCGCAAGCCACGCAGCAAAGCGCCCCGAAGAACGCCACGGCCAGCCCATCGCAGATTGCGGCGAACATTCCGTCGCAAGTCACGACGCAGTCCGCGGACGTTCTAGGACGCATGCTCGCGCGCGCGGCAAACGCGGATGTGCAGCGCGCACCAGCACCGGCGGCCGCACCTGCGGCCGCAGCACAAGCACCCGCACCGCAAAACGGCCTGAATGCTCCTTCGCAGCTTTTTGCGCGTTTGATGACCGTCATCGCGCAAAACTCGAATCAGCAGACGGCGTCGGGCGGCGATGGAAGGCCCTCGCAGCAATTCGCGTTCGGCAAGGACGCGCTTCCGGCGACCCACCTCTCGACATCGTCGAACGCGCAGACCGTCTCCGCTCCGGCGTTTTCGACGGCGCTTACGAATGCGTCCGCTCCGGCGGCACAGTCGACCGCGTCTGCGGCAACACCGTACACCATCGATCCGCAATCGGTGATCGAGCAAATCGTCCAAAGCATCTCGCTTCGCAACTTCGGCGGTTCGTCGCAGGTGCGCATGCAGTTGCAGCCCGAGCATTTGGGTGACGTCTCGCTCAAACTCACCGTGAACGGAAACACCATCTCCGCCAACATCGTCGCGCAGAACGCGGACGTTCGCGACATGCTGCTCGCCAACCAGCAGCAGCTCGCGCGCACGCTCTCCGAAGCGGGTCTCTCGCTCGGAAACTTCTCCGTGGACGTTTCGGGCGGAAACGCCGGCTTCACGCAACAGCAAACGGCGCAGCAGCATTCGATCGCTAAGACGAGCGCACTGCACCTCGGCAGCGTTGCGGACGACGAAACCCCGACCGAATCCCGTTTTGGTCCGCCGCTTTTGGTCGGCGCCAAACCGTGGGTTCTCAATTACTTGGCTTAAGACTCAGGAGTTACACCAATGGCAGGTATATCGCCAATCTCAGGAGCCGCGGGCTCCCAGCAAACGGCGGCAAGTGCTTCGAACTCGCAGTTGAGTTCTTCGGACTTTCTGTCGCTGCTGACGACGGAACTGCAAAACCAGGATCCGATGAATCCCGTTGACGACACGCAGTCCGTTGCGCAACTCGCGCAATTCTCGGCGCTCTCGGCGACGGAAGAGATGGATCAGTCCTTCCAAGCGTTCCAGTCGAACTTCGGCGTCATGCAGTCCGCCTCGCTCATCGGCAAGACGGTAACGGTCAGCACGCCCCAGGCGACGGGCAACAACTCAACGGTAACCGGAACCGTCGCGTCGATTGAAGTTCAGAACGGCTTGCCGTACTTCACGATGAACAACTCGAGCGGACAACCGATCACGGACAACAGTGGAAATCCGCTGATGTTCTCCACGAGCGAAATCGTCGGCATCGGAAACTAAGTATGGATCCGAAGGACCTCAATGCGATCGGCGGCAGTCCGAGCATCATTCCCGGTCCGGCTCCACGGCCGGTCGGAACGCCCGTACAGATACCACCGACCGCTGGGCCGAGTTTTCGTTCGGTCCTCGAGCAGCAGCAAAGCGCAACTTCCGCGCAGCCGCTCAAGTTCTCCGCGCACGCGATGCAGCGTCTGCAATCGCGCAATATCCAATTGAGCAACGAGGACATGGCGCGCATGAACGCCATGGCCGACAAGGCGGCGCAAAAGGGCGCAAAGCAATCACTCTTCATGCTGCGTGACGTCGCCATGGTGGTGAGCATCAAGAACCGCACGGTCATCACGGCCGTCGACGGCGATTCGATGCGCGAGAACGTTTTCACCAACATCGACAGCGCGGCAATCATCAGCTAACCGGAACGGACCGCTTGCGGGGTTCCGGCATTGCGGCGTCGATCGATAGACGCGCCGCAAACCGTAAGAAAGGTTAAAGGCAATGGGATTCGATTCCCTGTTTACGGGTATCTCCGGTCTGGACGCATATCAAAGTCAGATCGACATGATCTCGAACAATATCGCGAACGTCGGCACCGTCGGCTTCAAAGGTCAAGACATGACGTTCGCCGACCTCTTCTATCAGTCGCAAGGCTTTGCCAGCGGCCCGACGCAGACCAACGGCGGCGTCGACCCGATGCAAACGGGCTTGGGCGTAAAAGTCAATTCAATCTCCACGGATTTCACGCAGGGCGGTCTAGAAACCACCGGCGTGAACACCGATCTCGCCATCAACGGCGACGGGTTCTTCATTCTGCGCAACACCGACGGCTCCGGGCAGCCGGTCTATACGCGCGACGGCGCATTTTCGCTAAACTCCAACGGCGTGTTGTACGATCCGGCAAGCGGCCTTGCGGTGCAAGGGTACATGGCCGACAGCAACGGCGTCGTCAACTCTTCGGGTACACCCGGAACGATCTCGATTCCGATCGGTTTGCAGATGCAAGCGACGGCGACGGGCGGCCCGAATGCGGTGAAACTCGGACCGCAAAACGATCAGAACTTCGACATGAGCTTCGGCGGCTCGCTGGATCAGACGCAGTTCTCGGTTGCGGTTGCCGGCGGCACGCCGACGAGCAAGGTCATCACCACCACGATTTACGACTCGCTCGGTAATGCGCATCAGGCGACGATCACGTTCACGCCCGATGCCACCGGTGCGACGCCGGCTTCGCAGGTCACGAACAACGCGGGCGGCGACATCAACGGTGCAACGACGGTTTCCGGCTCCGCGAACCAAAACGACACGATAACAATCACGTCGAATGGTCCCGGCCTCGGCTACAAGATCACGGACTCGCTGGGCAACAGCACCACCGCTACGGCCGGACAGAACGTGACGATGGGCGGCGCAACGTTTACGTTGGCAACTCCCGAGCCCGCAGCCGGAAATGTGTCCACCGTCACGGTGACTGCCGCGACGACTGGCTTGCCTGCGACCGTGAACAACGCATCCGGCACCGCAGTCGCCCCCGCTACGCGCTGGAAATACACGGTGAGCTTCGCCGACGGGACCGCCGCGTCGACCAGCTCCGGCGACGTGTTCTTCGACCAAAACGGTCAATTCATCAACACGTCTTCAAGCCCGACGGGAACACCCGTTCACGCTACCGGCGGCGCTCCTTCGGCGGCCGACGGTAATGCGCTGGTGGTCAGCGCTTGGCCGGCCGGCGATGCATCGACGCAGCCGCAAACGATCGGGTTGGATTTCTCGAACATGGCTGCGCTCGCCGGAACGCCTACTGCGAACGTGCTTGCGCAGGACGGTTACGCGGCCGGCACGCTTTCCAACATCACCGTCGGACAAGACGGTTCGGTCGTCGGTTCGTTCACGAACGGTCAGCAGAAGACGCTTGCGCAAGTCGCGCTGGCGACGTTCCAAAACGAAGGCGGCCTGACCCGTGCCGGTGGAAACTTCTTCCAGGAATCAGCGAACTCGGGCTTGGCGCAAGTCGGTTCCGCAAACTCGGGGCGTTACGGCGCAATCATTGCCGGGTCTCTGGAAGAGTCCAACGTTTCACTGGCAGACGAGTTCACGAAGATGATCGTCGCACAGCGCGCGTTCGAAGCCAACACGCGCGGCATCTCGACGGCAGACCAGAACATGCAAGACGTCATCAACATGAGAGCCAGCGAGAACTAGTCCTACCGCACGCGCAGGGACATGGAGGTCCCACTAACCGGACCCGCGGACACCCCGCGGGTCCGGTACAAAAAAAAGCAACGCAGCAATGCGGCGCCCTCGGGGAGAGTTTTATGTTAGCAGCAAACTTAGGCGCCATGAACCAATGGGGGCCCGGCCCTTCGACAATGCTCAGGACGAGCTCCGTGGGGGGCCCCCTTCGACAACGCTCACTACGAGCTCCGGCTAGGCCGTAGCGCCTTTATACCGAAACGCCTTTTCAACTCGTGATACAGCTCACCCGTCTAAATGGCCAGCCGATTATGGTGAACGCGGACCTCATCGAATCCGTGGAGCCGACCCCCGACACGGTTATCACGCTGGTCAGCGGCAACAAACTCATCGTCCGCGACTCGATGGACGAGATAGCGCGCCGCATCGTGGAATTCAAACGTAAAATTTACGGTCCCGCCGCGCCTGCGGCCGAGCCCGGTGGTGCCCCAGGTTAGCATTTAAGCTTCTCCGGTCCCCGCCGATACATAGGTAAGGTCAACAGGTCAACGCACGGACAAGGACGACGGCGGGGATAATTCTTTGGATTTTGCAACCTTAATAGGCCTCATCATTGCTTTTGGGGCCGTCGTTATTGCCGGTTGGGCAGGCGGAACGGATCCGCATGTCTTTCTTGGGCGTTGGGACGCGCTCGTGCTGATTCTCGGCGGCACGGTCGGCGCCACGATGGTTTCATTTCCGCTGCGCACGTTCAACAAAGGTTTTTTCGGCGGCTTGAAAACCGCGTTCAGCGAACCGATCTACCACGAGCGAGACGTGATCGCCACGCTCGTATCGTTCGCCGAGAAAGCGCGCCGCGAGGGTCTGCTTGCGCTTGAAAACGAGGCCGCCGCGCTCGAAGACGAATTCATGCGCAAAGGCATTCAGCTCGTCATCGACGGGCGTGACACCGACGTCATCCGCAAAGTGCTTGAAACGGAAGTTTCGCACGTGCAGGAAGTCGGCACGAAAGCCGAAGCGGTTTTCAGCAACATGGGCGGCTACTCGCCGACGCTCGGCATCATCGGTACCGTTCTCGGTCTCATCGGCATGCTCAAAGGCCTTGCTTCGATGAACGGATCGACCAACGTTGCCGGCAATATCGGCGGGGCAACCGCGCAGGCATTCGTCGCGACGTTTTTCGGCATCATGTTCGCGAACTTGCTGTGGCTGCCCATTGCCAACAAAATCAAGGAGCGCTCCGGACAGCTGCTCCTGCTCCGCGAAATCATGATCGAAGGCATACTCTCGATCCAAGCCGGCGACAATCCGCGTCTGCTCGAAGAGCGCCTTCACGCGTTCCTCGATCCGCAAGAGCGCCAGACCGAGGTTGAAGAAGGCGGAGCGGTCGCCGATCAGCCGAGTTACTCTACGAGTTAATGCAGCCGGTCAAGACCGCGGCGCGAGCCGCAGAGAGCAAGTTCCGCAAGAAGCAGGAAGAGACGAAGGTCGAGACGGCCGGCATGATGCGCTGGCTGTTGACGTATGCGGATATGATCACGCTGCTCCTTGCGCTGTTCATCATTCTCTTTGCGATGTCGACCATCAGTAAAGTGAAGTTCCAGAAGTTCGCCAAGGACGTGTCGGGCGGTTTCGACAACGTGTGGTCGACCAACCAGCCGCCGCAAGGCGGACAGGACGCCGATAAGAGCTTCAACTCGACGTCAAACATCCCGGCCATCCAGAAAGAGTTGGAGCAATACGTGCAGAGCCACCACTTGCAAAAACAGGTGGAAGTGCACATGGACCACCGCGGCTTGGTCATTACTTTACTTTCCGATAAGAGTTACTACGACAGCGGCAGCGCCGAACTGCGCCCCGAGACTAAGAAAATTCTCGACGGCGTCGATGTCTTCTTAAGGAAGAACGACAACCTCATCCGGGTTGAGGGCAACACGGATAACGTGCCGATTGCAACGGCGCTCTATCCGACGAACTGGGAACTCTCTACCGCGCGCGCCGTGAACGTCGTCCGGTACTTGGTGGAATCCGACCACCTCGACCCGACGCGAATCTCGGCAGCGGGATATGGACAATATCATCCACGGACGGATAACGGCACGCCGGAGGCGAGACAGGAAAATCGTCGCGTCGACATCGTGCTGCTCAATGCCAGCATCTCTCGGGAAGAAAAGGGGCAGTAATCCGTCATGTCCAGTCTCTCGCAAGAAGAAATTGATGCGCTTATAAATCAGCTTGCCACCGAGCCGGCGGCCCGCGAGGACGCGCTCGAAGGCAAGAAGATCAAGTCGTTCGATTTCCGCTTCAACAAACGGCTCGACAAGTTTTCGAACAACCAATTGCAGACGCTGCGCACGCTGCACGAGAACTTTACGCGCCTGCTCAACAACTCGCTCTCGGTCTACCTGCGCACCCGCGTCGAGGCGACCGTCGTATCCATAGAACAGATCAGCTACGGCGACTTCATCGCGTCCATCGGCATCCCGTCGATTCTTTCGATCTTCTCGATGGATCCGCTGCCCGGCAGCGGCATCACGCAGGTCGACCTGAATCTGGTCTTCTCGATCATCGACCGCCTGCTCGGCGGTCCGGGCTGGTTTCCGCAGAAGCTTCGCGATCTGACCGACATCGAGCGAACGCTCATGCAGCGCTTCATGGCGCGCATGCTGAACAGCTATCGCGAGTCTTGGAACTACCTGCTCACACTCTCGCTGAAGATCGAAGCGCTCGACTCGAACCCGCAGTTCATCCCGCGCATCATCCCGCTCGACCAGATCGTCGCCTACGTTTCGATGGAGTTGAAGGTTGGCGACATGGCGGGCGTGATGAACTTCTGCTTGCCGCATTTGGTGCTGCAGTCCATCAGCACGCAGCTCACCGATTTCCAGTGGTCGCCGACGGTCATCGCCGGACGCGGCATGACGGAAGAAGACATTCAGCAACTCGCGCGCAACGTAGAGCGCGCCGACGTCGACGTTCAAGTGGAACTCGGCCGCACGAACGTTTCATTGCGCGATTTGGTGGCGCTGCAAACCGGCGATTTGATTCTGTTCGACAAGCCGACCGACTCGGCGCTGATCGCGCGCGTCAACGAGCGTGATAAGTTTCGGGTCTATCCGGGCGTGCACAAAGACCGTATCGCCGTGCAAGTCTCCGACGTCATTTCGAGCGAGGACGACTAATCCAAGATGCCTGACATTCAACAAATCACCGATGCCATGCTCGAGGCGGCGGGAACCGTTCTCGGACGCCTCGTCGAGCAACCCGTGGCCGCATCGGCGGCTACGCGCAACGATCACCCGGGTTCGATTAAAATCGATGCGGAAACGCTGGTCACGGTCGCCCAGATTCCCTCGCTGGGAATTCGCGTCGTCGTGCGTTTTGCAAATGCAGACATCGCCAAGATTGTGAACCTGATGCTCGGCGGCGGCGACGACGGCGCGGAGATGGGCGCGATGCAGCTTTCCATCGTTTCCGAAACGGTTTCGCAGATTGCGGCCGCTATGGCGGAAGAACTCGCGAAGAGTGTCTCCGCCGGTGCGGACGGCATTCACGCCGATCTGTGCACCGACGCGACGAACCTGCCGGCACCGCCGTTCGAATCGTACGAAGGGACGATTCAAGTCGGTGCCGAGGTCGCACCCGACATCGCAATCGATTTCGACGGCATCGCCCTCTCGAAGATCGGCGTCTCGGCAGACGTCGCTGCGCCCGAGCCGCAACTGGTGGCCGTTGCAGCGGCGCCTTCAGCGGCGCCTTCAGCCGCGCCGAAGCGACCGCAGCCGCCGGCGCCCGCCGCGCAACCGGTATCCTTTGCCTCGATGGCGCCGACGCCGGCGCGTGCGTCGCACGGCGGGAACAACCTGGACTTGGTCCACGACGTTCCGCTCCAGATTAGCGCCGTGCTGGGCAAGACCGCGCTCACGCTGCGCGACGTCGTCACGCTGCAATCGGGCAGCGTCTTCGAACTCGACAAGCTTTCAACCGATCCGATTGACCTGTACGTCAACAACATTTTGATCGCTCGCGGTGAAGTCGTCGTCGTAGACGACAAGTACGCCGTGAAGATCAGCGAGCTCAACCCCTCGGTCGAGTAATGCACTTCATCGTACAGTACATTCTCGCGCTCGTCGTCGTAGCGCTGATGCTTTTCGGCTTGTACACGGTCGTGCGCGCGCTCGGGCGCGGACGTTTGGTCACTTCGACGGATCGCCGCTTGGTCAGCATCATCGAATCGACGTTCCTCGCGCAGAACACGACGCTGCACGTCGTAAAGGTCGGCGACCGGTACTATTTGATCGGCGGCGGCGCGGGGCACGTGAACACGCTCGCCGAGGTTTCCGCCGACCAAGTCGAGCCGTGGCTTCGCGAGCAGCGCACGATCTTCGCGCAGCAGACGCAAACCATCGCCGGATTTCTCAAACAGCTGCGCAAGCCGCAATCGTAATGATGAAGTTGTTGAAACGTCTTTGGACGCGCCACCGCGCGTTCTTCATCGTGAGCGGCGTCGCGATTTTCTCGCTGTGGGTCGTGCCGGCGATTGCGTCTGCAGCAACGGGTCCGACCAGTCCGACCGTGCCGCTGCCGAACTTCAGCATCGGCGTCGGGCAGGCCAAGAATCCCGCGCAGGTTGCAACGGCGCTGCAGATTCTGCTGCTCCTCACGGTCCTTACGCTCGCGCCGACGCTGCTCGTGCTCGTCACGTCGTTCACGCGCGTCATCGTGGTCCTCTCGTTCGTGCGCACGGCGCTGGGCACGCAGACGGTACCGCCCAATCAAGTGCTGATCGGCCTCGCGCTCTTTCTCACGTTTTTCATCATGGCGCCCGTCATCAAGGACGTGAACCGGAACGCGCTGCAGCCGTACATGAAAAATCAGATCACGCAGTCGGTGGCGCTCGACCGCGCCTCGCAGCCGTTGCGTAAGTTCATGTTCAAGCAAACGCGCGAGAAGGACTTGCAGCTCTTCTACTCCCTCTCCAACGAGCCGCGGCCGGCCACGCAAGCCGACGTCCCGACGTACATTCTGATTCCGGCGTTCGTCATCTCAGAGCTCAAAACGGCGTTCGAGATCGGCTTTGCGATTTACGTGCCGTTCATCGTCATAGACATGGTCACCGCGAGTATCCTGCTCTCCATGGGCATGATGATGATTCCCCCGGTGATCATTTCGCTACCGTTCAAGATTCTGGTATTTTTGCTCGTCGACGGCTGGAATCTCACCGTAAGCGCCATCTTCCAGAGTTATAAATGATGAGTTACGGGGATGCGATAGCTTTAGGGCGCGACGCGATCTTCGTGTGCTTCATGATCGCCGCGCCGGTACTCCTCATTTCGATGGTCGTCGGCCTGGTGATTTCGATCTTTCAAGCAGTGACGCAGATCCAGGAGCCGACGCTGACGTTCATTCCCAAGATCATCGCGTCGGCACTTGCAATTCTGTTCTTCGGACCGTTCATGCTCGCGGTTCTGACGGATTTTACGACGCGCATTTTTACGCACGTGCAGATGTTCGTGAAATAGGCGCATGCCCGACGTCTTCGGCCTCTCGCAGGCGCAGTTCGAAACACTTCTGCTCGTGTTCGTACGCGTATCGACGATGCTGTTCGTCTTCCCGGTGTTTTCGGCACCGCAGATTCCGGTACAAGTGCGCATCGGGCTGGGCGCCCTCATTTCATTCGTGCTCTTTCGCGCCTTGCCGCTCACCGCGCCTTTGCCGGATATGGGTGCGCTGGTTGCGGCCGTCGTTAGTCAAGTGGTCGTCGGCCTCATCGTCGGGTTCGTCGCGTACCTGGTCTTCATGGGCATTCAATTCGCAGGTGAGATTCTCGACATCCAAATCGGTTTCGCCGTCGCGAACGTCATCAGCCCGCAGACGCAGCAACAAGTCACGGTCCTGGGCGAACTCGAATTGACCCTTGCCACGCTCGTCTTTCTCATCAGCAACTCGCATCTGATGTTGCTTCAGGGCATCGGCGGGTCGTTTCATCTGCTGCCGCTGCCGTTCATCAACCTCGACCCGAGCGTTGCCGGCAACGTCGTCATCTTTCTCGAGCAGGCGTTCCTCATCGTGTTTCAAATCGCTGCGCCCGCCGCGGTTGCGCTGTTCATCGTGAACGTCGCACTCGGCCTCATGGCACGCGTGGCGCCGCAGATGAACGTGTTCGTCGTCG
>Ga0070735_10000637_pt1 | contig 36837 bp, 33 predicted proteins | sample Coa_R1_FD_66443 | JGI IMG/M metagenome (GOLD analysis project Ga0070735, IMG submission 66443) | Surface soil microbial communities from Centralia Pennsylvania, which are recovering from an underground coalmine fire - Coalmine... | ecosystem: Environmental > Terrestrial > Soil > Unclassified ...
ACGACGGAGTACACGTCTATCGCGACTGGGGCGTGGTTCATCAGGATTTCAACGCCGCCTTAACCAGAACCGGTCCCCAGCGCGCCGCCGCGGCCGAGACCCTCGCACAAGCGCGAGCGGAAATCGCTCGACGGGGAGTGGCGGTCACGGTGACCCGAGCCTACTACGCTCTGCTTACCGGACAGCGCAAATACGCCACGGCCCAGCAGGCACTCAATGAGGCCAAACGTTATCTCGACATCACCGAGGCCCTGGAACGCGGCGGCGAAGTGCCGCGCAGTGATGTGGTCCGCGCCGACTTCCAATACTCCCAACAGGAACAAGCGTTCGAAGAAGCGAAGCTGGCGATGGACAACGCACGGCTGGATCTGGCCGTCCTGTTGTTCCGCGATTTCGACCAGAATTTCACTGTTGTGGACGACCTCAACCTGGCCCCGGCGCTTCCCGCCTTTACCGAGATCCAGGCTATGGCGGAACGCGGAAATCCGGATCTTCGGGCTGCAAATGCCGCCCTCCGAGCCGCCGCGCTAGACGTTAAGATCGCGCGCCAAGCCTTTCTGCCTACGCTCACCGCTGACTTAGCCTATGGCATCGAAGCCAACGCCTTTGCCCTGCATAGCACGGTTGCGGCCGCACCCGAGAAGGGCCCTCTGCCGAATCTGGGCTACTTTGCGACGATCTCATTAAACGTCCCGGTGTGGGACTGGGGTTCGAGGACCAGCAAAGTGCGCCAAGCCGAACTGAAGCGCGATCAGGCCAACGTGGAGCTCAGCGCAACCCAGCGGACTCTGATCCGAAACCTCCAAGGCTACTTTCAGGAAGCGCAAACGGCCCGCGATCAGGTGGACCGGCTCCGGTATTCCATGGACCAAGCTACGGAGAACCTTCGGCTGAATGGCCTGCGGTATCAGGCCGGGGAAGCAACCATCCTCGAGCTGGTGGACGCGCAGACTTTGCTGATCGGCGCCCTCAACGCTTACGATGACGGATTGGTCCGCTACCGCTTGGCCTTGGCGAACCTGCAAACCGTGACGGGGACCTTCTAACAAATGTCCTACAAAAACAAAACAGCGCTCGCGAGCCTGATCGTGGCAGCGGCGCTGCTGGCCGGATGCGGTAAGGCCAAGGATAAAGAAGACGCGGCTGCCGAGACCGAAGCCCCAACGCCGGTTCTGGTCGAAACCGCCACGCTCGGCGCGATCGATCATGTGGTGACCGCCGACGCGGTTCTTTTTCCTATCAATCAGGCCAACGTGACTCCCAAGATCAGCGCTCCTGTGAAGCGCGTGCTGGTCAATCGCGGGGATCACGTTCGCGCCGGGCAATTAATTGCCGAGCTGGAAAGCAGCGATCTGGCGGCCGCGGTGGAGGAAACCAAATATCAGTACGAGCAGGCTCAGGCTGCTTACCAGACCGTGACCGGCGCCACAGTGGTCGAAGACGAGACCAAGGCGCGCGCGGATGTGCAATCCGCCCAGAGCGCATATGACGCTGCAAAAAAGCTGTACGATAGCCGGGTCGCGCTCCTAAAACAGGGGGCTCTGGCGCAGAAGCAAGTGGATGAGACCCAGCTCCAGATGGTCCAGGCGCAAACCCAACTGGATACAGCCCAGCAGCATCTGAAGTCGTTGAACGGAGTTGGCCGGCAGGAGGCGATTCGAGGCGCGCAGGCGCAGATGAACGCGGCCAAGGCGCATGCCGAAACCTCCGTCGTGCAGCTTTCCTACGCCAGGATTGTCAGCCCGATCAACGGCGTCGTTGCGGATCGGGCGGTATATCCGGGTGAGATGGCGAACGCCGGTACTCCCATTGTCTCCCTCGTCGATATTTCCCGAGTTCGCGCCATCGCGAATGTGCCGGTGAAAGAGGCTCAGTCCATTCGCGTGGGCCGGCCCGCTCGCGTCGCAGGGCCCGAGGGCGATATTCCCGGCACGGTGACCGTGGTCAGTCCCGCAGTCAGCGCCAATGCCACCACGGTGGAAGTGTGGGTCGAGATCCCCAATCCTGGCGAGCGCCTGAAACCCGGCGCGACGGCTCGCGTAGCCATCATCGCCGAGACGATTCAAAACACGTTGGTGGTTCCGGCATCAGCGCTGCTCAATGGCGACGAGGGAAAGACAAAAGTCATGGTTGTTACCAGCGATTCCGTGGCGCATGAGCGCGCTGTCGCGGTCGGCGTGCGTCAAGGGGAACGGGTGCAGATTCTGAGCGGCGTGCAGGCGGGCGAGCAGGTGGTTACCTCCGGCGGTTTGGGCCTGGAAGACAAAGCCAAGGTCGCTATCCAGCAGCCGAAGAGCGAGGACGACGACGACGATTCGGGCGGCGACGACGCGAAACCTGCTGAAACGAAGCCCAAGGACGCAGGGGGCAAGGATGCCAAGGGCACGAAGGAATGAGTGACGTTAACACGAGTACGCCAGGCGGCACCCCAGCCGAACACTGGACGGCACGTTTCTCGCGCCCCGTCATTTTCGTCATTCTCACTCTGATCATCGCCGGAGTTTATCTGGCGGGCACGATTCCGGTGGCGGTTTTTCCCAACACGGATTTCCCGAAGATCGTTGTCGCGATCGATAACGGGGTCTCGCCCATCAATCAAATGCAGGTCATGGTCACTAGGCCCATCGAGGAAGCCATGAACTCGGTGCCGGGACTTGAGCGGGTGATTTCGACCACCAGTCGTGGCTCCGGAGAAGTCAGTCTGTTCTTCAACTGGAACGTGGATATGTTCCAGACACTGGAGTACGTGAATGCCGCGCTGGCCCGGGTGCAACCCTCACTGCCTCCCACGGCGAAGCTCACCGCAAATCGCATGACCTTTGCCGCGCTGATGCCGATTCTGGCTTACAGCCTGACTTCCGACACCATGTCTCAGAGCGATCTCTGGGAGCTTGCCAACTACAATATTAAGCCGCGCCTCAACCGCGTGAATGGCGTTTCGACAGTGGTGCTGCAGGGCGGAAATGTCCCCGAGTTTCAAATTGAGCCCGACCCGGCCAAGCTTCTACAGGCCGGAGTGACGGTACCGTCGATTCTGGACGCCGTGTCGAAAAGCAATATGATCGACTCGCCGGGCTTAATCGAGAATAATCACGAGCTTTCGCTGACGCTGGTCAGCGGGCAGGCGCACGATCCGGCCGAGATCGCCAACGTCGTCGTGCGGACCACTCCCGCCGGGCTCCCTGTGCGAATCGGCGACATCGCCACGGTACACGCTTCCGTGATGCCGGTATATACCATCGTCACGGCTAACGGCAAACCGGCTGTGCTGCTGAATATCTTCCGCCAGGCGGATAGCAATACCGTGGCTGTGGCGGATGCGGCTAACCAGGAACTGGACCAGATCCGCCAGACCCTTCCGGTGGGCGTGAAAGTGCAGGCGTTCTACGATCAATCCGCTCTCGTGCGCGATTCGATCAGTAGTGTACGGGACGCTATTCTCATCGGCCTTGCGCTCGCCGCGATAATACTGGTTCTGTTCCTGCGCGATTGGGGCAGTTCGCTGGTAGCCGCGCTGGTGATCCCCGCAACCATCGCGATCACCTTGATCGCGCTGCGCGTCATGGGCCAAAGCTTCAATCTGATGACCCTGGGAGGTCTTGCGGCAGCCGTGGGCCTGGTGATCGACGACGCCATCGTGGTGGTGGAAAACATCGTGCTGCACCGCGACTCGGGTCAGAGCCGCAGCGAAGCGATTCGCAGCGCTCTCCGCGAAATTCGCGTGCCGCTGGTGGGTTCGACAGTGACGCCGATCGTCGTCTTCTTGCCGTTGATTTCAGTTACCGGGGTGGAGGGGACATTCTTCCGCGCCCTCGCGGTGACCGTGAGTACGGCGCTGCTGACGTCGCTTGCATTAGCTCTGACTTGGACGCCCACGCTCAGCCATTATCTGCTCCGCCGCCGGAGGTCCGGGCATCCGACGGACGTTGCCGATGCCGGAGGGCACTCCGTGCCGACCGGATTCATGGCTCGTGTCACGCGTGGCTACGAGCGCGTGCTGCGGTTCGTGCTGGCCTATCCTCTGGCATTTGGAATCGCGAGCGTCGCTCTGATCGTAGGCTCTTATTTTTGTTTTCAGGCGCTGGGCAGTGATCTGCTGCCGGAAATGGATGAAGGTGGATTCATCCTCGACTACATCATGCCGGCGGGATCGGCTCTGGCGGACACCAACGAAGTGCTGCTGGGCGTCGAAAGGATCCTTGCGTCGACGCCGGAAATCGAGAGCACCTCGCGGCGCACCGGAATGCAGTTAGGCCTGGCGGCGGTGACCGAAGCGAATACCGGTGATTTCTCGGTCCGATTGAAGCGCCCTCCGAGACGCGCCATCGAAGAAATCATCGCCGACGTGCGCGAAAAAGTAAATAAGCAATACCCGCAGCTGGACGTCGAATTCATTCAGGTCCTTCAAGACATGATCGGAGATCTCACCAGTTCCCCCGAACCGATCGAAATCAAGCTGTTTTCCCCGGATCCCAAGCTCCTGGAGGAATGGGCGCCTAAAGTGGCCGAGAGGATCAAGAAGATCAAGGAGGTCGCGGACGTAAAAGACGGCATTGAGAATACCATCAGCGGATCCGCGATCGTGATGAATGTCGATCCCGTGATCGCCGCTCGGGCGGGCTTCACGCCCCAGGAAATTGAACTGGACGCCAGCGCGATTCTGCAAGGTGAGCCGGCAACCGCGCCGGTGGTTGTGAACGACCACGCCTACACGATCCGCGTGCGCTTCCCCGACGACTCGCGCACGTCCCTGGATCAGATCCGGAACACCATGATCACTAGCAGCTCCACGGGCAAAACAGCGACTCTGGGATCCGTCGCAAACTTTCAAAATGAAAATGGCCAGACCGAGATTATTCGCGAGGATTTACAACGGCGGGTTGCGGTCACGGGCCGGTTTGAAGGCGTGAGCCTGGGCGAGGGCATCAAGCTAGTGCAACAGGCGGTGACCGATCTGCATGTCCCGAATTCCATTCGCGTGGTTTATGGCGGGATTTACGAAGAGCAACAGAAGTCTTTCCGCGATTTTCGCATCGTGCTCGCACTGGCCGTAGTGTTCGTGTTCACGGTGTTGCTGTTCGAGTTTCGGACATTCGCGGCTCCGGCTGCCATTCTCGCATCGGCGCTGCTTTCCACCTGCGGCGTATTTTTCGCGCTACTAGTGACAAAGACGAGTTTCAACATCTCCTCGTTCATGGGTCTGATCATGGTGATCGGCATCGTGGCGAAAAACGGGATCTTGCTGCTCGACGCCGACCAGCGCTTCCGGGCGGAAGGATCGTCCGTTCTTGATGCAATGATTCTTGCCGGAGAGCGCCGGCTGCGCCCCATCCTGATGACCGCGTTGGCTACAATCGCCGGCATGATTCCTCTCTCACTCGCAATTGGAGCGGGCTCGCAGATGTTGCAGCCGCTTGCGATCGCGGTTATCGGCGGTCTGGTGGCTTCGATGGTCTTGTCCCTGATCGTCACGCCGGCCGTGCATTACTACCTGAGTGGCCGGCGCGACGAGCAGGCCTAATCGAGCGCCAGAATTGATTCCTGCTAATTGAGATTCAACCCTGGCAGGACTGGCGTGCCTTCCTTTTGGACGCCGTCGAGCTTGTTCGGATCGAGCCCCAGAGCCTTGAGAATAGTGGGAGCGACCTGCGTGGTTTCGACGAAGCTCGTGACCGTGCCGGGCTCGAAATCCGGGTTCGATACGAGCATCATCACGTTCGTATCGTCCTGTGCGAAGCCGCCGTGTTCGGCCTGTTTCTTGGAGCTTCCCGTGTAGACCACGCCCACGTTCGGCTGCACGATGATATCGGGCGTCCGCGAATCGCCGTTCGGAGGCAGCCCAGGCGCGTTGAACATCGTTTGGAGCGACGGTCCGTAGAAGATCTGTCCGATTCCGGCAGCAGCCGCGTTCGCTTCCAGGATTCCCACAGCGCTGGGTGTGTCACTCGAATGAGTCAGCCACAGTTGCGAGATGTCATCCTGCGTAGGTCCGATCCCGGTTGGATTGAGCGGGGATTCGGAGAACGGGAGAAAGCCCGCGAGCAAGTCGGCCGGCGATGTGCCCGAAATGGGGGTGAAGCGGTTCGTATCGATGGGGGACTGTCCATGTTTGGCGGTGATGATGATCAGTGTCGAGTCGAGGAGATTCTGATGTTTTAGTTCCTCCACCATCTGGCCGATGCTGGCATCGACAAACTCGATTTCATCCAGCATGGGAGCAGTGGGAGTCCCCGCCGCGTCCGTGTATCCGCCCTTGACGTGATGCTCTATCAGCTTCTGCCCGACGCTCACGGCCTGAAAATTCATGCCGAAGATAGCGGGTACCGGAGCTTGGTGCAGGCCATCGTGGGTTTTACCGTTGATCTCATTCAGAATGGCGTTGACTTTCAGCTGGTCGTAGCACTGGATGTCCAGGAAACTATCCGTCCAGGCCCCGTTCCCGTCGCGAATCGGAGAACATGCATGTCCCGTCGCGGTGGATACTCCCGGCAGGGCAATCACGTTGGAATTGACCTCGGGCGAGTAGTAGTCGTCCACGTTGTTGGCATTGTCGCCATGCCCTGAAACCGCTGCATAAACGGCATGCTTGTCGGACCAAGCGGTGTACCCACCTGCGGCATGGATGACGCCGTAGATCGAGTTCGTGCGAATGAATTGCCAGGGATAAACCGGCTCACAATTATCGAACGGATCGCGCGGCAGCCGGTCGGGATTAATGGACTTGATTCCGCCGTCCGTCAGACTGTAGGGGCCGCCTCCATTGAGTTTTGTCTGGTCGATTTCAACGCCTTCTTCGTATTCGGTGGTGGTGCCGTTGGCGACCCCTTTCGTGCAGGCGCCCCCGGCGACCCCGTTGCCGGTGGTGGTTTTTGGCGGCGCGAGCACTCGGTCGTAAGCGACGTCATAAAACGCTCCCACTGAACGCGGGGTGGCACCGGTCACCAGCGCCATCAGCCCTGGAAACGAATCCGAGGGCCTGGAAGTGGACGTTCGGGTGTAGTTCACGCCATGCTGCCCGAGAGCGGCGAGACTCGGACACTGCCCGTGATTCACGCAGTTCTCGTAATCGAGCGCATGCATCCCATCGATGCTGATTAACAAAACCCTCCGTATGCCGTTGCGCTCGTTAATGTTGTCCGCGTTTGCCCGCGGCATCACGAGCGCGGCAAGAGAAAATACAATCGCTGCTGCTCTGAGTCTATTTAGCAAGGTGAATCTCCTTAGATCAAAAGGGTACTGGTTGCGGTTTACAGTGGCGTTAATCGGCTGTTACTTTTCGATTTTGGTGAAGCATGTGTCGGGCGAGTACCGGTTTGGACGCAAGAAGTAGCTTGGTGTGGATACGTGGTTGATACCATGGAATCGCATTGGTGTCCTCACTGCGTGTCGCCCTCTTCACGGATTCGTTCGATGAGGCCAACGGGGTCGCCACTTTCTGTCAGCAGTTCGCCGCATTTACTCAGCAGAAAGAAATTCCCTTTCTTTGCGTTCGCAACGGCGCCCGAACGCAGGCGATCTACGACCAGTCGCTAACGACATTGGAGCTGAAGAGAAGCCTGGCGGCATTCCCAGTGGACTACGAATTTCGCTGCGACCCTTTGCTGAGCCGGTATAAGAATTGGGTGACCGATCAACTCCGCCTGTTCCGAGCCGACCTGGTGCACATTACAGGTCCAGGCGATTTTGGAATCCTGGGGTTTTGGGCCGCTCATTCCTTGGGGATTCCGCTGGTCGCCTCCTGGCACACAAATCTGCACGAGTACGCAGGCCGGCGTCTGGATAAGCTTGCCTCCCGCCTGCCAGCGTCCTGGCGGAACCGCATCGTGCGCTGGGGAGAAGATTTGAGCTTCGATGCTCTCATGCGGTTTTACCGCCTGCCTCGCTTCACGCTGGCTCCCGAGGAGTCGATGATTCGGCTGCTGAGGGACCGCACTCATCGACCTGCATACTTCCTGCCGCACGGAGTCGACACAGACTTTTATTCCCCCTCTCGTCATAACCGGCGTACCGATTCGTTCTGCATTGGGTATGTCGGCCGTCTCACTCCCGAGAAGAGTGTGCGATTATTCGTCGAGTTGGAGCAAAGGCTGCGCGCTGCCGGCCAGCTGGAGTTCCGGTTGATGTTGGTCGGAGAAGGAAGCGAGAAAGGGTGGCTGAGGAAGAATCTTTCGTCGGCCGAATTGCCCGGCATTCTCCGCGGGGAAGCACTCGCGGAAGCTTTCGCGAATATGGACGTCTTCGTGTTTCCCTCCCGGACGGACACGTTTGGACTGGTGCTGCTCGAAGCGATGGCATCCGGAGTCCCCGTGGTGGTCTGCCCTGAGACAAGCGTGCGGGTGGGGGTGCAGCACGGCGTTACGGGATTTGTCGCGGAAGACGTCGGCGGCTTCACCGAGAGTGTTCTTCGCCTCATGAACAACGAGGCATTGCGTCGAGATATGAGCTGCGCGGCACGCCGATTCGCATGCTCGAGAGCCTGGTCTAGGGTATTCGAGCAGGTATACCGCACCTATGAAATCGGTTTGGCAGAGTGTGGCACCATGCGGTTGACATCAGGGCGGTAAACTACGATCATCGCGTGAGAATCCGTCTATGAAAGCAACATGTACGCGGATGCTTCTTCTGGGTGGAATGATCGCCTGTGCCCAGGTCCCGTCCGAGCCGTTCCCAGCCACGGCGAGCGTCAAGCAGCTCATGCTCGATCTCATCCATCCTTCGTCCAATGACATCCTGCTCGCGATCTACCGCGGCGGGCCCAAGAGTGAGGCGGATTGGGCGGCGGTGCGTCGGGCCGCATTGACCATGGCGGAATCCGGGAACATGTTAATGCTGCGGGGGCGCGCGCGAGATACGGGGGATTGGATGAAAGACGCCAAATTGCTCGTCGATTCTGGAAACGCCGCGTACAAAGCCTCGCAAGCCAAGGACGCCAATGCGCTCGCGGCTCTTGCCGGCGCTCTGGACGCTTCCTGCACGACTTGTCACAAGCAGTATCGGCCGAACGTGTTCCCCAAGGACGGAGGTTCGAAATGAGTTATTCGCGTCGCGATTTTCTCAGGGCCGCCGGATCCGGGATAGTGCTCACCTCCGTGACTCCAGGAACGATGGTGGGGCAGGCGATCTTGGCGCCCGCCGGCCGGCTGCCGGCGTCCTTCGCAACAGAGAAGGCTTCGTTCATCGTCAACGGCAAAACCTACGCCGCCGATTACGAAGCTCGCACCACTTTGTGGGAAGTGATTTCAATGAAGCTGGGACTGACGGGCACCAACCGCAGTTGCAATCGCGCCAGTTGCGGAGCCTGCAGTGTCTTGGTGGACGGCACGCCGTTCTATTCCTGTCACACCTTGGCGACCGAAGCCGTGGGCCGAAAAATTCTCACTATCGAAGGCATTGGCGATGAGAGGAACCTGCATCCATTGCAGCGCATCGGGCATACACGCGTGGCCGCCGATTGCGGCTTCTGCACCGCCGGATGGATCGTGACCGCGAAAGGACTCCTCGACAAAAATCCAAACCCGAATGTGGACCAGGTGAAGGCCGCTCTTGCCGGGCATATTTGCCGCTGCGCGGCATATCCGAACATTATCCGCGCGGTGGTCGACTCAGCCGCGGTATTGCGAGGCCAAAAGATACAAATCGAGCCCGAAACGGATTCCATCGTGCAAGTCAAGATGCCCATGGTGCGCGATTACTCGACCACCGGTGGGCACTTTCCAGGTAACGAACTGGTGGAAGGCTCGCGCAAGACCGTCACGAAGAAGTGGCAGGGATACCCGCCTGAAAATCTCAAGGTATTGGGCCAACCTCTGCCGCCGCTGTCTGAAGTGTCCATTCCGAGGTTCACCGGCAGGGCGCAGTACGCCAGCCGTGTATGGTTCCCGGACCTGCTGTATGTGAAGTTCCTTACGTCGCCACACCCGCACGCGCGCATCCAGGACATCGATCCGTCGGCCGCGGAAAAAATGCCGGGCGTGCACTACGTTCTCACGTATAAGAATGCGCCGAAATTGCTGCGTCCCAATGTCGCCAGGGGCAGGGTACTGCCCGAACCCATGCCGCGCGAGCTCAACCTGCAAGGCGAAACCGTCGCCATCGTGGTCGCCGAGACTGAGGATCTCGCGCAGGATGCAGTCGATGCGATCAAAGTTGACTACGAAATTCTGCCCTTCGCTTCAATGCTGAAGGACGCCATGGCCGCGGATGCGCCCGATCTAGGACACGGCAACGGAAACGGAAACCTCATCCGGCATGCGGATGCGCCCAAGGATTTTCCGCGTGCCACCTGGGCGGACCAGCGCGGCGACATCGAAAAAGGATTCGCCGAAGCGGACGTAGTCAAAGAGTTCACCTACCACTTCACCGGTGGAGTATCCGTTCCCATGCAGCCGAGCGGCAGCGTAGCCAAATGGGACGGCGACAAGCTGACGATATGGGGCATGGGGCAGGGAGTATACCCGCCTCGCGCGACGCTAGCTGCGGCGCTTGGCATCGACGCCTCGAAGATCCACTTTATTAACAAGTACAACGGTTCCACGTTCGGCGCCGCGCGTATGGCAGCGGAAAGATATTATCCGATGATCGCCCATCTGGCGAAAATCACCGGCCGGCCCGTCAAGATGATGCTGCCGAAGGATCAGGAACTCGCGCAATTGCAGATCAAGCCCGAAACAATTACCAAGTTCCGGGTGGGAGCCAGGAAAGACGGCCGCATCGTCGCAATCGACCACGAAGTGTACGTGAGCATTGGCGACCTCGATTTCGGTGTCCACGCCGACGGTCCCACCAACGCCACCAATCAGTTGGATTTGTACACTTCGCAGGTTTCGCACTGGCGATCGACGTGGTCCGCCTACCGGACCAACGCGCCGCGTCCCGGTCCTTCCCGCAGCTTCCTCCAGCAGGAAACCAAGTGGTCCTGGGAAAACATGATCGACGAAATGGCCGACTCCTTCGGGATCGATCCGGTCGAGTACCGGTTGATGCACATCACGCGGCTAACACCTGCGGATACTCGTCACCCGTATGAATCGATGCCTACGGTGGAAGTACTGCAGGAAGGGGCGAAGGCTTTCGGATGGGACAAGCGAAATCCCGTTGCCGGGGGAACATCGGGACGATTCAAAAGCGGATTTGGCATCGGCATGTCGCAGCATCACGGCGGGCTCATGGGTTACCACGAGGGCGAGGAACCGTTCGCTAAACAGGCAGCGGCTCCTGACGCCAACATTTTCAGCACGGAGCTGGAACTGGCCGCCGACGGCAACGTGACTATGAAGATCGCGCTTCCTGACAGCGGCTCCAACGCGGCTACGGCGCTCGCAGCTCTGGTCGCCGAGATGCTAGGTTTCACGACGCGCGACCACATCCGCCTGATTTGGGGCGACTCCGACATCGCACCGTTGAGCGACGAATGGTTCGGAGGCCGCACCATTACCTTGCAAGGCGCGGCGATTTGCAGCGCGGCCGACAATCTGAGAAAAGATCTGCTGGCGCGCGCCGCGGCAGTCCTAAAAGCCGATTCGGGCAAGCTGCAGATCCGCGACGGCGTGATCTTTTCGACTGAAGATCCTAAAAAAACCCTGACGTTCGCTGCGCTCGCCAAGGGCAACAACGGCCTCATTCGGACGACGGGTCGCGGCGTTGCTGGTGGTGAAAGAACCGCTTCGAACAAGGGCGTCGGCGCGTGTTTTGTGGAAGTGGAAGTTGACACCTGGACGGGCAACTGGCGCTTCGTTCGAGCCGTCTATACGCACGACACCGGGCTGCTCATCAACCCTCTGGTATCCGAATCCGACATGGTCGGCTCGCTCATGGAAAGCACTCAGGTCACGACCGATCCCATTCCCTGGGACCGCGAATTTCCGGGCACGCGGCACTACAGCGTCGGGTACCTGTCCTACCGGCTTCCGACGATCATGGACATGCCTAAATCGACGCAGGTGTACATCGACAGTCTGGAGCCGCGGTGGTTCTACGGCGTGAAGAGTTTCAGCGAAACCAGTATCGGCGCCGTGCCGGGCGCGATCTCCAACGCAATTTACAACGCCTGCGGGGTCAGGATTCGCGAGCATCCCATAACGCGGGAAAAGATCATGACAGGATTAAAGACGCGCGGGAGGCAGGCATGAAGAAAGTCTCCATCTACAAGCCGTCGACCGTCGACGAAGCTATCCAGATTCTGTCGCAACACGGCACCAGCGCAGCGGTCTACGCCGGCGGTACGGATCTGCTGATTCGTCTGAAGAACCGGTTGGAGCAGGCGCCCAGCTACCTGGTGGACATCAAGAAGATCGATCATCTCCGCTATATCAAGGAAGATGCGCAGGGGGGCGTCGAAATCGGCGCAGCCACCAAGCTGGCGGAATTAGCCGACTCCCGGCTGTTGCAGGAAAGGTATCCGATGCTGGTGGAGGCCATCAACAAGATCTCCTCGCCGGAGTTGCGCAACGCATCCACGCTCGGCGGCGACCTGTTGCAGGAAGTCTGGTGCCAGTATCTGCGCGGCGGCTATTCCTGTTGGAGAAATGGTGGATACCTGTGCTACGGAGCCATCGGCGATAACAGCTACTATCATTCGGCCATGGGCGGGCGCTTATGTTACGCGGTTTATCCCGGCGACGCAGCGACGGCGCTGATTCCCTTCGACGCGCGTGCGAAACTGGCGACGCCCCAAGGGGTGAAGGAGTTGTCGATCGAACAATTGGTCCCGGGAGATTTGATGGTGGATGGCAGGATCCAGTCGCACGTGGTGCGCTTCAACGAGATTCTCACGTCGGTGGTGATCCCTGCGCCGAAGCCCGGCGTGCGGGCGTCGTTCGAGAAGCTGCGGCCACGGGGAGTGTGGGACTTCGCGATGGCCTCCCTCGCCATCAGTCTTCAGCTTCGCGACAAGACGATTGACGACGCGCGCGTGGTGTTTGGAGGCATCGCCGGTCGGCCGTGGCGCGAAACGGCGGTGGAGACTTTCCTCAAGGGTAAAACCTTGAGCGCGGAGTTAGGCGAGCAAGCACACTCCGTGGCCCTCGTGAATGCCGCGCCGCTCAAGTACAACGCCACCAAAATTGACATGGCTAAGGGACTACTTGCTTCCGGCCTAGCACGGCTGAACGCGTAGGCATGCAGCGTATTGCGGGTCTGTTGATCGAACCCGTCGGGTGCCTCGCCGAATTTCCTTGCGCGCCGTTCCAAGAAATTGCCCGACGTTTGTTGGGCCGTAGAGGCAAATTCAGCGCTTCGGGCAGCGGCTGCTATTGGCACTTGCTCAAATTAGTGGACGAGTTCTCTCCGCAGCCGTTGGCGGAGGCGCTTGAAATCGAGGCCGTGAATGCCGCGAGCCTCTATGAGGACACTGTGCCCGCGCTTGCAGAGCTAAAGGCGATGGGCATCCACCTTTCTATCGCCTCCTCACTGTCAGATGCCGCGACCACCCGCTTCCTCGAAAAGCACTCTCTCGGCGATTTTTTCACCAGTGTTTGGAATCGTAATAATTCAGGAGGCGTCAAGGCGGTCCCGCTTGTGCGCGCTCTAAGCGACGCATCCCTTCAACCGGAGAACGTTGTGTTTCTCACCGACACCGTGGAAGGCATTAAGGTCGCCCGCGCCGCCGGAGTGCACCCGATCCTGATGATGAACGATCCGGATGAGGCTCGCCGCCTGGCCATGCACAACCCGGCCGGGGGCGTCGTTTCGTTGCACGAAATCCCCGACTTTATACGGTTGATCGCGGCGCAAAACAAGCGAGGGTGACAACAGTCTTGACGACACGCCCTGGTCGGATGTACCATGCGGTCGTGCGTCGGGCGCTGGCCATAGCTTTGTTGGGTGTTTTCAGCTTCTCGCTGATTCCACCATCCGCATTTGCGTCGGACCCTGACGCCGGTTTGCCCGCCTGCTGCCGGCGTGCCGGTAAACATCATTGCGCAATGATTTCAGCGGGCGAGGGGTCATTGTCCGGTCCCGCTCTGCAGTCCTCACGATGTAATTCCTTCCCCGGCGTGAAGCTTGTCACGGCGTTACCGAGCGCGGGAATGCCTGTTGCGCCTTTGGTCTCGAGTGTCTCCCACCCGAGCAGCTCGGCCAACGTCCACGCAATTGATACGCCGTATCCTGTTCTCTTCCACTCGCCGCGCCAACAGCGCGGTCCTCCAACACTTTTTCTCTCTTAATTTCTGCTCCCGACAAATTCTGAAGGTCTGAGAGAGGTGTGTTGTGTCTTCTGGTGTAGCCGGCCTGTGCGCCGTTCTGCTCCCCGTTGCGATCTGGGCTGCTGTGTTCGGCAGCATTCGCGGCGTTGTCCACGATCCCGACCATCGCCCGGTACAAATGGCGCAAGTAGTGGTGAAGTCGAGCAGCTCAGAGTATTCGCAAAAACTCACGACAGATGCTGACGGAGGTTTCGAAGCGACCGCGCTCCCGGTAGGATCCTATGTCGTAACGGTCACCATAGAGGGATTCGCGCCATCTGTTCAGCAGATTGTTGTGGCGTCGGGCAGCGCGCCCGTGCTGCACTTCCAGCTTGCGATTGGGACCCGGAGCGAACAAGTCACGGTCGCGGAATCTGCTTTAGCCGTGAGCCCGGAACAAATGACGCCCACCACCATCATCAGCCGCAGTGAAATCGAGAGCACCCCCGGCGCGGATTTGAGCAACAGCCTGACGGCGATCACCGACTACGTTCCCGGAGCATGGGTGACCCACGACCAGCTTCACGTGCGCGGCGGACACCAGGTGACCTGGGCGATCGATGGCGTTCCCATCCCGAACACCAACATTGCGAGCAACATCGGACCCCAGATTGACCCCAAGGACATCGACTATATGGAAGCGCAGCGCGGAGGTTATTCCTCTGCGTATGGCGACCGCACTTACGGCGTTTTCAATATTGTGCCGAGAACCGGCTTCGAACGCAGCAATGGGGCGGAGCTATTTACGACTTTCGGTACGTTTCACCAGACCAACGATCAGGTGAACTTTGGCAGCCACACGGAAAAGTTCGCTTATTTCGGCAGCGTCAACGGCAATCGGAGCGACTATGGGTTGGAAACTCCCGATCCTGATGTACTGCATGACCGCGTATGGGGATTGGGAGGGATGTCGACGCTGATCTATAATCGCGACGCGAGCAACCAGTTTCGTTTTGTGACGTCGCTGCGGCGTGATGACTATCAGATTCCCAACGACTCGGAAGCGCAAGTCGCCGGCATCCGCGATGTCGAACGGGAACGCGATGCGCTCGGAAGTTTGTCCTGGGCGCATACGTTCCGGCCCGGCATGCTACTCACGGTGTCGCCCTTCTACCACTACAATCGCGCCGATTACGACGGCGATCCGAACGACACGCCGATTAGCACCACGCAACACAGGGGGTCACAGTACGCCGGCGCACAAATAGTGTTCGACACGGTGACCAAGCGCCACAATGCGAGCATCGGCTTGTATGGCTTCCGCCAGCATGATGATGAGTCCGTCGACTTGATCGCCAACGACGGCACCGGACTATCGCTCGCCCAGGCAAAAAACTCATCGGGACATCTGGAAACGCTGTTCATGGAGGACCAATACAAGCCGCTGTCGTGGCTCGCGCTCACCGCGGGGGTACGGCTTACGCACTTCAGCGGTGCCATCGCTGAAAATGCGGCGACTCCGCGGCTGGGCGGGTCGATTCGTATTCCGCATTTGAACTGGGTCTTTCGAGGCTTCTGGGGCGAGTATTACCAGGCGCCGCCACTCTCCACCGTAAGTGGCCCTCTGCTCGACTTTGCACTGTCGCAAGGGCTCGGCTTTATCATGTTGCGTGGCGAGCGCGATCAGGAACACCAATTTGGGCTCACGATTCCGCTGCACGGCTGGTCATTTGACGTGAACGACTATCATCAGCGCGCTCAGAATTACTTCGATCACAACGCGATTGGCAACTCCGACATCTTTTTCCCGTTGACCATCGACGGCGCGAGATTGTACGGATGGGAGGCTACCGTTCGTTCCCCGCAGATCGCACGGCGCGGCGAGGTGTACCTCAGCTATGCCTATGCCCACGCGCAGGGATCCGGCACGATCAGCGGCGGGCTGACGGACTTCTCGCCTCCGGCAAGCGGCTACTTTCTGCTGGATCATGATCAAAGGCATACGCTTCACACCGGTTTCAACTTTCGATTGCCCTGGCGAACCACAGCTGGGGGAAATCTGTATTACGGCTCCGGATTCACGGACGGGTCCAGCGATGTGCCGGCGCACTTGGAACCGCACACCACATTCGATCTATCACTGAACAAAGCGATCGCGGAGAATCTGTCCGTCTCAGTAACGGCCCTGAATCTGGCAAACCGGCGCTTTTTGCTCGACAACAGCGCGACGTTCGGTGGGACTCACTACGCGGACCCAAGACAGATTTATGTCCAGGTCCGATATCGATTCCACTACTGAACGTGGCCTTAGCTGGTGCGCTCGATAAAGTAGAGGATTACGGCGACTACGCCGATGAACGTCGCAGCCGCGTCGTGGGCGACTTTCGACTTCTTGCGAGGTCCCAGATGCCCTCCACAGGCTCCGCAATAGGGCTCCTCGGCGAGGGCGAGGCTATGACAATCGCTGCATTGCAGGCTGGCGTCCGCCTGCTCGGCTTCGAAAGGTCGCATTCGCTTCATGGACCATCGTAAGAAGCACCAGACAACCCACAAATAGTCCGGCACGCTCTTTATCCTGGAACTAATCCGGCCGCGGCCTAAATCGCTGGTACCAGGACCAATAAAGGACTATGGAAGTTTCGCCGCTTCCGTCTCGATCTTCTCACGGCTGATCAGCACGGGCTGAACCGTTTCCTTGGAATCCTCCACCAGTTTGACGACAGTAGCCTTGTTATCGAACCTGACGTGAAAGTCGGCGACATTGCCCATGCCTTGTTCGATTTTCTCCCATGCTGCGATGCGGTATTCGCCCGGTCGAAGGCTCCCGAAACGAAAATGGCCGATAGCGTCGGTACCGGTCGATCTGGCCTGATCGAGCGTTCCAACGGGGGGCAATCCGGGCCTCCACAGTGTCACCGTTACGCCCGAAAGCGGCTGACCGTTGGCATCCTGCACCATGCCGGTTACTTCAGCAGCGTGAGGCGATAGCACCATCTCCAGAGTTCCTCCGCCCGAAGTGGTGTCTAGCAGGGCCGTGGTGATGTCCAGGTTGCCAAAGCGGATCGATTTGACGTAGGTTCCGTCCGGCACACCCAGGCCCATCCGGTAGGTGCCATATCCAAGCGTGCGAAAAAGCATGCCATCCTCTTTGGTCTGCGCCATGGCATTATCGTTCGTTCCGTCGGTAGCGGTGAGGGTGAAGCGCAGAGAGCTTCTGATTTTCTGTGCCTGCGGCGGATCGGCGTCATCGATTCGAATCGAAACCGGGATTTCGAGAGCCGGGGCCAAGGTCAGTATTGCGTCATCTACATCGCGATCCGTAATGGTAAACGCCTGGTGTCCTTGACGCTCTCGCGTGGGACCGGACTCAGCTTGCAGGGTGTAGACGCCAGGCAAGAGTCCATTAAGGGCGAAACTTCCGTCCACAGTGCTGATCCGACTCGCACTGCCCGCCCCATCGCTCACCTCGGGATTGCGCAAAGTTACCGTGGCCGTGGATACGGCTGCACCCCCCGCGTTAACCACCTTTCCATAGATGTGGAACACTCGGGCCTTCCGTAAGCGGACATCGATGCTGCGGAGTTCGGCTCCCGGCGCCACGTCGATGGCGCTCGCGGCCGAGGGGTCCACTGCATTCGGGTAAAAGGTAGTTACGTATCTCTCATCGCCTTCCTTGTTTGCCCGAACCTCGCGTTGATTCGTCTGCGTCATGCCAGGCGGGCTCGCGGCTGCCAGATAATAGCGTCCGGCGCTCAGATTGCCTACGGAGAAAATCCCGTCCGCCCCCGCCGGGACCGGGTTGGAGGTTCGTTGCCTTGTTCCGTTCAGGCGATTCACGCGATACACAGTGACCGTCGCGCCCGGAAACGGTTCGCCATCAACATCGGTGATCCTGCCCGAGATGAACGATTGCGCGGTCATCTTCAGTTCGATGCTCTTCTGCTGACCAGCGGCCATCGGGATGACCACTGTGCCGTCAGGATTGGCGAAGATGAATTCCAGATAGCCGCTGCGCTGGGCGAACAGCCGGTATGTATTTGGCTCGACGTCAGGGAAGGAAAAAGCGCCGTTGGCGTCCGAGGTTGTATTGTAAGCCGGCGGCAGCGGAGCAGCCGGAGTGCGGTTGTTACCCAACAGTGCGAGCGTCGCGTTGCTCAGGGGCTTATCCGCCTGATTGATCACGCGCCCCTCCACATGGGCTTTGAGAGGCAAAACTTGCGCCCAGCCGGAACATGTAAGTGCCAGAAGTGCAATCCGTCGCATCCGTAGTTTAGACGCGCGCCGCAGTCCGTTTCTTCACAAAAGCGCGTCGTCGATTCCTTATATCACGAACCCCCCGCGCTTGACAGCCCGACGGAGCATGATAGATGCTACAGGCATGCGAGTTCTCACCTTGTGCCCGATACTGGTCGTGCTGGTGCTTCCTGCGCTGGCGCACCACTCCTTTGAAGCCGAGTACGACTTCAACAAGACCCTCACGGTCACCGGCACCGTGACTAAGATGGAGTGGATGAATCCTCACGCGCACTTCTATGTCGACGTGAAGGATGCGAACGGCAAGGTGACCAACTGGAATTTCGAGCTGGGTGCGATTCCCGTTCTGCTCAAGCAGGGCTGGCGGAAAGATTCTCTCAAGGTGGGCGATCAGATCACTGTGGAAGGATATCTGCCCAAGGACGGCACCAAGTCCATGGCCAACGCGCGACGGGTGACGCTGCCCGATGGGAAGAGAATCTTCGGCGGGTCTTCCGCCGACGTTGCCGATAAATAGAGCGCCGTGAAGAAGATTTACTTCGGCATCGCGTTCAGCCTCGCGGCCGCGAGCTTGCTGTTGCCGCAAGACGATGTCAAGGTCACAGGAAAAGTCATAACGCCGCCGGGCGCGGTCGCTCCCAAGGGACTTCCACCCGCCGGACCCAAAGGACCAGTTCCGCACATGGCGGACGGCAAGCCCGACTTTTCGGGAATCTGGAACGGCCAGCGCGCGCTGCCCAACCAGGAGCCTCCGCTGATGTTGCCTTGGGCTGAGAAGCTGACCGCGGAGCGCACCAATAACTATTCGGCCGACGATCCCGAAGCGCGCTGCCTGCCGGGAGGGGTGCCGCGCGCGGCGCCGTATCATTATCAACTGGTGCAAACGCCTAAGCTCTTAGTCATGCTCTTTGAGGGCAACATCCACAGCTACCGGCAGATGTTTCTGGACCGGAGCGAGCACCTCAAGATCACGGAACCGCTGTGGTACGGCGATTCCATCGGGTCATGGAATGAGGACACGCTGGTGGTGGATACGGTCGGATTCAATGACAGATTCTGGTTCGATATGGCCGGCCATCCTCATACCACCCAGCTTCACGTGATCGAGCGCTACCATCGCCGCGACTTCGGAAACCTGGATATCGGAATCACTATCGAAGATTCGGGCACGTACACCAAGCCGTGGACCATCCAGCGGGTTTCGACCCTGGAGACCGGAATCGAGATGTCTGAGTATGTCTGCAACGAGAACAATTCGGATGTCCTTCACTTGGTAGGGAAGTGAAAAGAAACTGATGCGTTCGATTCTGCTTGTGCTGGCGTGCACTGCCGGGACTCTTGCCGCTCAAATCTCCGCGCAGTATCTTCCCGAAACGCCCGATGGGAAACCGGATTTAGCGGGTGTGTGGGTAGTGCGCGGATCCACCAATTTGCCGGACGATCTGCCTTACCGTCCCGAGGCTCTCAAGCTGTGGCAGGAGCGCAAAGCGAATCTCGCAAAGGACGATCCCGCGGCTTACTGTCTACCCAACGGTGTGGTGCGAGTGACTCCGTTGCCCTACAAGATCGTCCAGACGCCGCAACTTGTCGTAATACTATCCGAGGGCAACACGCATAGTTTCCGGCGAATCTTTCTGGACGGGCGCGCTCACAACTTGGACCTGGAACCCAATAGCTGGACCGGCGATTCGATTGGAAAGTGGGAGAGGAACACGCTGGTGGTGGACACCATCGGCTTCAACGACCGGACTTGGCTGGATGACACGGGGAAACCGCACAGCGACCAGTTGCACGTGATCGAACGCTACCGGCGTCCGGATGCGGGCCGCCTGGTGGTTGACTATACGCTCGAGGACCCTAAGTTCCTAACAAAACCGTACACCTTCACGCGCACGTTTGTGCCGGCGAACCGCGAGATCCAGGAGCGGTTCTGCACCGAACAAAACCACCTGGTCGCGAAGTAGTTTACTCCTGCCGGCCAGGCAGAAGGCTATCCGGCTTGGCCGAGAACACGTCCAACAGCGTACTGACCACGTAGCCGAGCGCCAGGCCCGCCGCAGCAGAGAACGCCATGCCCACCAGCCGGGTTAGACCCAAGGCGTCACCAACGGTCCCGGAGAGAGCGAATCCCAGAAGTCCCCCCGATATGCAACACACCAGTCGCTTGCGCATTGTGTTTCTCCTCAGTTACAGCATGCGGGAAAAGCGGCCGGAAAGCACTAGGTAAGGAACCTCTGGGGCTGCGAAAGCTCCCCTAGCGTGCCGCTCAGTTTCTCTTCAGTCCCAGAGCGTTCGGGGGACTAGGACTCTGGCCGTTAATTGCCCACCTTACGTTACTTACCAACAAGGTGCTCTGCATCGACGTTAAACTCGTTGCAGACGTATTCCTGGATTTCCCAGGTGGGCCTGAGAAGATAGGTGCGACTGAAGGTGTGGGGCTTGGTGAAGGCCTTGGGGTCGTCCATGGTGATCTCGATCTCCAGGTGCCCTAAATCGGGGCGCTTGAAGCGTTCGATCACATGCAGATCCTCGCTATGGGGCAGACCTTGCCCGTTCAGCCACGTCTTGTCGTTCAAGTCGATGGTGTCCACTACCAGGGTGTCGCCGTCCCATTTGCCGATGGAATCGCCCATCCACAAGGGTCCCGGATCGTCCAGATGTGGGCGGCCATCCAGAAACACCTGGCGATAACTATGGATATTGCCCTCATCCAGAATCACAAGAAGCGTGGGAGTCTGGACGAACTTCTGCAAGAAGGGAGAAATTCGCGGCACGCCCGCGGGCAGGCAGTGGCCTTCGGGATCGTCCTTGCTCAGGTTGGCCCGGCGTTGCTTGTAGACCTCTTCCGCCCAGGGCTGGAGCGGAACCTGCCCCATTTGGGTGAAGCTCAGTCCCGGGGTCCAGACGCCGGAAAGATCCGGCTTTCCGTTGGGCATCTTGGGCGCGGGGCCGGTCGGTGTTGGAGCGGATTGAAAATCCGCCGCGTTCTCCTTCTGGCCGGCCTTGCTCTTGCCTGTCTTGGCATCGGTCTTGGCATTGGATTGTCCGACGCTCGCAACCGGCAGCAGAGATAGCATTGCCGCCGCAGCCGCTGCGGCCGTAAGGGAATTGAGATACCGCTTGCTCATTTGGATGGTACGTCGTCCGCCGAGGAACCTACAAAGACTTTCCGGCCGTCCGCCCGGGTGATTCCGCGTGAATTTGCATGAATCGAGCCGTCCGCGAGGGGCTTGTTGTCCTTCGCCATATATCCCTCGACAGTCACTTCTTCGCCTTGCTTCAGGGAGTTTCGATTCCAGCCCTGGCGGGAAAGCGCGTTGGGGCTCAGCGACTCGAAGGCCCAAGTGGTCACCTTGCCGCTGGCGTCCTTCACGTCCACGAACACGTAGGCGTGGGGATTCACCCAAGACAGGTGGTTCACGGTTCCCTTGACAGTGACGGTCTTGGTGGAGTCATACTCGGCCGCGAACGAATGATGCGCGAGCATCGGGCAGACCGCCCCGAATAGAGCGAAACCGGCGACCAGTGCCGCCCTGAGCTTGAATGATGTAGCCATATCCCTCCTGTGCGATTCGCCGCTGCGGCCCAGTCTATCGTCCCCTGGTGTCCGAGTCAAAGGAGGCCTGCCCGGGTAGTGCCTGAAATCTGCGTTGAAGGAAAAAACTCCGGTCTTGCTAACTGCGAGCGCTCGCCGTAACCTCGAAGTATGCCATCTGATCGCAGTTCACTCCAGGCGCTAAAACGCCTGATCTCTGAAGTGGACTTGCTTCTCGAAACCACCACGCCCCTACCTGAGAACCGCACCGTACGGTCCCGCGAGTTGTTACGCGCTGCCCTGGCGCTCACCGACGATCTACTGGCGACCGCCAAGCCGGGCAAGTCCGCTGCGGCGATCCTGGGCAGCAAAGGCGGGAATGCCATCGCCAAACGCGGTTCGGAATACTTCCGGCAGCTTGCGGCAAAGCGCACCAAGCATGCCGGTGGCAGGCCACCGAAGTCTCCCGCCGAGTAGAAAATCAGCCAACTTCATCGGACTTTCTCTCAAAAACTCAAGACAACTTTTTGCTTCTCACGACTTTCATGGTTTGACACTAGGATTCAAACCACGTATGATGTCATTGAGAACACACCGGTTCCTCCGATTAGCGCGGAAGAGCCCGAAGGAGCTAAAAATGTCATCACAACCGGTTGCGCCCGGCCCTATCTCGGTTCCCGCTATTGAGGAACCGAAGAAAAATCAGAAGAAGAAATCCGTAAAGGGCAAGGGCAAGCTAGTGGCGGAAACGCCGAAACCCACAAAAACGCTACCGAACTGGCGACTTGGCGTAGCGAAACAAATCGACATTGTTCGCGCCTATGCCGCAGGTAGCAGCAAGGGAACACGCCCCGTGACTCTAGAAGAGGCAGCTGAGATCGCCGGAATGGCTCCGACGACCGTTATCATGGCGCACGCCTTTTTGACCAGTGTCGGCTTGATCAAGAGAAATGAAAGCGGCGGCTTCCTGCCGTCGCCGGAAGCGGTTAGCTTTCTTTCGGCTTATGAATGGGACGCTAAGACAGCGGCGTATAAGCTTGCCCCAAAACTTCGGGAAGCTTGGTTTAGCGAAGCCCTTCTGCCTCGCATTTCCTACGGAAGCGCCTTGGACGAAAGGGTTGCCGTAAATGTTCTGGCCGAAGCGGCAGGAGCTTCTCCCGAATACGAAAGGGAACTCCGCATGATCCTTGAATTTATGGGGATGACCGGCGTAGTTCAAAGGGAAGCTGGCCAGATCAAGCAGATCAGACCCAATGCGGCGGCTGGTGATCCGATAGCAACCCCACCAAGAACGGAAGAACCGAGAATGCCGGAATTGGAGCCAACGCCCCAGAGCGCACGCGTAAAAACTTCGTTCGCTTCCCAATCGCCAGATGGTGGTATCGATTTCAACATTGCCGTACATGTCGATATGGGCGAGTTCGGGAATTGGCGTCCGGAGAGAATTCAGGCTTTTTTCCGTGGAATCGCCGAGGTGCTCGCCGCCAAAGCGGATGTGGAAAAGGGAGGGGCAGGATCTTAGTAGCAGGCCGGGTGAGCTTTGAGAACACAACCCGGCCTACTTACACCAAGCTTCTGGGTCTGAACGTTAGCGCGTTCAGAAATTACAACCCAGAAAACTAGGAGGCACATGAGGATAGTTCTCATGCACTCCCACGTCCCAGCGGGCGGCGAAGCCGTTTCCGTCTGGGATATTTGGACCCCCACCCCTTCGGGAGGGGGTCCAAATTTAGTATAAGCCTTCCTCTATCTGCCAGCAAGGATTGATTTTTGCACTATTGACAAACAACGGGCGCTCGCTGTATTATGGATTATGGTTACCGACACAAAACAAGCTAAAACAATGCGTTGCGAGGATTGCGCGGTGACCTGTCAACGCTTCGGCAAGCACCGTAATGGCCTTGGGCGCTTCCGCTGCCCTGCCTGCAAGCGAACCTTCACGGAACCCCATCGGCGCGTCTTGGGCACTATGACCACGCCCCAAGCCAGCATCCTGTTGGCCCTGCAACTCCTGGTCGAAGGCAACTCCATTCGGAGCACCATGCGGATCACCGGCCTGGACCAGAACACGATCATGAAGGCTCTGGTTTTGGCAGGCGAGAAGGCCGAGCAGGTCATGGCCAAGAGAATCGTCAACGTGCCGGTTCGCGATGTAGAGTGCGACGAGATATTCGGGTTCCTGGGCAAGAAACAGAAACGGGTGAGGCCGGAAGATGACCAGAACCTCGGCGATCAGTACGCCTTCGTTGCCATCGAACGAAATACCAAGCTGGTGCTCAATTTCGCTCTCGGCAAGCGCGAGCAATCCACCACGGATGCGTTTCTGAAGGGGCTGCGGGATGCGACAGCGCACCAACGGTTCCAGATCACGACGGATGGCTTCCGGCCCTATAAATACGCTGTTCCGGCGATCCTCGGTGATCGCTGCGACTTCGCCATGTTGATTAAGGTGTACAAGACCTCGCAGGAAGGCGAAGCGCGGTATAGCCCCGCTGAAGTGTCTTCCGTGGAGGTGGTCCCAGTTATGGGTCAACCCGACCCCGACCGTATCTGCACTTCAATTGTGGAGCGCCAGAACCTCACCATCCGTATGCAGATGCGACGCCTGACCAGGCTGACGAACGCCTTCAGCAAAAAGTGGGAGAACCTGTGGGCCGCGTACTGCCTGCACTTCGCCTATTACAACTTCTGCCGAATTCACAAGACCCTCAGGGTTACGCCCGCGATGGAGTCTAAGCTTACTGATCACGTATGGGATTTGGCGGAACTGCTGGCCTAGTAAGCTAGCCGCCGCTAGCAACTTCCGAAATTAGTTCGGCGTGCTCGCGAAGTTCCATAGTGAACATGAGACCGGTCTTGCCCTGCCATAGCACCTCGACCATGCGTGTGCCATCCAGGGGGCCTTTCGTTACCGTTACCACTTCGCCTATCGACGTGAACCGAGTGGTATAAAGACCGTCGATCGCAAGTAGCACGATCAGCGGTGTTTTGATTCTAAAGCGCTGCGAAGTCATTTAGACTGCTCCTGCATCCGAACCCTCAACCCTCTAAGAGCAAATCTAAGCCCAACGGTTGACACTGAATCTAAAGGGAATACTGTGGGTTCGCCATGGCGGCGGAGCGTCTCAGTGACCGCCCATAGTCACTAGGGTTAACCCTTGCTATATACACAAATCGAGCGCATACTTGACGCTCCATGCTGACGGGGAAAACGTTCAAGCTGGACAGACCAGTCATGGCTTTCATCGGGGACAACGGCGGGCAGAAGCACTCCATCATCGTTCCGTTAGGATCGACTGTGGAAGTTGTCTCTGGCGATGATAGGCAAATGGCGGAGGTTCTGTGGGACGGCCAAGCGCTCACAATGTTCGTGAATGACCTTGATGTCCCCGAGACCGACGAACCAGAGCGCCCGATCTAATCGGAGGACGGGCGCTCTGGAGAGGGTAATTTTCCTTCAACGCAGATTTCAGGCACTACCCCTGCCCGTGGTAGTCTGCGGATATGAAAACGCGGGTCGTCTCTGTATCGTTGATCGTTCTAGCAGGCGTCGCCTCGGCCCAGGGACAATCCGAAAAGCCAACCTTTGAGGTTGCCTCTATTAAGCCTTCGGATCCGAACCCTGAGAACACGCTCTGGATCGGGATGGAGGCCAATCCGGGCACGGTTCGGTTCACGAACATTACTTTGCGAGATTGCATTCGGGCTGCGTATCGCGTACGGGACTTTCAGGTTCAGGGACCCGATTGGATCCGGGATGCTCGCTATGAGATCACTGCAAAATTGGGTGTGGGCACACAGGACCAGATTCCCGAGATGCTGCAATCCCTGCTTGAGGAGCGATTTAAGCTAAGCCTCCGCCGCAGCACAAAGGATCAGCCGGTTTATGCCTTGGTACCGGGCAAAGATGGACCCAGGCTGAAGGTCGCGGAGGGGAAGGTAGCTGGCCAATTGATGACAGCCTTGGGGCCCGATGGAAAGCCCAGGCCGGCGATGACGTACGCCGTATTGCCTTCCGGTGTGCAACTGCGGGCACCTGCGGCGACGCTTGCCACAGTGGTGGAATTACTGTCTCGGTTCATGGAGCGGCCAGTGGTAGATATGACCGGCATAACCGGGCAATATGACCTGACGTTGACGTTTATGCCTGAGATCATGGGAGGAATGGCTGCGAGCGCTGCTACGAATGCAGACGGGAGGCTAGCATTTCCCGAGCCGGGGCCGTCCTTATTCGACGCGGTGCAGCAGTATGGTTTGAAGCTTGAGGCGCGGAGCGCTCCGATGGAACTGCTTACACTGGTTCACGCGGAGAGAACTCCAACAGAGAATTAAGGCTCACCCCCGGCTGCCGGTAGCCTGGCTGTGCGCTTCGTCGCTGGGGTCAGTCCATCGCCCCTTGGCTATCGAGTTCGATAGTCGTCACTAGGCGTTTGGTAGACTCTGGTTTGCGGCAATTATCGAAGCGCACTCAGTATAGCCTTCGGGCCCTGTACGCCCTAGCGCGCGACTATGGCAAGGGGCCGACGCTGATCAGCGATCTGTCCGAGCACGAGGCCATCCCCAAAAAGTTTCTGGAACAGATTCTGCTTTCCTTGAAAGGCTTGGGCCTTGTATCCAGCAAGAAGGGCAAAGGCGGGGGCTACATGCTGGTTCATCCGCCCGACCAGATCACCATCGCGACCGTGATCCGCATGATCGATGGACCCTTGGCGCCCTTGCCTTGCGCCAGCGAAACCCGGTTTCGAAGGTGCGACGAGTGCGTTGATATCGAAACCTGTGGGACCAGGATTGTGATGAAGGAGGTGCGCGATTCGATCGCCGGGATTCTGGAGCGCACCACCCTTGCTTCGGTTTGCCGAAAGGTCGATTTGGCCCGCCAGAAGCAACGTCCAACTGAAACCCTGGCCTACGATATTTGAGCCGTCAAAAGTTGATCTGAAATCGCTGAATCAGCGCCCTCTCATTCGGACGATTTCCACCCGCCGCTCCACCGTCAAAGTGGGTGTTTCCGTAGTCGAGCGAGATGCGGACCGTCCGATTCAAGTACCAGTTCACGCCTCCAACCCACTCCTTCGCGCGCCTTGGCGTCGTGGCGAGGGTGCCGAATCCGTAGTTGAAAAATCCAGCTTCGACACGGAAGTCTCCTGTGCGCGCCGCCAGTTCGATGGCTCCCCAGCTGTGATTCTTCGGGTCGAAATTCTTGCGCGGCGAAAGAGTCGTGAATCCTTTCTTTTCTCCGGTCAGCAGGTAGGAAGCTTGCACCTGCCAGGCCCGAAAAGTGACATTTTTTCGCACGGCGCCCCTCTGCAAACCTTCGTCAGCGACCGTGTACTCGGCAAAGAGTCCGAAGGGTCCCTTGTAGTAATACCCTTGCGGAGCCAGGCGAGTCCGATGGCCCATGGCAGTCACGCCGGAGGCGAAAGAAAAGAAGGTGTTCTGGCCGAAAGTTTTGTAGGTCGGCAGCGGGATGCCATCGTCATTGCCGCTCGACACCCCAATGCCGAACCCGAGCCCGTTCAACCAGCTGTTCGTGTCCGGCAAAAAGGGCGTCAGGAAAATACGCGCCGCGTAGTCGCGATGATTGCTCACGGAGGCATCGCTCAACCCGTTGTCCGGCACCCCGTTGAACACGCCCACCGTGTAGCTGACGCGCCGCTGCACCACGTCGCCCGAGATCTGGTAACCAATATCGCGACTGGGAACCAGCAGGGTAGGGAAGCCGCGCTCGACGAAGCTGGTATCGTCGTCCGACTGCAACCGCTCGAGTCCCACAGGAGGCTTGAACTTGCCCACTCGAACGTTCGCTCGAGAGAAATAGTTCAGTTGCATGTAGGCTTCGTAGAGCACTGTGGTCCCCAAGCCGAAATCAGGCCGCACGTAGAAATCGACGTATTTATACACCGTCCCGGAAACAGTCGGACGCGCACGCCGGATCACGGTCTGATTGGGTAGCACGAGAGCGCTCGCTCCGGAAAACGTACGATTGTCTAGCTGAATGTCAACGCCCATTCTGAGAACGAAGTTGTTGTCGCTCGAGTGGACGCTCACGCCATCCAGACCCGCGGTCACAGTGGCGCCCGGATTTGCGGTGGTCGCGCCGTCCGCGTCGTCGAGGACTTGCGCGCTCACGTGGATCGACTGGACAGCCAACGCCAGAGACAGTCCGAGCCACAGCTTGCGTAAAGACATGGAAGATTAGCCCGCATCGACTATACTATACTATGTCGATAGAGTAATAGTATATTCAACCGGGCAGCTTGTCAAGGTTCTTGTTTGCGCGTCTCCCGTAAGATCTTAAAAACACTGATAAGGAAGGAGATACAGAGACTTTTTCAAGTGGGACGGAAAAAGAAAAACGGGGCAACCCGTAGGCCTGCCCCGCCAAAAAACGCTGCAATTAGTCTACTTGGAGGTGCTAATTCGCCAGACCTTGTTTCCGGTGTCGTCCGTAACGTACAGGCCGCCATCCGAACCGGTCACTACTCCCACTGGGCGTCCCCAAGTGGAATCGCCGCCGGGGAAGGTCATGAAGTCCTCGTAAACTCCGCTGGATTTGCCCTTCTGCAACGGGACCCGAACCAGCTCATGTCCGGAGGGTGTAGTCCGATTCCACGATCCGTGTTCGGCCGCGAACAGATCGCCGCGATACTCTGGCGGGAACATGGTGCCGTCATAGAACGTCAACCCCAGTGAAGCGTTGTGCGGCTGCATGAGCACGTCAGGGACAATGACCTTGTCGATCGTCTTGTCAGCGGGACGTGCCATTTTCGCGCGGGGATCTTCGTGCTTTCCGATGTAAAACCACGGCCAACCGTAGAATCCATCTTCCTTCACACTGGTGATGTAGTCGGGAACCAGATTGTCTCCCAGATTGTCGCGCTCGTTCACGGAAACCCACAACTCGCCCGTCGTGGGATTAATGCCGAGACCCACGGGATTGCGAATTCCCGATGCGTAGATCTTTACGAACTTTCCTTCCGGAGTGTATTGCAGAATGTTGGCGCGATGCTCTTGTACCGGCTGCGTATCGGAAACGTTGTCAGCCGAGCCCACCGCCACGAACATCTTCGTGCCATCTTTCGAGAACACGATGTCGCGCGTCGAGTGGTTGCCGCGCGGCGGGAGATCCGAAATCAGAGTCTCCGCGGGGCCGCTGGCCTTCAGATCGCCGTTTTTGTATGGGAAGCGGACTACGCTGCCCGTGTTGCCGACATAAACCCACTGCGGATTCGGACCGTTCGGATAGAAATTGATCCCGAAGTTCGTGTTCAGCCCGGTGGCGTACACGGAAGTCGTTTCAACCTTCCCATCGTTGTTTCCGCGAAGAATCGTGATCTGGCCGGCATTCTGCTCCATCACGAAGAGATCGCCATTGGGCGCGCGGCGGATCTGGCGCGGAGCCTTCAAGTTGTCGGCGAATACGTTAACCTTGAAGCCCGCGGGAACCTTCGGCATCGCACCTTCCGGCGGCGCCGGAGCTTTACCGAAAGCGAAGCCTCCGCGGCCTGAGGGCGGCATGGGAGCAGGCAGATCGGGAACAGTGATTTTACGGAATGTTCCCGGCACCAAGTCTTTGGAACTTACAAAAGCATTCTGGCCCGTGATGAGGGCGGTAATTTTGGCGCCGTCCGCTAGCAAAGCGCAGCCGAACGCGAGGAACGCAAGCGCTCCAACAATCAGATAAGGATACTTTTTCATTTTGTTTCTCTCCACGAGGAGTCTCAAGCTCTATTGTATGCTGCTAGAAGGCTATGAGACATCTTCTTAAAAGACACGCATTCGGTGCAACAACGCTGATCTTGATCGGTGCAGGCGCTTACGCTGCGCAACCCGTAACGGAGATCGTGCTCCCCGGCAAAGGAATCTTTCCCGAAAGCATCACCTCGACCTCGGATGGAACCCTTATAGTCGGGAGCCTGGGGCACGGGAACGTGAGCCGCCTCGCACCTGGAAAGACGGCTGCCGAGGAGTGGATCAAGCCCGGCTCGGGCGGCCTGAACGGCGTGCTCGGTGTCTTCGCCGATGAGAAGGGAAAGAATCTGTGGGTCTGCTCCAACCATTTAGAGGACAAAGGCGAGGCGACCTCTGTCAAGGCCTTCGATCTGAAGACCGGTGCGCTCAAGGGTACCTATCCTCTGCCCGGCGATGGTGCCTTGTGCAACGATATCGCGACGGCTGCCGATGGCACGGCCTATGTCACCGACACCCGGCAAGGCAGCGTCTTGATGCTCAAGCCCGGCAGTAAGAGCTTGGAACTTGTCGCTAAGGATCCGCTGCTGGCGGGAGCTGACGGCCTGGCTTTCGGCGATACAGCCATCCTCTATGTGAACAGCGTCTCTGCGAATAAACTGCTACGCCTGGATCTAGGATCGGACGGGAAATCGAAAGGTGTAATCGAGCTCAAGCTTTCGCGCCCGATCGATCGGCCGGATGGTATGCGCGCGATCGGCAAGAATCGGCTGCTGCTGGCGGAGAACTCGGGCAAGATGAGCATAGTGACGTTCGACGGTCCGGGCCTGCAGAGCGCGGTGATCAAGACCATCAAAGAGGGACTGGAAAGTACGCCGGGGGTGACCGCGACGCGTGGCATGGCCTGGATCGTCGAGGGGAAACTGAATTACCGGAATGATCCGGCCCTCAAGGATAAAGATCCGGGAACCTTCAAAATGTACGCCGTCCCGCTGCCCAAGAACTAAGGGAAGACGGCACAGCATAGCACAGCAAATATCTGCCGAGCCGAAATGCTGAGCAGCATCCGGTTGTAGTCCTGTCTGTTACGCTGTTTCGCGCCTGGCTCTGGCGGGCCTCCTCACCAAGGAAACTCTTTCGGAGCGATCTAAGCCCCGCGCGGTGGCCGCCCTTAGGGAGCCTTTTGTAATGGATCGTTCAAATGGTTTTCAGAATGGAGGCAAGGCTATAACTGATTGAAAAGCTTGGAGCGGGAGACCGGGGTCGAACCGGCGACGTCCAGCTTGGGAAGACGACGGTAAATTGGAAACAAAGAACATTGCGTTTCCGTGCATCTCATTCTGGCGATGGAAAATACCAGGTTTTCGCGCTGTGCTCTGTTCGCGACGCAAACGGAGCACAAATGGAGCACACGACCTAGTCTCCAAACCGTAATTCCGCTTTCACGCTACTTCATTTCCTACGGCCTTGTTTGGTTGGTTCTGAGGCGCGTTAGCGTCGGAGTCCTTTTAGCTGATGCAATGGCATTCTCTGTGAGTGTTCTTTAGCCGGACTTACCCACCCCCGCCGTCGCCAGCGCTGTGGGGCGCGCTAGGCGGGCGTGGATAAGTCCTGTTGAAGCACTGTTTTTATATAAGAAAGAAGGAGATGCTAAGTCCTTGAAATATATGGTGGTGATTCGACAGATTTTGTCGCGCCGCCGCCAGTTTAAGTCGCTCGACCGCCAATACGCTCTTGCCATTTTGTCGGTAGAGTGCCAGCATCTTTGCCGAACTACGACAAAAGACGGTATCGAAAATGGCGGAAAATAACCAAAAACAAGCGGAAGTGATTCGGCAGAAAAGGGGCGTCCCCGTGTACACGACGAACCCGAGCATCCTCGCAAAGGATGATATCAGTCGAACCAGAAGGACCCGTATCGGAAACGAGCAGAGGGGTCTGGTGATCGACGGTGGTACGGGCGAGATATTTGGTCGAGGCAGCGCATACGCGTATGAATTCGAAGAAGTGGACAAGGAGCGTTTCGTTAAGCTGTTCCTCAGTGGACTTAAGCAGGCCTCGGGCCTTTCCAAGGCGGGCCTTGCCGTGTTTGAGGTCGTCTATCACCAAATCCGTGAGAAGCCCAATTCCGATGAAGTTCAGTTGAGTTTTTACAGGGCAAGCAAGCACATCAAGGATCTGAACGACCGCACCTATCAACGTGGTCTCCGTGAACTCCTCGACAAAGAGTTCCTGTTCCGCAGCCCGGAAGATGGGACGTTCTTCATCAACATCCGCTATATGTTCAACGGCGACCGGTTAGCCTTCGTAAAGGCGTACCACCTGAAAGATTCGCAGCCGTCGTTACCCTTCCCGAATGCCGAACCGCTGCCAAACATTCCCGCGTCGAAGGAAAACGGATAGCTGCAATCCTGCGGCAGCCGCGCTACCTTCTGGATGCTTCGTACGCGTCAAGCCCCTGTTCCAGCACCTCGACCAGCAACACTCCGTCGCGCTGCGCGATTTTGCGAATGCGGTCATCAAATTCAGGCGTGACTCTCGTTGCGAACGGAATGAGACGGCCCGATTTTCTGAGACTGCGTCCATCAAGGCGGCCCTGTTGCGCGTTCGCGATTTCAAACTGCTGTGATCCCGGCTCCGATGTCCGCAGCGGTCTCACAGTTTCATTGGACGGCGACACGGCGATGCTCGGCGCAATCTCTGACGCTTTAAGATTTCCGCTGGCCTCCTCAAGAGGCGGCGGCGCGCCGAGGCTGTTCGGACGTTTTAGTTTCGACAGATTGGCCATCATCTCCTCCTACTCGGTCAATTAAAGCCTGTATGAGCAAGTCCGCTTGCGTATTCAGGCTGTCAAATCGTGTCTCAGTGATCGCGTATCCCTTGTTCTGAGCCTTGCGGTAGGCTGGGCGTTCCAGTATGCACCCGTCCAACACGGCGTAACCGGCTTCCGTTAGATAAGCTCGGGTCTCGGCTTCCTCCGTCGGCGTTCCGATGCGGCAAATGGAAAACGCCAGTCGCTCCCTGGGAATCCCCGCCGCCACTAGCCCGTGAAACTCGCGCACGGCCGGTTTCAAATCGTCGAGTGAGGCACCGGTCGGCTGCACCAAAAGATGTGCGACTTGGGCGATTTCGAGCGTGCCCGAACTGAAACGCGCCGGACCGTCAAGAATAAGCAGATCATATCGGTCCGCAATCTTGAGGGCCTGTTTAGCCGTGCCAAACGCCTCGGCAGCGACCTCTGGCTCAATTCCGGCATTTAGTCTTGTGCGCTGCCAATCGACTGACGTTCCCTGTTGTGTGTCGAGGTCCGCGATTTTGACCTTCAGACCGTTATGTGCGGCTTCGCGCGCCAAACCACGTGACAGTGTTGATTTTCCAACTCCGCCTTTTTGGGAGACGAAGGCGATGATTGTAGTCATTTTGGCTTGCCGCGATTAGACGAAAGATTGCTGCATGGTAGCAGCGAGATGGCAGCAAGGCAATAGAAAGAAAAGATACGGCCGCAATCTTGCAGCATGTCCGTATAGCTGCATGATGTCGGTTAGCTTGCTGCCTGATTGCAGCGAGCTTGCCAAATGATAGCTTTCAGGTGATCGCATGGTTGCGTCATGATTGCTGCAAGATGACAGCTAGTCTTTGTTGACAAGGGTGTTGAAGAACAGGCAGAAATCCCGAATAGCCCGGAACAAGGACCGAACTATGCCAACCAAAAAGGGCAAGAAACCGGCGCATCGCCGAAAACCGTCGCCATCTAAACGCGAGATACTCAACGTTCACGGCATTGCCGCACTTCTCGATGTTTCGACGGATACCGTTTACGAATTACTCCTCTCGGGCGAGCTCCCAGGCAGGAAGGTGGGGCGGCAGTGGCGCACGACGCGGAACGCGGTGATGCGATGGCTTGAGGAAACCATGGCGGCCGGCAACGATCGCCGATCTGCACGAACGAACGGCGAGGCGGACGAAGCTGCGGCGCTCAAGGCGATCGAGAGCGGCGATCGAGCCGCGCTGACGAAAGCGCTGCAATCGGGAACGGTGCGCGTCAAAGCGGCTTAAGAACCGACCCGGCTGAATCTACATCTTGTGTGCGGCGCACCGGGCCGGGCAGGGGGCTGATGAAGTATTCGCGGGCAGTAGGAGAACAAGAATTACTCGCCGTTCCAAGTCAAACCGGCCGTCAGTCTCATTCCTATCGTCCAAGACTTTCTGAATACTTGAATCCGCTTAACATAATGGCCCTTATGCGACGGCGCTCGCGACGGGCCGCATACAAGATATAGAAACGACAGAGATTGGCGAGCGCGTCACACCAAGCTGTCGTTGCGACGATGGCGGCCCAGTACTTCTAAAACTCAATCGAGCCAAGCGCGAAGATTCGGTACGCATAGAACAATTCCATCTCTTTGTGTCAGGCGCTAATGACGCACGCCATGGTATCCTCGTTCATCCACTTTTAAATGAGCTGCGGCCGATCTGAGACGTTGCCGTCAGCTCAGAGGTGCTATGACGAATACCGCACTCTTGTGCCTTTTGGCCAATGGTCGCTCTGTTGTTCCCGAAATACCGCGCCCCGCTACTACGTTCCCCCCTCCGTTGCGGCGGTTCTTGCACTGGATGTGGAGCACAGCAATTCCGCTGGGCGTGTTCATTGGTAACGGAGTAGCTGTCAGGGCTCAAACGGTCACTTACAACTATAACGGAAACGCTTTTGATAGCTCTCTTTGTCGAGCAACCGCACAGCTCACGTGCGCGTCGGGCAATGTCAGCGGTTCAGTAACCTTCAATAGCCTTCCTGCGAACTACACAGGATTGGTAGCCCCACCTTCCTCTTACTGTAACAGCGGATACGCTGCACCTTGCATTCAAACAATATATTTATCCGGGGCAGGTTCCACACTCAGCTACCCAAATTCTCAAGTGTTACCACCGCTTGTATATTGGTATCCACTGGGCGCGCAATTTTATTTTCAGAATGGAGTAATCACGGCATGGAATGTGGAACTCCACGTCTCATACAGTTGTACTGGAACGTCTGGGCAGCCCGACTTCTGTCCAGATGATACTGATATCTTCACTTTCTGTTCCGCGACTTCTTACAACAGTATCGTTGGACCCTATCCTTGCTCGCAAAATACAGGCCAGCTGCCGCTCATCGGCGACCAGGCTAATACTGTAATTGGGTATCAGTCATCTACCGCGCATGGTATTTATGGCTCTGTCAATAACAATCCGGGCATATGGACGCTTGCATCAACAGCTCCCCAATCTCTTCTAATCACATCACCTTCGGACAATGTGAAACCGCAGTCGCAATTTGTAGCCGTAACTGGAATGACAAATCCCGGCGACACGGTGACATTTCTGGTCGATGGGACTTCAGCTACCTATATAACCGTTGCTGATCAAAGTGGTTTTTGGGAACAAGTCATTCTTGCCGGAGCAGGGGCTCACACCATCCAGGCCCAGGATGGTTCGACTTTGTCAAACGTGCTCCACGTCACCACTTTCCCCCCGACAACCGCTCCCTACGTACAAAATACACCGTACAACCTGCTTCGGACGGCTGATATCGTTCTAACTCATGGATTGAATTCTCCGCAAGTTGCGTTGTTTGGACCCGACTATACTCACGCCGCAATCTTCATTGGCGGCGATGCAAACGGCACGCCGCTAATTGCCGAAGCCGTCAAAGCAGCAGAAGCTGGGGCCCTGGGACAAGTACGCGCGGCACCACTTGAGCTCAGTACCGTCTTCACCGACGGCACTTACATCGCATTCTTCCGCCCCTTGATCGCTCTTTCCACCCCAACGCGGCAATCGATAGCTGCGGCGGCCAAGAAGTATACATCTCAAGGTCTTTCGTATTGGGCCGACTCAGATTTTTTGCCCTTTAGCTTGGCTTGGACAATGTGGAACCCCGTGGCACACGCGCCTTTGTTCACGAGCCGATTCAATCAAGACGCCGCTGCACTCCTAGCGAAAAAAACCATGACCAACAGATTCATCTGCTCTACCTTGGTCTGGCGAGCGTACATGGACGGAACAGGAAACAGTATCGATATTTCTATGCCAAATAATGTCAGGGTACTGTACGGATATCTATCCCCATTGCTAGATCCGAGTTTTGTTAGTACGTTGGGTCCAGATTTTGTTTTACCTGAAACTATCGGCCTTAACACCACTGTATTGACGAGGATATTTTAGGTTAAAGAGAAAGGTGCGATCGCCATGTTTAGCTGGAAAACCTACCAGATGGCAGCGTGTTTGTTGTTAGCAACTACCGGTGTAGTTTCCGCTGATGTCATCGTCACACCAACGATCACATCAAACAGCGGTGTCTACACGTATAACTACAGCATTAACAACACAGGAAGCGATGGAATATTTTCGTTTGGTCTCTCGATCTTTGGCCCAGTGTTCTCAAGTAGCGGTCCGTCGTCCGCTGGATGGCTAATTGGCACATCTGCACCGGTAGCCGGGACTGTTCTCGTGTCTTGGGAATCTACTGACGTGTCATTCGACGTGCAGTCGAATGGTAGCTTGTCTGGCTTTAAAATAACCTCCCCTAATTCCCCAGGCCCCGTGCAGTTTAGTGTTCTCGATGAATCCCTGAACGAGTTCGATGGTCAAACCACCGGGCCAGTCGCGCCAGTCTCTAGCGTTCCGGAGCCGAACACCGGCTCTCTGACTGCGCTAGGGGCCGGCGTTTCAGCCGCTCTATTCAAAAGGAAATCTGGGGTCGCGAAGTAAGCTGAGGTCGCTAACCTGAATCCGGTTCGTGCTGTCGCTGAGTTCTCAACCGACCCATCGTTGTCGTTCACTTTTCCCAAGAGAGGGCAGGGAAGGGTCAGGCCGAAGTTCCGTTTTTGGGCTTGTTTTTGCTGCCAGGAGGGCGTCCTCGCCGTTTGGTGGCTCCTGTCGTCATCCAGGCCGGTGGCCGCCCGCGGCGCTTACCCCGGCCCAAGGCAAGGCGTTCCATCACGAGGATCGCTTCTTCCACGTGTTGCCGCTCCTGACGCAGCTCGGCAAGCATTTTCAAAACGTCCATGTGTGGAAGGATACCGCGTCACCGCGCGCCGGTGCGCCGAGGACGATCACAACGGAAGGCATCGTGGAGACGTTAGAATTACGGTCTTATCGGTTAACCTAAAAGAAACAGCCGGAGGCCCGAAACAGCGCGTTGAAACACGGGCGGGGCCGTGCTACAAACGGAACGCAATGTACAAGCCGCCGATC
>Ga0070735_10000640_pt1 | contig 36625 bp, 26 predicted proteins | sample Coa_R1_FD_66443 | JGI IMG/M metagenome (GOLD analysis project Ga0070735, IMG submission 66443) | Surface soil microbial communities from Centralia Pennsylvania, which are recovering from an underground coalmine fire - Coalmine... | ecosystem: Environmental > Terrestrial > Soil > Unclassified ...
CGCGATCGATGCGAGGCTCGACTCGCTTGCGTGGGGCATTAAAGATGGGATCAAGCTCTCCGCTCCGGCTATTCAGGTGGATCATTATCGAAACGGATTCGACGGGGGCCGCTGGATCTTCCTCAATGCCGAGCTTTCTGCCGAATTCTTCGAAAATTCCAAGCTCGTGCAGGCTCTCGCTCAGCGCGCGATACAAGGGGAAGAAGAGTTCACCGTTCGTCCACTGTTGCCGCTGTATTTACCGGGGGAACCGCTCGAACTTCAAGTCGTATGGCACGCGGCAACGGCACTTGCAAATCCTGGCACGCTGAAGATCAAAGTCTATCCGGAATCTCAGCCTGGCAGTGCTTCGACTGTGACCTCCTCGGTCCCCGCGAATGCGCCGGTTGTTATCCCGCCCCCGAGCGGCAAGGGGCTTTTCATCGTCGAGGCTCAACTGATGGAAGGCGATCGCGTCCGCGCGATCTACCACTCCGGCTTCTGGATTCGTGACGAGGACTATCTCCGCTCCGGTCCGCGGTTGAGCGTAAATCATGATTACTTTGAGCTCGACGGACGCCCCCTTGCGGTCGTCGGCACTACGTACATGTCGAGTGAAGTTCAGCGGCTATTTTTCGAGCACCCGAACGTTTACGTGTGGAACCACGATCTGGCGCAGATTCACGATGCTGGTCTGAACATGATCCGCACCGGCTGGTGGACCGGCTGGGATAAATTCTGCGACGAAGACGGCCAGCCCTACGAACTCACGCTGCGGACGCTCGAAGCGTATCTGATGACCGCCCGGAAGTATGGCTTGCCGGTGCAGTTCAACTTCTTTGCGTTTCTGCCGGACGTGCTCGGGGGACAGAATGCTTTCCTGGATCCTGAGGCGGTTCACCGACAGCAAACGCTGATTTCGGCGGTCGTTTCTCGTTTTCACGATGTGCCGTATCTTGCTTGGGATCTGATCAACGAGCCGAGTTTCTCGCAGCATCTATGGACAATGCGGCCTAATGGCGATCCGATCGAATTGGCTGCGTGGAATAAGTGGCTGAACGAGCGTTATCCGGATAAAGCGAAGTTGGCGGCATTGTGGAATGTTCCCTACGGCTCGGTAAATGGGACTATTGCGCTTCCGTCCGAGGATGAGTTTGCGCCTCGAGGAATGTACACCGGCACGAACTCTTTACCGATTCACGACTACTATCTGTTCGCACAGGAAATGTTCACGAAATGGGTTCGCACCATGCGTGAGACGATACGCTCCACGGGTTCACAGCAGCTGGTCACAGTAGGACAAGATGAAGGTGGAATTCAGGATCGGTTGTCGCCTGCGTTTTGGGGATTCGAGGTCGATTTCACGACGAATCATTCCTGGTGGCAGGACGACTACATTCTCTGGGATTCACTGGCCGCCAAACAACCGGGTGAGGCGATGCTGATCCAGGAAACCGGGTTGCAGCGCGGATTAAATCTCGACGAAACCGCCCGGCGCACTCCCGAGAACGAGGCCGCTCTTCTCGAACGAAAGATCGCCTCATCCTTCGTACAGGGCTCGGGAGCCATCGAGTGGCTGTGGAATACAAATTCGTACATGACCGAAAGCAACGAAACTCCGATCGGGGCTGTGCGGACGGATTACACCGAAAAGCCCGAGGCAATTTTGCTGCGTGCGTTCGCGCGATTTGCCCCGGCATTGCAGGATCAGCTTCGAGGTCCAAAGAGACCTCCTGTTGCAATCGTCACCTCGCAGGCTACGCAGTATTCCGTAATGGGCGATTTCCAGTTGGAGGCCCAGCGTCGCACCGTGCGGGCTCTGGCGTATTCCGTTCATCTGACGCCTTACATGATTGCGGAGAACCAGATCGACAAGCTGGGTTCGCCAAAACTCGCGATTCTGCCCTCGCCACAGGCATTGAGCGATGCCACATGGCACGCGCTCATGCAATATGTCGATGCGGGGGGAAATCTACTCGTCACCGGTCCAGTAGATCACGACGAGCACTGGCAGATTGTGCAGCGATCCGCAGACGCCGGACTCCATGCTCACACGGAACCGCTCGTTTATCACAATGCCGCGATCCAGGTTGGCGAACGCTCCATCCCTCTCGTCTTCGGTCAACAACAACAAAACTGGCTGGAGTCTCTGCAATTCGACGATGACTCAACCTTCCGCGAAATCCCTCGTGGTAAAGGGCGAATCTTCTGGACTTCTTATCCTGTGGAACTCGGTGAGGACCTCCAGTCGACGGCAGAGCTCTACGCATACGTTGCGGGACGCGTGAATCTGACTCCGATGTTTATCACGCAAACTCCGGTGCCTGCCGGCGTCTTGGTATTCCCAACCGAATTGGCGGATGCCATGCTCTACGTCTTCGTCTCAGATTCTGCCGATCACGCGGCAATCAACATTCGCGATCGCGAGACTGGGGTGCCAATATCCTTCACTCTGCCGTCGCAACACGCAGCGATCGCGGTGATTGAGAAAAAAGACAAGAAAATCGTGGCGAGATACGGCTTTTGACAACGATTCGCGGAGGTATGCAGGAAAAACCCGATTCCGACCTAAGGTTCTGTCCTAGATATTAAGATTGTTCTTTAACTCCAAAGAGCGATTAACGAGATGGACAACTGATGGTATCTGGGCCTTCATCCCGCAAATGGAAATGGCTTCTCGCTGTCACGGTGGCGTTTCTTGCGCTCGTCGCCATTTGCGTTCGAATTGTCATAATCCGGGCCGAACCGATTCTCCGAACCCGAGTCATCGAGACTCTTTCCACGCGCTTCAAAAGCCGGGTCGAGCTGGCCGAACTTCGCGTCTGGATCGAAAACGGGATCAATGTAGAAGGTAAAGGCCTCAAGATCTTCGGCGCCACCGACCCCAATCCTTCGGAAAGCGGAATGCAACCCCTGATTGGAGTTCGCTCCTTCCGTTTTCAAACCGCATTGCGCAATCTTTTCCGCGAGCCGATGTATGTTGACACCGTGTTCGTTAACGGCCTCACGGTGAACATCCCGCCGAAGAATGACCGAGCGCAGATCACCAAGTTGCGGCGCCGCAGCGGGAAAATGAGCATTTTTGTGAGCCATTTTCTCTGCAGAGATACGAAGCTCATGGTCAATACCGATAAGCCGGGCAAAGCGCCGCTAGAGTTCGATATCAGCCGACTGCAGATGCAAGACATCGGGCCCGCGCGGCCCCTGCAGTTTGACGCAAACCTGATCAATCCCAAGCCGGTGGGAGATATTCACTCCACTGGATTTTTCGGTCCTCTCAACGAAACGGATCCCCGAGACTCGGCTGTAGAGGGGAAATATTCGTTCACTCACGCCGATCTTTCGACTCTCAAGGGAATCGCCGGGGTTCTCTCATCGACCGGACAGTATGCCGGAACGCTCGGACGTATCGAAGTCAACGGCGAAACCGAAACGCCGGATTTCCACCTCACGGTTACCGGGCATCCAGTGCCGTTGCACACGCAGTTTCATGCGATTGTGGATGGAACCGACGGGGATACGTATCTCGATCCGGTAAACGCGCGAGTGCTGGACTCTTCGTTTACGGCCGTCGGCCGAGTGGTGCGCACGACGAATCCGCACGGCCACGACGTTGAACTCAGAGTGACTTTGGGCGATGCCAGAATTCAGGATTTGCTGCAACTCGGCGTGCGGACGGAGCCGCCCGTAATGACTGGCCGAGTTGAAATGAATACCAGCTTGAGCCTACCGCCCGGAGAAGCCGATGTGGCGGATAGGCTCAGGCTCTCCGGCAGCTTTCACCTTCCCGCTGCGCATTTTGCGAATGAAAAGCTCCAGACTCGAATCGACGCCTTGAGTCTGCGTAGTCTTGGCGAACCGAAGCTTGTGCCGGAAGCCGCGACGATCAAAGTTGGCTCTGATTTGAGCGGCCATTTCCAACTTCAGCAAGGCCTGCTTTCTTTTTCCTCCCTTCAGTTCAAAGTACCCGGCACGCGCGCCAAGGTCAGCGGCGATTACAGCCTCGACGGTAAGACTTTCGATTTTCACGGCAAACTTCAGCTCAACGCCAAGGTCTCCCAAATGACAACCGGCTGGAAGTCCCTCCTGCTAAAAGCCGTAGACCCATTCCTCAGCAAGAACGGGTATGGAACCGAGGTCCCTTTCAAGATTACCGGCACCCAATCCGAGCCACACTTCGGTTTCGATTTTCATTCTCAAAACAATGCCTCTCACAAGAGCGCTGAGGGGACGATGGAAGCTGAAGACAAATAGCTCGCCGTCGTACAGAATCTGGGGTATTGTCTGCGTCGGCTAAAAAAAAATACCGTTCAAGGTATGGCCAGTGAATCCTCCTCCGCTCGATCGCTGGAACCAAAGGAGGCATGTGATGCAGAACAATTCATTGCGGCGGCTCTATATTGATGAACTGAGAGATTTGTACAACGCCGAAACTCAACTGGTGAAAGCACTCCCGAAGATGGCGAAGGCGTCATCGAACACTGAACTCCGCCAAGCATTTGAAGAGCACCTGCGCCAAACGGCGGAACAGGTTTCGAGGTTGGAACAGATTTTCGAAAGCCTGGAGGAAAAGCCAACGGGGAAGAAATGTCTGGGGATGGAAGGTTTGGTGAAAGAGGCGGCGGAAACCATGCGTGAGGAATATGAAAATGCCGTGATGGATGCAGCCGTCATCGGTGCCGCCCAGCGCGTGGAGCACTATGAGATCGCCGGGTATGGGACTGTGAAAGCATTCGCGGAATTACTAGAGGAAGAAGAGCACGTCTCCCTGATCGAACAGACTCTCCTGGAAGAAAAGTCGGCTGACGAAAAGCTGACCGCACTCTCCGAAGACATCAATTCGGAAGCAGAGGAGGAAAGCGACATCAGCCAAGAGGAAGAGCAAGAAGAGGGAGCCAGGCATTCAAAAGCATCCGGGAAGCACTCGTCTAAGAGAGCTGCGTAGCGACGTGGAAGGGTGCCAGCCCTTCCACATTCTTTTCGTCCATCTATCGACGTTTCATTGTGGAAAATACCACGATCACAGTATGTGAAGGACTTAAGTAGAACGGTAGCTTGCGAGAGGTGAGTGGTCCGATTTTTCCCGCCAGCCTGTATCTCTATGCAAGGATTTCTCTATAACGAACATCGTGCTCGACCCTACTTCGAATTCGGGCTCCCCGGGCTGGCGACTTTTATATCAGGCGGCTCTCTTTGAAACCGACCGGCTAAAAGTGCCCCAGCGAATTGCTGAAGCCGAACGGGCCATTCTCGCGCGGGTGAAGGAACTTTTCTTCGACTCTTCGGACCACATCGAAGAAGACCAGGGTCTCGAGGACGCGCTTTATGCCCTGCGTGCGCTGCGCAGTTGCGTCATTTCTGAACCAAAGGCCGCGTAGATTTTTCTCCGTACGCATTTCCCCTCTCGCTAAGAAACTCCTAGGCAACCAACGTCTTGATGTTCCGGGCATCCCTGTATTGTTGCGGAGAGCGAGTGACCTTACATTGCCATTAGCAGTCGAGAAAAAGTCGAGTTCTCCTCTTATGACAAACAAAACTCCCGAAAGAACCATCCCTGTGGACAAGCAACTGAAGCGCGCGTTTGAAAGCGCTGTGCACGACATTTACAACGCGGGCTTGACGGGCAAAGCTTCGCGGTACCGGACCCCTATTGTTCAACGTGCCGGTATTGGGTCTTCAGAGTCGTACGTCAGCGCTGAGAAAAGAGCTCTGTCGGACGCGGCGAAAGCCTTAGCGCAGCTCTGGAAGGTTTCTCCCAGTTCGAGATAAGCGCGAGCCAGCAAGCGCCGTTCCTTCAGCGAACGAGCGTGTTCACCGTCAGTATGGAAGGATGCAACGGCGGTACGCTCTGCGGAGACATCTTCTTGCGCAGCGCCAGGAGTGCAGCCGCGAAAAGCACTACCACAACCACAAGTGCTATCGTGATGATCTTCCGGCCCGCGCGTGGATTTCCTGCAATCAAGATTCTCTGTGCCAAAACCTTCCAGTTGAAAATCAGATTCCGAATAGCCCCAGGTTTTGCTGTGATTTGTACCTGGGGCTTATCGAGAAACGCTAGACAGCTTTCCGCAGCGTGTCGGTACTTTCGGTTCCGCGTTGCTCCGCCGACTCGCCCGTGCACGTACGACAAGTCGCGACTGCTTCCTTCCGCCGCTCTCTGAGCCGGCTTTGGAATGTATCCCAACGACCGCCAATTCCGGAGGCGCTCGTACTGATCACGACGGCGTCGGCACCCGCCGGAATAATGCGGTCGGTAGGCGCGTCCGCGGCCTCGAGATCGGCCTCTCGCTCCGCATTTGTGGTGATGCGTGTTGATGCTGGGGACATTTTGGGCGCGGGCCGTCCGTGTGCCTGTGCGGCGGCACGCTCTGAGTCGAGATTGCCGGACTCCTGCAGGGTTGTCGGAGTGATATTGCGGTCTGTCTCTGCACGATGCATGACCGGATCCGCAACCCACTTGGATCGATAGCTCCGTTCATAGCTAGACCACTTGCTCTCGGATTCGAGATGGGATTCGTTGTAGGGTGGAAAATTCTCGATCTGCTTCTTGGTCAGGCTCGCTTCGAAATCCTTTTCGTGTTTTGCCGAAGATCGTAATGCGTCAGCAGGCACAATGAACTTCTTGCTGCTGAGCCAACCACCTGTATCCACCACAACGTAACGAATGTCTCCGCTGGAGTGGTCGAAGATGACATCTTCGATCTTTCCTAGCTTTTCGTCATTGACGCCGTAAAGATGGGAGCCGCGTACATCCTCGCCCCATTCAGCGACGGGAGTGTCCTTCAAAGTACCGTAATGTGCCATGCCTTCTCCTTAAGTGCTTTATTGCTCAGGCCTTCAAAAGGCCATTTTGAGAACTCGCTTACGCGGAGATGAGTATGGTTCCGCGGGGTTTGGGTAGCAATCGGCAGTTCACTGTATCGAGGTATGCGCAGAAAAACAGAAACGCCGCTCAAATCTGGCTGGGAACCGCGGGTTCCGGTTCGCGGACCGGAGCATCTGGATTCTCCGGTGGATTCTCGGGTTCCCGCACTGGCGGCGGCGCCGGGTCGGAAGGAATACGAAGACAATAACTGAAAGTCGAAGCGTCTTTTGCCTGCATGCGATTCAGATTCAGAAAAGAAAGGAACGGAAGCCGGGCTTCCTGGCTGCTTTGATTCAGGCGTTCCTGAAACCCTAAGGCAATCGATTAAGAACTGAAGACTTTCCTCGCGGCGACCACCGTGTTGCTGTGGATCGTAACTGTGTCTTCCACTTTCTGTGCGTAGCCGCCGGCATAAGTAACCATCACTGGGATGTCTCGTGCACGCGCAACCTTCAACACTAATTCGTCACGCTTCTGGAGCCCTTCAATTGTCAGATCGAGGCCTCCGAGCTGGTCTTCGCGATAAGGGTCTGCACCGGCGATATAGCAGATCAAATCGGGCTCGAACTGTCGAAGTCCGGAACTGAGGGCATTATCGAGCCAAGCGAGGTAGTCGTCATCGCCGATCCCATCCGGCAGGTCGACATCAATCGAGGACGGGGGTTTGTACAGAGGATAGTTGTTCTGCTGGTGAAGCGAAATCGTGAAGACCTCGCCGGCATGAGCGCCACGCATCCGCGGCGGACGCCCCGGATTCAATGTGGATCCCGAGATCGATGGCAGTGCCACGCTTTCGGTGCGGGTTCCGGCGAAAATCGCCGCGGTTCCGTTGCCCTGGTGTACATCGCAGTCCACCGTCATGGCGGTGCGGATCTTGTCCTCGCGCTGCAATCGCCGAATCGCGACTGCAACGTCGTGGATCATGCAGAATCCTTCCCCGTGATCGGGAAACGCATGATGGAATCCGCCACCGATGTTGATGCTGACTTTATCTTCGAGCGCGCGGCGAGCGGCGAGGATCGACCCTCCTGCGGCGAGCCAGAATGCCTCGACCAGATCGCGCGAATATGGGATTTCCATTTCCATTTCTTCGCGCTGGCTCAGCGTGCCGCTTCTTAGCTTCTGTACATATTCGGGCCGGTGGACCAAGAGAATGTCACGATCGTTGGCAGGCTCGGGTTCGAGAAAATCAACAGGCTCGGCAACGCCGGCTTCAATCAAACGATCGTGGATACGCCGGTACTTCTCGGCCGGAAAAACATGACTGCCGATGGGCAGGTAATACGCGTCGCTGTAAATGAGCTTGAAGGTAAGCATTCGGTACGAGCAGTCAGCACTCAGCAGTCAGTATTCAATGATGGAAAACGCGACCAACTATCATACCCGGGTTCTGTGGTCGAGCGGCGGTTACCGGAGGTGGTGTTTTCCCGTCTAGTTCGTACGAGCTATCGTTTCTTATTCGGCTGCTCAGGAGCCACAACCGGGCGCCTGACGGGAACGATCGCTCCCTTTGACGGATCAGCCGCAGCCGTTGCGCGCGTCAGTACTTCTTGCTGAATGTACTGCACGAATTCCTGGATCTGGCGCTGCATTTCCTCCATGCGCTCGCGCATTTGCAGGATGATCGCCATTCCAGCGATGTTCACGCCCAGATCACGGGCAAGCGACAAGATGAATTCCAGCCGCTGCAGATCTTCGTCGGTGTAGAGCCGCGTGTTGCCTTCGGTCCGCGAAGGTTTGAGCAGACCCTCACGCTCGTAGAGCCGCAATGTTTGAGGATGAATGCCGTACATCTCGGCCACTGTCGAGATCATGTACGCGCCTTTGGATTTACGCTTCGTCATTCGTGATAGTTATAGCAGAAACAAAATGGCCACGGATTACTACGGATACAAGTCCATCTTGATCCGCGCGAATCCGTGGCCGAGGTTTTAGGCGGCGGGTTGAGGTTTCTTGGATGCCGGCACCGACCATCCTTCCGGCCGCAGAGCGTGGTTAACAAAATAAGCGACAAAGCCGGCAGCGATCAGGATCATGCCGAACGCGAACGAACTCATCCCCAGGATCGATTCATGCTCGCTGCGGATGACCGAGAATGCCAACAGCATAACAGGAGGAATTCCGATGGCGATCGCTCCCGGCAAGCCTCCGGGCACTTTGAACGGACGGGCCAGGTTCGGCTCCCGGAAGCGAAGGACGATCAGCGCGACGAATTCGAGCGCCAAGCTGCCACCGTAGAGAAGAATATCAAGCGTCACGAGCCGGGCGAAGCCCAGGCCGAGACACAGCGCCCATCCGCACGCCAGCGCGACAATCGCTACCCACGGAGCTTTCGATTTTGGATGCAGCTTCCCGAATACTTTCGGCAGCATGCCATCCTGCGCCATTGCCAGAGGCAGGCGTGAGTAGCTCATAACCAGCGCGTTGAACATACCGAAGCCGCTGATCATTCCTCCTAGCACGACGCCTATCCGAAGCAGCGGGCCACCCATCAAGCCGGCAATGTCGGCCCACGATCCGGTTTCCCATGCCGTCGATTTCAGCCCTGTCGCCCACATAGCCGCGAAGGGCAAAACATAGCTGACAGCCACGATGCAGACCGCAGCCAGCATCGCCCGTGGATACGTCCGCTGTGGGCGCTCGACTTCCGTGGCGATCGTCGAGGCGTTGTCCCAACCCATGTAGTTCCACATGCAGATAAGCAGTCCGCCAAGAATGTCGACTGTCGAAGTTGTGGGCTTCGTAACAGCATTCGCCAGAGTGCCGAGCTTGAACGGAGCCAGCAAAACAACCACGATGAAAGGTGCGGAGAGCGCAAGGAATAGCCAGAGCGACGTCAGGGAGACGACTTTGACTCCGGCAATATTGAGCAGAGCGCAAGCCACGACCACGGCCAGAGCGACCCACCATCCGCGATTACTTTCCTGAAACCACGGAAACATGCGGGTCAGGTAGGCGACGAACAAGGTGGGATAGATCGCCATATCGAAAATTGACGCGATCAGCGAGAGCCAGGCTTCCTGAAATCCCCAGAAGTTGCCCATGGCGCGGCGTACCCAGGCGTAATACCCGCCTTCGAAGGGCAGCGCGCTCGAGAGTTCGCCGATCATGAAAGCCGTGGGCAGGCTCCAGAGCAGCGGTGTGATGAGCAAGATCAGGATGGCGCGTCCGTAGCCGGCGCCGTGCACGATGTCTTCGGTGCCATAGGTTCCGCCCGACACCATAAAGAAGGTGGCGGCTACCAGAGGCCAAAGCGTGAGGCGGACGAATTTCTTCCGGTTGGGCACGACGTTGAGGGGCTGGGAAGTTTCTGGACGTTGCGCGCTAGCTGTTGCCAATTTCTATGGCTGCCTCCTTGAGCGACTCACTCTCACCACCGCGTCTCCCTTGTGTCTTCGATTGAAGACTGCCTCTCGCGGCTTCCGGAATTCAGCGATTTTCCGGGCATTTCGGCGGAGTTAGTTCGCAGTAGTGAGATTACGGGAATTTTCCACAGATGCAATAGTTTTTTGCCCTAATGTGGAAAATTTTTGTAAGCGGGAGACGTGGTACGGGAGTAATGGGGCGCATCCAGATGCGAATTCGGCAGTTGACTTATTCAGCTGGCCGGCCCATTCGTTACGCGGATCGACCGTTCCAGAACTCTGCCAGTTCTGCCGCAATCACCCGCCCTTGCTGCCGTCCGGCTTTGGCTGCCGGACGCCGAGTTTCCGGGGACAGCGGATTCAGTCCGATGGCCCTTCGCGATTTCGCATCAGGAGTAATCGCATAAGGTTGGCTGCCAGCCTGTTGAAGAATTTCGATCTGCTCCTCCAGACCACCTCCACCGATTCGTGGAAGCGTCGTGCCCATCGGCGAAAGGATCACAACGCGCGCGTAGCCGGTTGCCAGATCGGCGTTCTCCGCAGAGCGAACGCCTCCATCCATATAACGTCGGCCGCGTGTCGTCACCGGAGGCCATATTCCGGGCAACGCGCAACTGGCGCCCACGGCGTCCACCAAATGAACTCCTGATTTTCGATCGAAGACCTGAATCTCGCCCGACTGGGCATCGATAGCCACGATCGCCAGATCACGGTCTGGCCACGCGTGGCCAGGCAGCCGTTCCTCTACTACCTTGCGCCGCTCCGATTCCGAAATCGTGGGGCTTGCGAGGGCCCATTTGCCAATTTGACGGATTCTTTCGGCGCGGTCCGTTATCGAGGAAAACGTTGCACGTGCTTTCTGGAATGACTCGAGCCCGCGAGGATCGGGCGTGATCTCTCGCCCTTGTGCGGACGGCTCAACCATCCGGCGAAACAACTCTTGGAGCGATACCATACCCCCAACCTGAGCGCCGAGGGTTGCACCGGCAGAAGTTCCGATCGTCCACTCAGCCTGCCGCAGGTCGACGTTTTGCTCGCTCAGGCCGAGGAGCAGGCCGGTCATCCAGGCGATTCCGGCAACTCCACCTCCGCCGAGGACCAAAGCGCGATCTTTCATTGGTTAGATCTCGAGATGAGTGAGATAGAAGTCGCGAAGCGAAATGGGAGCGACTATACCTTGCTCCATAAATCGGCTCGGGGATCTTCCGGATTCAGCTTGGCCAACTCACGCAGGAGTTCCTTGGTGCGCTCGTCGCGAGGCATGGGAACCGTGACGGTGATCTCCACGATCTCGTCGCCGCGAACGCCTTCCCGTGTCGCAGATGGAACTCCCTTTTCGCGCAGACGGAGTTTCTGGCCGGACTGCGTCCCGGGGGGAATCTTCAACAGAGCTCGGCCGTCGATCGTGGGCACTTCAATCTTCGAGCCGAGGGCCGCTTCCGATGCGCTCACCGGAACCGTCAGAGAGATGTCGTCCCCGTCCCGATGAAATACCGGATGGTCGCCGGCCCGGATGATCACGTAGAGGTCTCCCGGCGTTCCGCCATGAGCCCCGGCGTTTCCTTTGCCGGGAATGCGAATGCGTTGGCCGTCGCGGGTGCCCGCCTTTATGCGAACCTCGAGCGGTTCGTTGTTGCTGACAGTGCCGTCGCCGTGGCAGGTCGGACAGGTCGTCAGATTCTTTCCTGTGCCATGGCAGCGCGGACACTGGACGTTGAACTTCATACGTCCACCGGTCTGCGTGATCTGGCCCGTGCCATTGCACTCCGGGCATTTGCCCGGAGCCTCGAGCGCGCCCTGGCCGTGGCATTGCGGGCAAACGTCCTGGCGCGTGATGTTCAGGCGCATCACGCCGCCACGAATTGCCGTCCAGAACGGAACGTTTACTTGATATTCGAGATCGGTGCCGGGCTCGGGACCTTCTTCGGCCGCGGCGCCGCCGCGTCCACCGCCAAAAATTCCGGAGAAGATATCGCGGAAGCTGCCGCTACCAGTGCCGCCGCCAGACGGTTTCTGGCCGCGTCCCGCATTGCCCATAAAATCTGAGAAGTCGAATCCGCCGAAGTCGAAGTGAACGCCGCCTTGTCCGCCTTGTTCCGCGCCGCCCTGAAAGCCCCCCGGGAAGCCGCCGAATCCACCGGCGCCGGTCGCGCCTCCGCGGGCATAGGCCTCGGCAGCCGCGGGATCGATGTTGTCGGAGTAAAAACCTACCTGGTCGTAAATCTTGCGTTTCTTCGGGTCGCTAAGAACTTCGTTGGCTTCGGAAATGCCCTTGAATCTCTCTTCCGCCGATTTGTCTCCAGGATTGACGTCAGGATGATACTTGCGCGCGAGCTTGCGAAAAGCCTTGCGGATCTCTTCGGCCGAGGCGGACTTCTTCACACCCAGAACTTCGTAATAATCTTTTTTTGTTGTTGTCGCCATCGCTCGAGTGATCCGCTAACGCGCCGAGGCGGGCGAGATGATGCCCGCGCCACAGTTAATTTACGACCTTGCGTCGCCGCTTGTCTTCTATCACGACTTTTACTTCGTCATCTTCGGCCGCCGGAGCGTCCTCATAAACCGGAATCCGGCGTGTTCCGCTCGGAGTTTCGACGAACAGCAACCATTGCCTCTCGTCATCGGAAAGGCCTAAGAAATATGTTTCGTTGTTCACCTGGAAGTCCAATGTAATTCCCCCTCAAAAACCTGCCACGGATCTGCAGAGATTTCGCGGATCTGGTTTTATCCGCGGTGATCTGTGACGATCCGTGGCCGAAATAAGATCCTTCGCTTTCGCTCAGATGACGGCTGCGGGCTCACGCCCGCATTGCGCCGTCACTTTTTGTCTTCGACGTCGACGTACTCGGCATCGATCACGCCTTCATCTTTCTTGGCCTGACCATCGCCGCCCGGTTGCGGCCCTGCGCCAGCCGACGGGCCCGGTCCGGCCTGGGCTCCGCCTGCGGGCTGAGCGGCTTTGTACATCTGCTCCGCCAGCTTGTGCGAAGCTGCCGTCAGCTGTTCCCGGGCCTTATCCATTTGCGACTTGTCGTTGGACTCGAGCGCTTTCTTGGCATCGGCCAGCGCGTTTTCGACGTCGCCACGCTCGGAGCCGGAGATCTTGTCGCCATGCTCCTTCAGCATCTTCTCGATGTTGTAAACCATCGAGTCGAGCTGATTCTTGGCTTCGATCGCGTCACGCTGCGCCTTGTCTTCGGCTGCGTGCGCATCGGCTTCCTTCGCCATGCGCTCGACTTCGTCCTTCGAGAGGCCAGAAGACGACGTAATCGTGATCTTCTGGTCTTTGCTCGTGGCCATGTCTTTCGCCGTCACGTTCAGGATGCCGTTCGCATCGATGTCGAACGTGACTTCGATCTGCGGCACGCCACGAGGTGCCGGAGGAATCCCGGTCAAGTGGAACTTGCCGAGCGTCCGGTTCTGCGCCGCCATCGGGCGTTCACCCTGCAGCACGTGAACTTCGACCGAAGTCTGACTGTCGGCCGCGGTCGAGAACGTCTCCGTCTTCTTGGTCGGAATCGTCGTGTTGCGCGGGATCATCGGCGTAGACACGCCGCCCAGCGTCTCAATCGACAGCGTCAGCGGAGTCACGTCGAGCAGGAGCAGGTCTTTCACTTCGCCCTTGAGCACTCCACCCTGAATCGCTGCGCCGACCGCGACCACTTCGTCGGGGTTTACGCTCTTGTTGCCTTCCTTGCCAAACAACTCTTTCACGAGCGCCTGAATGCGCGGCATGCGCGTCTGTCCGCCGACCAACACAACTTCATTGATCTTGCCTGCGTCGAGGCCTGCGTCCTTCATGCACTGCTTGCACGGACCCACGGAGCGCTGGATAATGTCCTCCACCATCGACTCGAACTTGGCGCGAGTCAGCTTCTTGACCAAGTGCTTGGGACCATTAGCATCGGCCGTGATGAACGGCAGATTGATCTCGGTCTCCATTGTGGTCGAGAGCTCGATCTTCGCCCGCTCCGCTGCATCGCGCAAACGCTGCAAAGCCATCTCGTTGCCTTTGGCGCGGAGGTCGAGGCCTTCGTCCTTCTTGAATTCGTCGATCAGCCAGTCGACCAGGCGCTGGTCGATGTTGTCGCCGCCGAGGTGGGTGTCACCGTTAGTGGCCTTCACCTCGATGACGCCTTCGCCGACTTCAAGGATCGAAATATCGAACGTTCCGCCGCCGAAGTCGTACACAGCGATGGTTTCGTCCTTACCTTTGTCGAGGCCATAGGCCAGAGCCGCCGCCGTGGGCTCGTTGATGATGCGCTTTACTTCGAGGCCGGCAATCTGTCCAGCATCTTTGGTTGCTTGCCGCTGGGCGTCGTTAAAGTACGCCGGAACGGTGATGACCGCTTCGGTAATTTTCTCGCCGAGATAATCTTCCGCCGCTTTCTTCAGTTTCTGAAGAATGAGCGCGGAGATCTGAGGCGGTGTATATTCCTTGCCCTGCGCAAGAACAGCGACGTGATCGCCCTGACGGACGACCTTATACGGCACCATCTTGATCTCTTCCTGAACTTCGTCGAAGCGGCGTCCCATGAACCGCTTGATCGAATACACGGTATTCTCGGGATTCGTGATTGCCTGCCGTTTGGCGACCTGACCGACCAGCCGTTCGCCGGTCTTGGTAAAGCCGACTACTGAAGGCGTGGTTCGCCCTCCTTCTTCGTTGGCGATGACCTTGGGTTCGCCACCCTCCATTACGGCAACACAGGAGTTGGTGGTCCCGAGATCAATTCCAATAATCTTTGCCATAAAACTTCCCTCCTAAACTCTGTAAGTGCTTTAAAATCAGTGTATCTACGATTGCGCTAAGTGCCATGCTAAGACTTGAGTGAATTGTTGTCAACGTTTAGATGAGGTTGCGAGGCAAGAAGTTGCGAGCATTTCCGGATATGAAAGAGGAGCGGAGGATCGACACACCACAGCCCGTTCTTATTGCGAGATAGGTGCTTTCTTAAGCTGGTCGTTGACGGTGTAGCCCGGCGGGATTTCGAGGAGCTTAGGGTCGGGCTCGCCCGCGCTCAATTCGGTAATGGTGAAGGTTTGCTTGCCGAAGAAGGGGCTGCTCCGAATCGAGAGCAGGTTCAGGCCGAGCTGTGCCGAATGCCAGTACTCGGTCAGACTCGTGAGTAGTTGGTCGTTGCCCATGACGCCGACATTTGTGATGGTGGTTTCGCGGACTCCTGTGGTATCGAACCCCAGAATGTTTCTGGTGCCTAACTCTTCCCAACTCCGGCTTCCCTGTTCAGTTTGAATGATGCGCTGCTTCGGCGGGCGCAGGGAAGCGGACGCAAGATCGTCGGCAGGATCGTAAACCAGAAGATCGCAGATATGTCTTTGCGGGCTGCAGTTGTAAAGCGTGCGCTGCTTGCCGTCCGCGATCTGAATCCAGTTCATATAGGACTTGATGCCCGACCCCTTAGGGACAAGCAGCCAGCGCTCTTCGTAGATGCGTCCGCGACCATCGCGGCCGATGTGCCGTTCATTGACAAAGGTCATGCTGGCGCCGTCGGCGGAGTATTTCACCGACTCGGTCGCGAGCGTCGCGAAGAAAGGCGCATTGGGAATTGGCGGGATGACGATGCTTTCCAGCACTTCGCGGTTCCCGCCATCGGTGGCCGGCAGCGGACGCCTTGTGGGCACGTTACCGCGCTGGGGCGCGGGTGGCATCGGCTCTTGCTGCGCCGCGCAAAGAAGGCTGCTGAGTCCGAGAATTACTGTCAGGATTGTGCGCATGCGCACCCCCAAGATTGCAGAAATGCTATGCCCAATGCGGTAGGCGGTCAATCGAGGACTGCTCATGGCAGCCGAGATGCGGAATCTTGCCGAGGCGCCCCTGGCACGGCAAAGACAACAACAGATTGACACATGCCCTTCCCGCGAACATAATGTCCGAAGTTTTTGCGGGCCTCTCGACGGGCTTTCTTTAATCCTGGGACGACTCAACAATTAAAAAAATAGAGAAGAGGAGCATCTTTATGCGCCCAGTTCGAATTCTGCCGTCTGCGGTTCTTGGTTGCGTATTGCTGTCGTTTTTCTTCGTGGGGACAGCCGCGGCGAAGACCCTTTGCGTCAATCCTTCCGGATCGAATGGCTGTTACTCAACGATCCAATCCGCCGTAAACGCCGCTTCAAAATATGACGTCATCAATGTTTGGGCCGGCACCTATAAGGAGGACGTAACGGTTAACAAGCCAATGTCCCTTCTCGGAGCGGGCGCCGGCAAGTCGATCATTGACGCTTCAAATATGCCGAATGGCATTCTCCTCGATGGCTATGACAATCCGGGGCTGGATGACATAACTGTTGCTGGTTTTACCGTCAAGAATGCCTTGTACGAGGGTGTTCTGGTTCTGAATACGACGGATGCCGTCATCCGCGACAATCACATCATTGACAACGACACGATCGGCCCGGTCTTTGGGTCCGGACCCGCGTGCAATGGCCAGCCAGCCTATGAAACCGACGAAAGCGGCGACTGTGGCGGAGGACTTCACCTTCTGGGTGCGGTCGGCGCGGTTGTTTCAGGAAACGTGATCACGGGAAATGCTGACGGCATCCTGATCAGCGATGATTCCGCACAGAGCCGCGACAACCTGATCTTCCGCAATATTGTGACCGACAATCCGCTAGAGTGCGGAGTCGTGCTCGCGTCGCATCCACCGATGGGAGCTACGCCTCCCGCATTTGCGCCGCATTACGGCGTAGTTCACAACACGGTCTCCGAAAACGTCGTTGCCAGGAACGGCGTTAAAGTAGGCGGAGCCGGCGCAGGACTTTTCTCGGACGGCGAAGGACAAGGCCGGACTGCAGGCAACGTCATCATTCGAAACGAACTGACCGGCAACGGCATTCCGGGAGTGGCCTTGCATACGCACGTGGGTCCCAACTTCGGTTTGCCGGCTGACGACATGTCGGGAAACCAGATCATCGGGAACTACATCGCAGGCAACGGAGCCGACGGAGGTGACACAGCCACCCCGGGAACGGCTGGGATCAACATCAACAGCGGCGGCGGAGGATCTCCAGTCTACGGAATGATCATTTCGCAGAACATTATCCGCAACGAAGCCATCGCGATTGCGTTCAATGTGCCGAATGAAATCGACGCCCACCTCAACGATCTCGAGAACGGAAAAGTGGGCGTCGAAAACGTTTGTGCGTTCGATAACGCCGCGTGCGCGGGGGCCATCGATGTCACAGAGAACTTCTGGGGATGCGCGGCCGGCGCGAACGCGAGCGGATGCGCTTCCACGAGCGGAACCCGCATTCGCGCGACGCCATCGCTCTCCATGGCAGTGGCCGGGGACAACGACTAGCTAAGACCCGTAACACCGAACAAGAAAAGCAGGGCGCGAAGCACACGACAGAGTCGTGATGCGTCGCGCCTTTCTGCTGGATGAATGCAGAAAGGCTTAGCGTGTTCCTTTGCAGGCCGCTTCGAAATCCGCGTACGAGCCGGGCACCAGCGTAACGGGAACAATATCACCAGGATAAGGGCGGCCTGGGCCTCCGCCGCGATAAACGGTGCCATCCGGATTAAAGGCACGCGAAATACTGCCGTAATCATCAGCGACAAGATTCGGAGTGCGCCATTGGCCTCGCAATTGAATTACCGGACGATGATCGGCGGCAAAACTTCCCCAAAAAATAGGCCAGTAATCCAAACCCAATGAGATCTTTTCTCCGTCGGTATGGGTGCCTATTCCAGATCGCATGGAGCCGCTCACGTTCATGCGGAAAATCTGGCCGCGCGGGGAGCACAGATACCCGGATCCAGAAAGATCAGCTCCGCGCGACAAGTGAGTACCGCGGTGGCCACTGCTGACTCGGGGGCCGATGCGTACAAGAACCACGTATTTGCCATTCTTGGTCTGCAACGTCCCCCAACCACTCCAGTTCGCCATGATGTTGAACTTGCCCCCCAGGAAATATGCCCAAGGGGAAGTAATCGCGATTACCAGCGCCGCGACGACCACGCCAAAGGCAAGAATGAGAAGGAGGCGCGGCAGGCAGCCCAAACAGCCCAACAGCGGATGTCGACGCCCATGTGCCATGTTTGCCCCTGGAGATCGAACTACCGGTGCGGCAGTGTAGCCGTTTGAGGAGCGTTAGTCTATCTCTACTTTCCATAGCGCCTGTCCGCCGAGAGAATAATAGAAACCCCATGCGGCGATGGCGACTACGCTCAACAAAGCCAGAATCGACGATGTCATGTACCAGGCGGAGAAATCCGCCGAGAACGGCACGTTGGCCAGCATGTTGATCGTGAAGATGGCGATCACCAGGGGGACCAGTCCGAAGCGAATGACAATCAGAACCGCAATCGCGTACACCAGAACAAACGCCGGAAGATCGATCCAGACGTGATCACTCGCTAAGCCGCGTGGCAGCGCGAAAATCGCAATGAACACTATTGCGGCAATCCACTGTTTGCGCAGAAGCGCCTTCAGACCGAGAAGCAACAAAAAGAAAATCAATGTGGTTTGGATAGATAAAGGCCATTGTTTCAGCCATGATCCGAGCGCGGCGCGTCCTCCCATGAGCGCGTCGGTGCCGCCGAGGCCGGGAGAAGCTCCCAAGTGCACCATAAATAAGTATCGAAACTCGAACACAAGAATCCAGACAAGGCCAAGCGTGACGCCGAGGAGAATGTCGCGCCCGACCACCGGATCGCGGTAGTTTCCCGCCAGGAGCCGCGTCCAGGAGATTATGGTTTTGGGCCACACCCTGCGAACCCACGGCTCGATTGCCATGTAGAGTAGCCATACCGCGGCTGACAAGAACAGCCCCGTGCTCATGGCGACGATCGTCAGGCCAACCGTATCGCCGATGTCCGCAAAGTGGCACTGGCAAATGAACAATCCTATCTGGAGCAGGAACATCACAATCGCGAGACGGAGTGCGCCCTGCCGGTCGCCTCGCCCGCGGCGAAAGTTTTTACGCGCGAGGAAAGCGGCTCCGCCAAGTCCGCCCATCAGCAGGATGATTCCGATGATTTTGCTCGCCTTGTCGCCGAACGATTTCTTTTCAGTACTCACCATCCGCTGCGGCTTCGTCCAGTCGCCAATCAGGTCGAAGAAGACAGGCTTGCTTCGGAACGATGCCGCCTCTACGCGCAGCGGCCGCGTTGTGCCCGGCCACACACCGGTCCAAGCCATTCGGCTGTCTGAGGCTGCAAGCGAATTCCATGTTGGTTGCGTTGTCTGAAACTCTGAAATATCAAGCCCCGCTGCCGTGAAGAGCAGATTCCAATCAAAAGGAGCTGCAGTCGGAGCCGAATCCGCTTGTTTGGTCGTGTCCACCTTTTGCGCCGGTATCGCCTGAAAATAAGTTAGGCGCCCCTTCGGATCGAGGCGCAGATTGATCATCCCGGAAACAACGGTCGGAGGATCTGTAGCAGTGACAATCCCCGGCGTCAGCAGGTTATCGCGGAAGTCGTTTGCCACCAGATCGTCTGGACTTTGCCGATACCAATAGATCAGCAGAGAGGGCCGAGCCGCGAGTACGGCGTTCCAGTCGGGACGCGGCTTGTCGCTCTTTTCGACTGACTCCTGAAAGTCTCCGTCGATATCGAGCCCGTAAGCGCTGTCGACCGGGCGTCCTTCGTACCCGAGGCGGGCGATGATCTCATGCGCCTTGACGGTCAACACATCTGGCGTGAGTTCCAGATCCATCTTGTCGTACGCGCTGTAATGAATCGAGAACCCGACGACGCAGGCAAATGCAACAAGCACACCCGCCAGAATCGAGATGGCGATTTTCGGACGAAGTCCCTCAGTTTCACCGGAAGCGGCCACCAGTTGGGGAGACGGCGTCTCTCCCGCCGCCAGCGCCGCCGCCAGGGGATCGCCTCCGGGCAAAGCCGCCGCAACAGCCAGGGCCGTTGCCGGACGCGCCGCCGGATCTTCCTCGAGGCAGCGCATGATCACTTTCTCGACGACCGGATCCAGATCCTTCACCACTGATGTAGGCCGGCTCGGCGCTCGATCTCCATCTCCGTGGAGCGATGCCGTTCTCTTCTCCGCGAACGCGCGCTTGCCGGTGAAGATCTCGTAAAGGACGAGGCCGAGCGCATAAATGTCGCTGCGCATGCTGACATCTCGCCCGGCAAGCTGTTCCGGAGCCATGTAGGCTGGAGTGCCGCTGCGAATCTCTGCTCCTCGGATGTCATCGGCCACACCGGCGAGCCCGAAGTCAGTGATCACAACCTGTCCGCGTCCGTCGAGCATGATGTTGGCCGGCTTCAGGTCGCGATGCAGCACGCCCTTGGCGTGCGCCGCAGCCAGTCCGGCACAAAGCTGGCGCGCAATCTCTACGGCCTTGTCCTGGGGAAGGCGGCCGATCCGCCGCAACAATGAAGCGAGGTCTTCGCCGTCCACATACTCCATAGTGAAAAATGTCTGGCCATCCACTTCTCCCACGTCGTACACGCGGCACACGTTCGGATGCGAGACGCGCCGGGCGATACGCACCTCATTGCGGAACCGCTCCAACAACGCTTCGTCGGAGGCAGCCGCGTCGGGCAAAAACTTGAGCGCAACCGCCTGGCCCAGCGTCAGGTCATCGGCGCGGTAAACCTCGCCCATGCCGCCTTTGCCGAGCAATGCGATGATTCGATAGCGGCCCGCAATCAGCCGTCCTGGAAGAAATCGCCCTTCGCTAATTGCATATTCCGGAAAAGTTGAAGCTCGCGAAGATGTTCTGGATGACTTGGATGATGTTCCCGACGCCGACCGCGCCGGAAGTGGAGAAGTCGCGGTCGCGAAGTCGAGCGTCGCGACATCGTCGGTGTTCACGACCGGCTTTCCGCAGGCCGAGCAAAAACGGACTTCAGGCGAGAGTTCACTCCCGCAGAAAGCGCAATATGACATCTTATGAATTCCCCGCTACAGGATAAACCAGTCTTTGCCTTCGTATCAGAGCACCAATTCGGATCTCGGCGGCATTTGCGGCAGGAGGGGCTGAAGTCTAAGGTCCGCTTTGTATTACCATCCACTAAGATGACTTCACGTTGGGCCCGCTGGTGGTGCGATCCTCTGTTTCTCCTCTGTCTCGCCGCGGGACTTCTCGCTTTCGTTGTCCAATCCGGCGAACTGGGCAGCGCCGACACCACGCACCGTCTTCAGACGACGCATTGGCTTTGGACTTCCGAGCCGCAAGTCTTTCGCAATGAATATCCGGAATTCGGTCTGCACGGCCGCGGTGGGCAAATCTTCAGCTGGTACGGGATCGGCCAATCGCTGCTGATGCTGCCTTCGGATATCGTGGGCACATGGATTGCACACTGGCACATTTTCTCGGGATACGAGGACGATCCTTCCGTGCGCAGTATCTTTGTCAGCTACACGATGAACATCCTGGTGAATGTGCTGACCGCCGTGATCGCCCTTCGTTTTCTGCGGCAGCTTCGCTTCAACATCAAGGAATCGGTTGCGGGAGTGCTCGCTTTGCTCTTCTGCACTACTCACCTGCACTATACCCAGAACATGATGGAGAACAACTACATCATGGTTCTCACCCTGGCGGGATTTTCTTATCAGTATGAATGGCTCCAGACCCAAAGCCGCCGCGCGCTTCTCATCGGGTCGTGCGCTCTGGGATTTGATCTGCTGATTCGCGTAACAACCGCGCTCGATCTGATCGCGGCTGGAGTGTTTCTGCTTGCCGTCATCTGGTTCAAGCAGATTCGAGGGCGCACATTGCGGGCGAAGTTCGCTAGCTACTGCACGATTGCCGTGCCGGTCTACGCCTTCTTTACGTTGATCGAGCGGGCCTACAATTACTATCGCTTCGGTTCATGGACCCAGACTTATATTCCGATTTTCTCCCGCGAGCAGCGCGCCCAAGATCCATCTTTGCCGGCAAGCTTTCCCTGGAGCACTCCGTTCCATGATGGATTCTTCGGCGCATTGTTTAAACCGGAGAAGTCGATCGTCCTTTTCGATCCGCTTCTGATTCTCGCTTTGATCCTGATTGTGTGGCTATGGAAGCGTCTCGGCACTGAAGTTCGTGCATACGCGCTCACCTCGGTTTTGCTTCTGCTGGGCTACATCAGCTTCTATGCGCGCTACACATATTGGGCGGGCGACTTTGCCTGGGGTGACCGCTACGTCTCAACTGCTGTCGAGATGGTAGCCTTGCTCTCAGTTCCGCTGCTGATGACCTTTCGCGGGAGCCTCGGCCGCTGGATGTGGCGCGCGGGAGTGGTTTTGATTGCCATCAGCTTCTTGATCCAGTTGGCGTCGTTAACCTTCTGGCTCCCGCTGGAGATTTATCAGATGGAATCTTTCGGCCATCCCACATTCGTCATCGTCCTGCGCTTCAAGAACATCGTTGCCTTCGCGCTGGGCAAGATGAACGCGTGGGGTCTGAACACCGTGTCTATGAGGCAAGACCCTTGGGATTACGTTCACATCACCTGCTGGAATTTCCTGCCATTCTTGCTGCGGAGGGTCGGGGAGGCGCCGCGCTGGGTAGTCAATGTAGCATTCGGAGTCTGGTTCGCGGGACTTGCGGGTCTAGGCGCCACATTGTGGCGATTGCGGGACGCGTTATGGACCGTCGACTCGCCCGCGAGAATTCGCTGACCTACTCCACGGTCACTGATTTTGCCAGGTTGCGTGGCTGATCGACATCACAGCCGCGTCGCACTGCAATGTGATACGCCAGCAGTTGCAGCGGCACGATTTCCAGTATCGGCAACAACTCCTCTGATGCCGGAGGAATATAAAGGACGTGGTCGGCGGATTCTTTGATCTCCTCGTCCCCCTCGGTCGCCAACGCGATCACGACGCCGGACCGCGCCTTGACTTCTTTCAGGTTCGACATCGTTTTTTCATAGCGCAGCACCGAGTCAGCATTCTTCTCATCCCGCGTTGCAATAATGACGACCGGAAGATTCTCATCGATGAGAGCGTTGGGGCCATGCTTCATTTCTCCTGCCGGATATCCCTCCGCGTGAATGTAGGAGATTTCTTTCAGCTTGAGCGCGCCTTCGAGAGCGATCGGATAGTGAATGCCGCGGCCAAGGAATAGAAAATCGTGCACCTTCTGGTAGCGCTTGGCTAGTTCATCGCAAGCTGCATCGTGAGAGAGAATCGTTTCGAGCTTCGCTGGGATGCGCGTTAACTCGAGCATCGATCCGCGCGACTGCTCCGGAGGCATGACTCCGCGCACCTGCGCTAAATACATCGCGAAAATGTAAAGAGCCGTAAGCTGCGCCGTAAATGCCTTCGTCGACGCAACCCCAATCTCCGGTCCGGCGTGAGTATAGATCGTACCCGCGGCTTCCCGCGTGATCATTGATCCGACAACGTTGCAGATGGCCAGCGTCTTCGAACCTTTTGCCTTGGCCTCACGTTGCGCAGCAATCGTGTCGGCTGTCTCGCCCGATTGCGAAATCACCAGCGTGATCGTCTTCGGATCGACAAGCGGATTCCGGTATCGCCATTCGCTGGCATAATCGACTTCCACCGGAACGCGCGCCAGAGACTCGATCATGAACTTCCCCGCCTGTCCGGCGTGCCAACTCGTCCCGCAAGCGATGATGTTGAGTTTCGGAGCCTCACGAAACTCCTCTTCTGTAATCTCCATCTGCTGAAGGAAAATGCGTCCGGTATCTTGCGAAACGCGGCCCAGACTGGTTTCTTGAACCGCACGCGGCTGCTCGTAGATTTCCTTGAGCATGAAATGCTTGAAGCCGCCCTTTTCCGCCTGAATCGGATCCCACGTTACGTGTTGCACCTGCCGCACTACCGGCTTGCCATTGAAGTCAGTCAGTTGCACGCCATGCGTGGTGACTACAGCCATATCGCCGTCGCCAAGGAAGAAGATGTCGCGCGTGTGATGAAGAATCGCCGGAACGTCCGAAGCGACAAAATATTCATCGTTCCCTAATCCGATTACCGCCGGAGGACCGTTCCGCGCCGCGACAATCTTGTTCGGCTCGTCCGTCGAAATCACGGCCAGAGCAAAGACTCCCGTGAGTTCCTTCAGTGCTTTCCGCACCGCATCCTCAAGATGCGGCCGGTGCCCATTAGTCGGCTGGGAATATTTTTCGACCAGGTGAGCGATGATTTCAGTATCGGTTTCGGTCGTGAACTTGTGGCCTTCTTCAGCCAGCTTCTTCTTCAAACTGAGATAGTTCTCGACGATGCCATTGTGCACGACGACGATCTTTCCCGTGCAATCGCGGTGAGGATGCGCGTTCTCTTCCGTTGGACGTCCATGAGTAGCCCAGCGCGTGTGGCCGATGCCGTACGTCCCGTGCAGGGGCTTGTGCTTGATTGCTTCTTCGAGATTTCGAAGCTTACCCTCGGCGCGCCGGATCTCTAATCCATCTCCGTTACCAGAGACCGCTATACCCGCCGAATCGTAGCCGCGATATTCCAGCCGCCGCAGTCCATCAAGAATGATTGGAACGACACTTTTCTTGCCGACATACCCGACAATGCCACACATGGGGAAACCTCGACACTTTAGGCCGTTTTACTCGGCCAGGGAGAAACGGAATTCTTCGATGACAGGGTTCGTCAATACTTCACGCGCGATGCGCTCCACTTCCGACTGTGCTTCTTCGCGGCTCAGGCCGCCGTCCAAGGTCAGTTCGAAATACTTTCCTTGCCGTACGCTTTCGAGGCCCTTGTAGCCCATCTTCTTGAGTGCGCCCTGAATGGTTTTGCCTTGAGGATCGAGAACGCTCTTCTTCAACGACACGTACACGTAGGCAGTCATAAAGACCATTATTATACGCGGACTATAGCGGAGTCAGGATGGGACTTCGAAGAACAACTAATCCGCTGTGGACGTTGTGACCGTGTTGTTTTCAGGGGCATCGACGCGATGTATCGTTCGCGGGGCTCCGAACTTCAAGACTCCATCCTCGATCCGGCTCAGCTTCATCGTGAGCATATCGAGGATGTAATTCTGCTTGATCAACCAAGGTTTCTGCCCCGCCTGTTTCGGCAAGCTTTCAGCCGCTCGCGTGACATACCCGGAAGTCAAATCCAGCAGCGGCTTCGCTTCCATTGCTTTAAAATCGCATGCCGGCACGCACGTGCGGTAGCCGCGCCGATCCATGTGATCCAGCAGGCGGCATACGAAGGTCGAAGCAATATCTGCCCGCAAAGTCCACGAAGCGTTGGTGTACCCAATGCAGAACGCAAAATTCGGAACGTTGCTCACCATCATTCCTTTGTAAATGAACGTTCGGCCGGTATCGACTGGCGCTCTATCGACAATCAGCTGAATACCTCCAAGAGCGAGCATCTGCAATCCTGTAGCCGATACAACAATGTCTGCCTCGAGTTCCTCCCCGGATTGCAGCCGGATTCCCGATTCGCTGAAAGTATCGACCTGATCGGTGACAATCGATGCTTTCCCCGAACTGATGGCTTTGAAAAGATCGGCATCAGGTACCAGACACAGCCGCTGATCCCACGGGCGGTAACGTGGATTGAAGTGCGTGTCGACGTCGTATCCTTTAGGAAGATTTTTGATCGCTCCCTCGCGCAACTTGCGCCGCGCGAATTGAGGCGCGCGCCGGGCGATCTGGTAAATCCCGAGATTGATGCCTATGTTTTTCCAGCGAATCACCCGGAGTGCCGCTCGCTCCGGCAGGCAACGTCGGATCAAGTTCGCCAGCGGGTCGTGGTTGGGCAGATCGAGAATGTACGTTGGCGAGCGCTGCAGCATCGTGACGTGAGCTGCCGTCTGTGCCATCGCAGGCACCAATGTAACGGCCGTCGCTCCACTTCCAATGACGACGACTTTCTTCCCGGCATAATCCAGATCCGCCGGCCAATGCTGCGGATGCACGAACCTTCCCTGAAATTTCTCCACTCCCGGAAAGCTGGGCGCGTAACCGGAGTCGTATCGGAAATAGCCGGTGCATCCGTAAATAAAATCGGAACTGTATCGGACGATTTCGCCGTTGTCCCCAGTTTTAACACCGATCAGCCAACGCGCTTCCTCTGACGACCACGAGGCCGAAACCACGCGCTGCTGAAATCGAATGTGACGGTCGACGCCGAATTCCTTCGCTGTCTCGCGAACGTACTCAAGAATCTCCGGACCGCCGGCGATCGCCTGCGCCTTCTTCCACGGCCGAAAAGGATACCCCAGCGTGAACATGTCCGAATCGGATCGAACGCCCGGATACCGGAACAAGTCCCACGTGCCGCCGACGGCTGACCGCGCCTCGAGAATGACATAGCTCTTGCGTGGACATCGCGTCTGCAGACGATACCCGGCACCGATCCCGGAAAGACCGGCACCGATAATCACAACGTCGAAGTGTTCAACAGGCATAAACAGGCCCGCAGTACTGACCTGCTATATTACGTGAGCGGTCAAACGCACGGTCTCTGTTGGCCCATCGTTGCACCCGTGTGACGTTCAGGCCAATAAACGCCAATCTCGCCCGCGTCATCCCTGGTGTCTGAGGCGAATTTGCACGTTGTTTTGATTTCGTTGTAACAGGACAACTTCTTTGACGTTCGGTAAGTATCTCGTCATTCTATCCATCGTATTTTTTGGCTCAATCGGAGACGCATTCCTAGCCCGCGGCATGAAGCATGCAGGTGCGATCGACATCCACCACCTCGGCAATGTCTTTGTTGTCCTCGCCAATCCGTTCGTGATTATCGGAATTCTTTTCCTCCTCGGATTCATGTGGAGTTACATGACGGCGCTCTCGTTCGCCGATCTGAGCTACGTGCTTCCCGCGACGGCGATCAGCTACATCGTCATGGTGCTGCTTTCGATTTTCTGGCTGCATGAGCACGTGAGCCGTCAGCGCTGGTCCGGCGTTGCGTTCATCGTTACCGGGGTTGGCATGGTTGCCGGTGGCCCGGAGCGCACCGAATTCCCGCCCGCCCCCGTTTCCGATCCGCCGGCTGTCGAGGAGCAAGTATGAAGATGCTCTACAGCTGGACGTGCATCCTGGTCACGGTCGCCGCAGCCGCGGCCGGCGACGTTCTCGTCGCGCTCGCCATGCGCCGCATTGGCGATCTCGGAGACCTTCGCCGCCGCCATGGACTCGTTTCGGTAATCGCGCGGGTCATCTCGAGTTGGGTGCTCTTCGCCGGCGTCTTCTTCATGGCAATCGCATTCTTCAGCAATCTGGTCGGACTCTCCTGGGCTGACCTGAGCCTCGTTGGCCCGGCATCCGCCGCTCTCACATTCGTGGCTAATGCCTTCGCTGCCAAGTATTTCCTGCACGAAAACGTTGATCGCCGCCGCTGGGTCGCGACCATCCTCGTCTGCTGCGGAGTCGTTCTGCTCACCTGGTAGCAAGCTGCGGAAACCGGCATCTTGGTCTGAGGTGTTCGCTTCATTGGACCTTCACCGCGATAGCTCGTTAGAATCAAATCTGCGTCGACTATGGATTCAAGCGCGACTCCCCACATCGAAACTCCAACCACCACCGGCGCGACCCCTGCAGAAACGAATCGCATCAACGGTCCGGTTTCGGACTGGCGCATCTCCGTCGTAATTCTGATTGCACTGTGGGCCATCATTTATATGGTCGGCATTTCCCGGCCGGCATTGCTCGATGATGTCGACACGGTCCATGCCGAAGCCGCCCGCGAAATGCTCCAGCGCCACGACTGGGTCACGCTTTACACCGACGGCATTCGATATCTCGAAAAAGCTCCAATGATGTACTGGAGCCTGGCCGTCAGCTACAAGCTCTTCGGCGTTGGCACATGGACTACCCGCCTGCCCCTATTGCTCGGCGTGTTAGCGGTAACACTCGCGACCTATCGGTTGGGGAAGTACGTGTATGGAGAGATGGCCGGCCTTTATGCAGGTGTCGTGCTCGTGACGGCCCTTGGCATATTTGTGTACACGCGCTTTCTGATCCCTGAAGTACTAGTCACGCTCTGGCTTACCCTCGGCTACTACCTATTCCTACAGGCGCTCGAGCAGGAGCAGCCGAGCCGCTTTGTCTGCTGGGGATTCGCCGCGCTCTGCGCATTGAACGTTCTCACCAAGGGATTGATCGGCCTCGTCTTTCCAGGAGCAGCCATCGGACTATTTCTTCTGCTCACGGGCAGGCTCGCAATTCTGAAGAAGCTGCGCCTCGTTTCGAGCACCATCGTATTTCTCGTCATCGCCGCGCCCTGGCACATCCTGGCGGCAATCCGCAATCCCCCGCAAGGTCAGGCTCGCGGATTTCTCTGGTTCTACTTCATCAACGAACACTTCATGCGCTTCCTTGGCAAGCGCGTTCCTCCAGGGTACGACACCGTTCCCCTCGCCATCTTCTGGGGACTTCTTCTCGCGTGGCTTTTCCCCTGGAGCGTATTTTTTCCTCAATCCTTGCGCGATGTGCCCTGGCGATGGCGCGAGTTCCGCGGCAAGCTCGCACAGAAGTGGGATCGCACCCGCTCCGCCAGTCTTCTGTTTCTTCTCTGGCCACTCGTGATCGTCGGCTTTTTCAGTTTCTCGACTCGGCAGGAGTACTACACGATTCCCGGCCTGCCCGGAATGGCTCTGTTAGTAGGAGCCTGGCTGACGCGGGAATCCTCCCCCTCCGCGACGAATTGGGACCGCAAGGCCGGCAGGATCTCATCGATAGTCTTATTCGTCATCGGCGCTCTGGGATTCGCAACGGGAATGTATCTTCTACTCGTATCCAGTCCGCCCATTCCTGGAGCCGATCTCGCCGATCTACTCAAGAAAAATCCGCAGGACTACAATTTTTCGCTCGGCCACGTCTTCGATCTCACGCCGCGTGCCTTGGGTGCATTTCGCGGATCTCTGTTAGCCGTCTCGCTCGCCATGTTGATCGGCACCGCAGCGAACTGGCTGCTGCGAATCAAGCGCCGCCCGTTCTGGGCAAATATGTCGCTAGTCGCAATGATGATCGTTCTCCTGGCCTCCATCCATTCTTCGTTCATCACCTTTTCGCCGATTCTTTCTTCGTACAATCTCGCGGAAGCAGTCAAAAAAGCCTACCGGCCGGGCGACGTGATCGTCATCGACGGCGAGTATCACGAGGCCTCCACGCTGAATTTCTACACCGGAGTGCCAGTGCATGTTCTGCACGAACCAAGCGGCAATCTCTGGTACGGCGCCAAGTTCCCCGACGCCCCCCACATCTTCGAAACTCGCGAGTCTCTCGCCGCCATGTGGGATGGACCGGCCCGCATCTTCGTCTGGTCGGATCAGGAAGAGCCCAGGGACCTGCAGGGCCTAAAGTACTTTGAACTAGCTCACAGCGGAGGCAAGTTCATCTACACCAATCGCAAGTCTGAGGGATAAATCGGGACGCGCCGGGGCGGTCCCAGTCCCGAAGCGAAACAAACAACTGCCATTTGTGGAACCCTCGTCTTTTGTTAGACTAACCAAGTCGAGAGGAACGCAGTCGATTCACGTTGGAAGGCTCCTTTTTGTTGCTGAAAGAAAAGCCGTTCCCCGCGCCTTTCACAGCTGACTGTTTCAAAGGAGTGCTTGCTTGATCATTGCCTACGTGATCCTGGCTCTTGCCGTCTTCGGGACCATCACCTCAACCATCGTCTTCATTCTTGCCTCTCTCGGCGCCATCAAATTCCGCGGGTATCGCGAGCGCGATCGTAAGCAGTACGAAAAATTCGCTGCCCAACTGCCGCCGGTTTCCGTCCTCAAGCCCGTGCATGGCAACGAGTCGCGGCTGAGGGAAAATATCGAGAGTTTCTTCCGCCAGGAATATCCGCACTACGAAATTCTTTTCGCGGCCGACGAACCCGATGACGCTGCCATCCCAATCATCCAGGAAATCAGCTCGCGCTACCCACACATTCCGAGCCGCATTCTCGTGACCGGCCAGCCGCCTTGGCCGAACGCGCCGAATTACTGCTTCCACCGTCTGTCGGAAATCGCAACATACGACATTCTCGTCACCAGCGACAGCGACGTTGAGGTCGCACCCACGTACTTGCGCGACCTGGTCCCACCGTTGCTCGACCCAAAAGTCGGAGCGGTGACCTGCGCGTTTCGCGGCAAGAGCGCCGGAGGAGTCTGGGCCGATCTCGACGCCATCGGACAATCCGTGGAATTCACCGCCGGAGTCCTGATCGCTAATCTCATGGAAGGCACCAAATTCGGCCTCGGGCCGACCATCGCGCTCCGCAAAGATTCCATCGGGAAAATCGGCGGCTACGCCGCCGTCCGCGAATATCTCTCGAACGATTTCGTCGTCGGAAATTTCATCCACAAAGCCGGATTCGAAGTCTGGCTCTCCAGCCACGTCGTCGATCATGTGTCTCCGAAGATGAGTTTTCGCCGCATGTGGGAACGCCAACTGCGTTGGGCGATGGGCACGCGCTACTCGCGCCCCAAAGGCCACTTCGGCTCCGGACTAACCTTCGCTGTCCCCTTCGGCATTCTCGGCCTGATCGCTGCGTCTCTGCTGGGACACCCGTGGCTCGGGGTTGCATTGCTCGCCGCCTCTTTGGTCAACCGAATCGCTGAGTCGTGGATTATCGGCTGGTGGGCTGCCGGAGATCCCGTGGCGAAGCGCGCTGCACTCCTCTATCCGATCCGTGATCTCCACGGCTTCATCATCTGGTGTGCCAGCTACCTCAGCAAGCGCAGCCTCTGGCGCGACAACAATTATGTCCTGTTGAAAAAAGGCAGACTAATCGCACGCCGAGCCAACGGCGCCCTCGTAACCCCGGACGCCCCGGAAGTTCTCGCCCCAGAACCACTAGTGCGCGCAGACCGATAGGAAACTGCGCGCGGTAATGCGAGCGAGTTTCTTTGGAGCGGGCGGTCCTCGCTCCCACAGAAGCCAACGAGCACCGATCGGATAAATTAACGAAAAGATTGGTCGGGGAGAGAGGATTTGAACCTCCGACCCCCTGGTCCCGAATTCAGTAGAGTCAACAGCTAACTCATTGGTCTGGTATCGCTTACGCATCTTGAATGAAACTCAGTTGCACCCATGCACCCACTAGCTTTTCTATCTCCGCCAATCAGGCTTTGAAAGGACCAGTTCGCCGATTTAATTGCACCGGGATTGCTTGAGCCGCCTCACGATAGGGGCGTCCTTGAACTCCGTCAGTGGCACCTGCTTTACTGCCTTACCAACCTTCCTCTTTGCCCAATCACCTCGTCCGGGGTGGGGTATCCTCAGTTTGCGACAAGCCTTGCCCAGCGCAACATCGGAAATACCATATTTTCTCGCGAGCTTAACGAGCGGTTGATTCCAGACTTCGTTGTACAACTCAGCGCGGCTCCAAAGCTTCCTGTCCAGTTGGGAAGTGCTGTCGTGCACAGCTACATCGCGTTTAAGGGCTCTGTACTTCACGCTCGGCTGTCCACGCTGCTGTAATCGCTGTTCCCCATTCACAAAGGACTGCCCCAACTCGCGGAGTTGGGAGCAGAGGCGTCCGAAGTCTGCATTTGTCATTCTGAGCTTTCGAGCAGCCTCTTCTTGAGTTCTCGTTGCTGCAATCGCCTCTAACGCTGAAAGGATCCTCGGGCTTCGTCTGCGCACAAAATCGATGAACTCCCCGACGAACAATCTGTCTTGCAACTGTTTGTGGGAGCGCTCGGCAGCCCCCAGCAACTGCTCTGAGGCAAGTTCAGAGAGCTCGTCATCGACGCACACTCCGTCACTAGTTTCTTCAGAGAACAACAGGCGCTCGGCATGGCATAGCGGGCTCTTGATGCGAAGCGAGTGAATCGTTCGAAACTTGTTAGCTAGGCAGAGATTGATGTAGTTCTGAAATCGAGCCTGATTGGCCCCGTAGTGACGGACTGGATCGAAGGTCTGAACAACATCCTGCTTCCCAGCTTTTCGGTGCTGTGATGTGGAAGGGAGAGAACTCATGTGGACGCAGAGCTCTTGAGTCCAATCTTCGATGTCTTCCTTTGAAGCGGACTTATCCGCGTGCCTTCGCAGCCATCGCGAAATGTATTGAGGGAACCGCACGTAGAACTCCGGGAAGTCCCTGGGGACGATAAATCCATCATGCCCGACGTAATGCCCGTCCACGAACATGACAAGATCGCCAGCGTTTTCCTGTTTTGAGGACGAGCAGCAGTGCGGCACCACGGTGAATTGCACCGTCGCGCGTTCCGTAGAAAGCATAGTGTCACGCATGTGGATCTCAGTTGCCTGTTTCCGATGCCCGCAGCTTCCCGAGCGACGCGAACTTTATCTTTCTCTTCGTTTCGGTAATCACGGTTTCACCAGAAAAACCAACCCTGCGGGTAATAGGCTTGGTGTGTCGGACCTTGAACTTGCCAAAGCCGCCGAGCTTGAGTGAGAAGCCGTCAATTCCAAGGTTGTTCAGCAAGGTCTGCTCCAGAGCATCCACCACTGCTCCCACCGCGATTTCTGCTTCCTTTTTCGTCTCAAGGTTCAAAGACCGCTGAACCCTCGCCGAAAGCTCTGGATTTGTTTTTAAGGGACGACTTCTCAGTTGGTAGCGAACGATGCGGATCGGCGCTGGCGGACGCGAAGAGACTCGCTGGTCAGAAACAGAACGTTCCTCTGCAACCCTACGAACCGTTTCCCGCACTGTCTCGATCTGCTTCTCCAATCGGTACACGTCTTTGTGGATATCGGCCAATTCATTGCCCGCTCGCTCGATACTGCTCGGCACTGCTGTCATAGACTTGGTCTCCTGGAGGACATTGTGAGCTAGTCTGAACATCCCATGTGAGGTCACTGTGCACAGAGTCCCGATTGAGCAGTTCTCCGCGGCGGATGAAGTGCAGTTGACCCGCGGATGGTAGGCTTTAAACGGAATTAGCAGCGCGATGATTCTTGCACACCTTCAAAAGCGAGCACCCGATGATTTTTCCCGCCACCGATGAAGAATTGTATGATTGGCTCTGATGGACCGAAGAGAACGGCAGCAGCTTTCTCAAGACGACGGCTGAAGCCGCGCTGATTGCCGACCTAAAACATTACAATCTGCTTCGGCCTGTCCTGCTCGAACTGAAGCGGGAGTGGCCGAAGAAGGCCTGAGAGACGCTATGGGCGGACGATACCGATTGGCGCGGCGGAAAGCAGATCGTCGAAGAATGCTTCGAGACCGTCGTCCCCGAGGTTTTGGACATCAGCGCCAAGTTCAATGGACACAACAGCGTTTCTCGGTACCGACACATAATGGGGTCTCTTTCGAAGGAGACTTCTGTCATATGCAGCAACTCGGATCGGCGTTCGCGCCGGGCGAAAAGAGCGGTCGCAGGCTTGAGAATCGCTTTAACGTCGGAAGGCCGATGTTGACCTGTTGACCCCAATGACGTTCGGCCAGGAGAACGTTCCTTTGGGGTTCGACAGCATCGTCTTGACGGGCGCGATATCTCCTCCACGTGTCTTAGCGCCTATGCGCTGGTGATCACCAGGCTCTACGCGCCAGGTTCGACATGAGGTGGCTATGGCTCGCTTTGTACTCTCGGCAGGTTGCGGCAATTACGACAATGGCGACCGACTTCCAGGTGCGATTAATGACGCAGAGGACCTGTTTCACGTCTTGCTTGAGGAACGGCTCGGCGGAGCAACCTCGACAGGCTCTGTCCTCTTATTGGATCCCACTGCACCTCAACTTGTAGAAGAAATATCAAAGTTCTTTTCCCGACTCACCTCGACGGATGAATATTTCCTGTTCTTTTCCGGTCATGCTCACCAAGCAAGAACGGGTTACGCGTTTCGGTGTCGCAACACGCCCCCCAAGAGTGCCTTTGAGGCTCTGTCATTTCGGGAACTTAAGATCCTCGTCAGCAGGGCGCCGGCAAGAGGAACGCTGATATTCGACACCTGTTACTCGGGTGAAGTACGAGACATGGTAGGGTACGTGGCTCGTGGAGAAGAGGACGATGAAGAAGAATCCCAGCCCCCCGAAGCTCCGCGTGAGGGGACGATCCTCATTTGGTCTTGCGATTCAAAAGCCAAAGCATTCGAAAACCGAGAACATGGTGTTTTTAGCGAGTGTCTCCTTGAAGGCATTCGCTCCGGAACGAATCTCCCGACGACCACACCATATGTAACCGCGGGAAGGCTGGTGTCGACGATTCGTGAAAGGCTCATGAGCCAGAAGTATGAAGGTTCACTCCCTGGCCTCCGAATGGCGGGCGATGTCGCGGGAATGTTCGTCTCCAACAATCCTAAGTATGCAATTGGTTCGCCCGACGGACCATCAGTCGTATCTGAATCAATTGTCACAGGCAACCCGTTACTGACGGAACGTTCTTGTAAGGGAATTCGGGAGCTCGCCAATAGCCTTTTGCGGCAGGAAACTAAATTGCATTCCCGACGTTCGACGAATCCACACCCTTTGCAAGCGCACCTTTTTTTTGTCCCAACACTCGGTTCCGAAGTCTATTGTTCGCAGACGAAAGACTCCACCGTTTTAATCACAGAGAATGGCTTCTACCACCTAGATGGCTCGACTGAGGTCATCTTCGTTTGGGATGCCGTTGACAGTACCGAAACCTCTTCGAGGTCGCACAGTCCGAGCTTCGACAGAACGATTGAAAAGGTGACGATCAACTTCCGCCCTGGGGTCACGATGCAGGATCAAAGAAAGTATTACGCCATAGCGGACAATAGACATCCGTTGCTTGGTCAGGCAATCGAATGGGGCCGAAGCTATAAGAAAAGTGGTTGGAAATGGAATCTGCAGGCTCCAAAACCAGCCGTGCACGGCAGAGAAATAGCACTTTTTGCGCCGCTCACTTATGACTCGATGAGAACGATACCAGCGAGCGCGAGCGACGCTTCTGAAATTGCCCGAGCTTTTCATGTCGTGACTCCAGCCCTCAACCCGGCAAGCGCATTCGACTTCAGATCAAGCCTCCGTGCAGTCTTTCAATCGGCTCACCACAAAACCCTGATTCTCTATTATTCTGGCCACGGCATCCTACTGGGCAACGACCTGTTCCTAACCGCGCAACGCACCGCTCCTAGCCATCCCCTTGAGACGGCGGTCCCTATATTCAAGTTATTTGATCTTATGTCCGAATATCAGGTGATAAACCTGGTGCTCATACTCGATTGTTGCTACAGCGGTGCAGCTGGGGATAATTTGGGCGTGTCTTTCGATTTGCTTGAACCAAGTCTTGAAGCGTTGTACGACACGGATCGGATCGGAATTACGGTTATTGCTTCCAGCGGACGAAGCGAAGAATCCTTCGACAAGCCGACACAGTCCATATTTACGGACGCAATTGTAAAGGCTTGTTCACTCGCGCGATCAGAGAACTCTAGGGTAACGGTCGGCGACCTTATCAGTGCAATCCACAAAGTGATGTCTGATCCAGATCAACGGATGAGAGTCTTCGTTTCTCAACAAGGCCAAGAGATAGTCCTAGCTGATGAAGTTGAGGACGCAAGTAACCTGGAGCGTGCACAAATAGAAGCTCGCCTAGACACAAAAACCGATCAAGTATGGAAGCTGAAGCAAATTGATTTTCGATTGCATCAAGGACAACAATGTATCTCTGATCAAGTGTCCGTCTTTCGGAAGACACCCAACAGTCTGGGCATGACCATTTATCTCCTATTTGTTGTACTGTTCTTGGGAGTGTTCACACTTCCCGTCGTTTATGGGGCCGTGGAGCTGGTCAGAGAACGGCATGGATGGTTTGGATGGTTCATACTGCCGTGCGCGGTGGTGTTCGCTCTCTTTACATTCGGACTCCCAGCTTGGATGTTTTTAACCGACACTGCAAAGGATCACTACATGATTCTAGGAGGCTTTGGCGTTTTAATCCGAGAAGGAAAGAGTTGCGTGGTGGTCCCGGCGCTGTCCCTTATGTCGATCCAGGTATCGAAATCACATCACTTTGCTCTGTTCAAAGGAAGCGTGAGTGAGCAGAACCATACGCGCCACGCTCTTATTCGAGATGATGCGGAACCTGTTGATCTGCCAATCTGGCTCGACGATTCGTCCACGGATCTCGCGATTAAGGGCATCAACAAGTTGATAGAATCGGCGAGTCGCAATTTGGTTAGCTCCGGACAGACAGCCCCGGTCCAAACTGCAAGATGATCACAATGGATCCTGAGACAATTCCAAAGTAAACAGCGAAAACGCTAGGGCCTCACTTATCATCCCGAGAGTAGGGTAAGATTATCCGGCAGCAGTAGTGGAAGAACTGCGTTTTGGCATCCTCCCAGGGTCGTTTGTCTCACATCAAGGCTGGTGATTTGTTTCGCGGAGCCTGAATTTCTTGTTCTGGGGTCGCCGCGCGGTTGCGAATCATGGACGATAGTGCACACAATGTTCGACTTGTCGGCTCCAAAGGGTCGCGTGGCTGATGATAGCCCGATAGGCCTTCTACAGGAACTTGGCCTCGGGGGTCAGTCAAAACCGGCCAATGAGGGTCACTTCAAAACCGGCCAACGAGAGTAAAAGCCTGGGACGTTGATTCCGACATGAGGTGTTGTAGCTTCTGTCGGCATGAGCAACGT
>Ga0070735_10000641_pt1 | contig 36583 bp, 33 predicted proteins | sample Coa_R1_FD_66443 | JGI IMG/M metagenome (GOLD analysis project Ga0070735, IMG submission 66443) | Surface soil microbial communities from Centralia Pennsylvania, which are recovering from an underground coalmine fire - Coalmine... | ecosystem: Environmental > Terrestrial > Soil > Unclassified ...
TCTCAGGGGTGCGGGCGGGGGCCTCGGGGGCGGGGGCGGCGAGCTCGGGGGTGCTGGTGGGTACGGGGTTGGCGGGTTTGGGGGCGGGGATGAACCAGGAGCCGGTGGCGGGTTCGGAGGGGGCCGGGGCGCTCAGGAACCAGGATCCGGTGAGCTCTTCGGCGCGGCTGACGGTGAACTCGCGGTAGGCCGCCATGCGGGAGTCGTCGAAGAACTCGAGGATCTCCAGCCGGGCCACCGAGGACAGAGCGGGCGCGGGCAGGAGGGCGAAGAGCCGGGCCGGGGACACGCTGCGGGGCAGGTTCGGGCCGCAGACCGAGCAGGTGGCGGCGTGCTCGAGCACGCGGTCGCGCAGGGCCGGCGTCGTGGCGCCGGTCCAGCCGCTCAGCATCGCGGAGAGGTCCGGGCAGGACTGGCTCTTCCTGATCAGGACCTCGGTGCCGAGGGCCCGCTCCAGGTCACGGCGCGCCCGGTTCAGGAGGTCCTGGACCTCGGCCGCGGACAGGCCGAGCACCAGACGCAACTCCACATCGGGCCGGGAGTCCAGTTCCAGCGCCTCCACCTCGTCGGCGGGCATGCTAGTGACGGCTTTCCACGTCATCAGCCGCGAATCGGCGTCATCGGCCTGCGGAAGGCAGACCGGCTCGTCGGCGTCCGAAGCCGGAACTGCCTCGCGCCGCAGGCATTCCGCGCGAGCCAGCGAGTAAAGCCACAATCCGAGCCATTCGTCGCAAACCAGGTGCCCGATTTGCGCGATAGCGACCACCAGCGCGTCACGCACCGCGATTTGCGCGTTTTCGCGATTCCGGAGCAGGCGCCAGCAGTAGCTGAAGAGCTGGTCGCCGTAGGTGTCGAGCAGTTCCGGGAGCGCGTCGGGTGATCTAGAACGCAGCGCGGCTGCGAGCTGGGGGTCATTCATGGCGAAAAAGCTAGAGCAATCGCCTACTTGCCAGCCACCTATTCAGCATAACGGGCGGTTAAACCAACAGTATTTCCCTAGTGCGCGGAAATGAATCAATGGTGGTCGCTGAATAGATTATCCCGATCTCCGAATCTGGCAGGTTAACGCCTGTTCGCACCATTTGGCGGCAGGTGCACGGCGCACGTCGCGGGGTCATAGCGGGCGGCGGCGAGGCCGGCCAGCAGGACCGCCGAGGCCGGATCGTCCGGGTTGAGGTGCCGGCCCAGGACGACGACCGCGACGTGCCGGGCGCCGGCCAGCTTGAGCGCGGCGGCGGCCGACTGGGCGCTGGCGCCGGAGACCCAGGTGTCGTCCAGGAGCAGCACGCTGGCCCCGGCCGGGCGGGCCAGCACCTGGAACCGGTCCAGGTCGAGGTCACGACCCTGACGGCCGGGGCGCAGGGCCAGCGGGCAGCCGGGCAGGCGCAGGTAGGGCGAGACGAGCCGGAGCAGCGGGTGCGGTCCCGGGCGCCCGGCACCGGTCGGCACCACCGCCAGCCGGTCGGGCGGCGGCATGCCGGCACTCCGCCATACGCAGCGGCCGTGGTCGGCCAGGAAGGCCAGCAGCAGGGCCAGGAGCGAGGCCCGGTCCGAGGCCGGAGTGCCGCCCAGGACGGGCGCTGGGGCGGAGGCTGGCGCCGGGGCGGAGGCCAGGACGGGCGCTGGGGCGCAGGCTGGGGCGGAGACGGGGGCCGGCGCGGAGGGCAGGGGTTCGGACTTGTAGCGCCAGAGGGCGGTGGCGAAGGGGGTGCCCTTGATGGCGTAGGAGACGGGGACTACCGCGTCGGCCAGGAGGGCAGGGGCGCGCAGCGTGTGCTGGTCGCACTGATAGCAGCGGGCGAAGCCGGGGCGGACCGGGCCGCGGCACACCTTGCAGTCCGCTCCGGGCCACCCCGGCGGGCGCGGCGCGGGCGGGTAGAACGGGGGCGCCACGGACCGCAACCGCGGCCGCAGCCGGTCCCAGCCCGCGGTCTGACCAGCCATGAGGCGATGCTACGGATTGGCACCGACAAATCACGGGACGCGAGAATGTGACCGGCTTCGCCGCTCTCCGGCCAATCCTTAGGCATTGATGAAATCTCTCTCTTCTGCACGTCCCGCATCTCCTGATGCGGCAGAATGATCCCTGCCAGGAAGGCGGCCGGGCACCAGCGCGGCATCTCGCGTTGCCTGAACGACTCATACCAAGGATCTGTGTGATCGACAGGAGCGAAACGGTATTGCCTGGCTCCAGCCCAGACACCGCGGCCGAGAGCGTCATCGAGGCCGAGAGCGTCATCGAGGCCGAGAGCATCGTGCAGACCGCGGCCGAAGCGCCCGCGGTGGCCGCGTCCCGGCCGGCTCAGCGGGCCCCAGCCGGTTCCCGCCTGGACCAGGCCATCTGGGGTGCGGGCGACGTGCTGCGACGGCACTGGCTGCTGGCGCTCCTGATCGCCGGCGGCCTGGTGCTGCGCGTGATCACCCAGTTCGCCTACGAGCCGGCCCTGCTGTTCATCGACTCCAAGAAGTACCTGTACGGCACCAGCTTCAGCGGGACCGCGTGGGGATCGTTCGACCCGATCGGCTACACCCTGCTGGTGCTCAAGCCGGCGCTGATGTTCACCAACCTGGGCTTCGTGGCGCTGCTGCAGCACGTGCTCGGGCTCGGCATGGCGGTCGCGCTCTACGTCCTGATGCTGCGCCGCGGCGTGACCCGGTGGCTCGCCGCCCTGGCCGTGGCGCCGGTCCTGTTCGACGCCTACCAGCTGAACGCCGAGCAGACGATCATGCCCGACGTGCTGTTCGAGGCGCTGGTCGTGGCCGGGATCGTGCTGCTGCTGTGGCGCCCGCAGCCCGCGCTGCCCTTCGTCGTCCTGGGCGGCCTCGCGCTCGGCACGTCGGCTCCGGTCCGCCAGGTCGGGGAGGCGCTGATCCTGCCCGCGCTGATCTACGTGCTGGCCGCCACGCGGGGCTGGCGCGCCCGGCTGCTGAACGGCGTGGCGCTGACCGTCTGCTTCGCGCTGCCGGTCGTCGGGTACATGGGCTACTCCAAGGTGGTCCTGCACTACGGGTTCCAGATGTCCAACATGGGCGATGCGTACCTGTACGGCCGGACGGCGCACGCCGCCGACTGCGCCACGCTGAAACTGCCCGCCGACGCGCGATTCCTGTGCCCTACCCCGGCGCAGGCACTCGCGTACGGCGTGGACGGGCTGGTCAACAACCCGCATGCGCCGTGGCCGCATTATGCGGTGGCCATGGCCAAGGCCGGGTTGCCAGCGAACTCCGCCGAGCTGCAGCGCCAGTTCGCCGACGCCGTGATCAAGCAGCAGCCGATGCGCGTGATCGGCGACATCACCCGCGACTCAATCAAGGTCTTCGCCCTGACCCGGAACACCGTGCAGGGCGACACCCCGGTCAAGCGCTGGCAGTTCCAGAACGTCTACCCCACCTTCCCGCCCGGCATCACGGTGAAGGGCTCGCACAGCGCCACCCGCGTGTTCGCGTCGGCCGGGGGCGGCGGCAAGGCGCGGATCCGGCGGCCGCTCGCGGTCGGGCTGCGGTCCTACCAGCTGCACGGCGGGTACACGCCGGGACCGGTGCTCCTGCTCGGGCTGCTGCTCGGGCTGGCCGGGATCTTTACCTTTGGCCGGCGCCGCGATCCGGCCAACCTGAGCCTGGCCTGCCTGCTGATCACCGGCAGCGCGGTCGCCGTGCTGCTCGGCGCGGACCTGTACGAATACTCCTGGCGCTACCAGCTGCCCGCCCTGGTCACGCTGCCCATCGCGGGCGCGCTCGGGGCGACCGTCATCGCCCAGCAGGTGCGGAACCGGCGAGCCCGGAAGGCGAGCCCCGCGGCGCCGGCCGAAGCACTCGAGACCGGGCCGGTGCGCTAACTGCTGCCGGCCGCGCCGGGCAGACACACCGAGGCTCAGTCCAGCAGCGGCGCGAACAGGTCGCCGCGGGCGGCCACCCGGTCCAGCACCGCCTCGGCGGTGAAGAACAGGTCCCGGGGCTGGCGGCAGGCCTCGACCTCGTCCCAGCCGACCGGGGTCGAGACCGTGGGGCTCTGCCGGGCGCGCAGCGAGTACGGGGCGACGGTGGTCTTGGACCCGTTGTTCTGGCTCCAGTCGATCAGGACCTTGCCGGTGCGCAGCACCTTGGTCATCCGCGAGACGACCCGGCGCGGCTGATCGCGCTCGAGGCGTTCGGCGAAGGCCCGGGCCCGGTCACTGGCCTGCTCGGAGGTCACGCCGGAGATCGGGGCGTACAGCTGCAGGCCCTTGCCGCCTGAGGTCTTGGCCAGCGGCGCGAAGCCCTCGGCCGTCAGCAGCGGCCGCAGGTCCTCGGCCACCCGGCAGCAATCCACGATGTTGGCCGGCGCGCCCGGATCGAGGTCGAAGACCAGCAGGTCCGGCCGGCGGAGCTCGGGCACCCGCCACTGCGGCACGTGCAGCTCCAGGCCCGCCAGGTTGGCGGCCCAGATGAGCGCGGGCAGGTCGTCCACCACCAGGTAGGTCACCGGGCCGGCGCCGCGTCCCCGTGAGCTTTCCGACGGGATCCGGGCGGTACGGATCCAGTCCGGCCGGTGCTGGGTGACGTGCTTCTGGAAGAAGGCCTCGCCGTCGACACCCTCGGGGTAGCGCTTCAGGGTCAGCGGCCGGCCGGCGATGTGCGGCAGCAGGACGGACGCCACCCGCTGGTAGTAGTCGAGCACCTCGGCCTTGGTGAACCCCGTCTCCGGGTACAGCACCTTGGCCAGGTTGGTCAGGGTCAGCGTCCGCCCGTCGACCTGCACCGCGACCTTGGTATCAGGGCTCACGGACCACCTGCGCGGGGTCGATGTCGTCGCGCAGGCCCTTGTAGACCGGGGCGCGCATCCGGCCGGCCTTGGTCCAGCGGTCGAAGGCGACCTGGATGACCAGGCGCGGTTCGACCCAGACGGCGGGCCGGGCGTGCTCGGGCGGGACCGGAGTGGCGAACGGGGAATCGGGGCGGCGCAGCGGGCGGAGCTTGTCCCCCAGCATGCGCAGCGTCTCGTCGGTGAAGCCGGTCCCGACGTGACCCGCGTAGATCAGGCCCGGGGCGTCGTTGACCCCGATGAGCAGCGAGCCGACCTGGCCGGTGCGGTTACCCTGGCCCGGCTTGTAACCGGCCACGACCGCCTCCTGGGTGTGCTGGTTCTTGATCTTGCGCCAGTTGTCGGTGCGGACGCCCGGCGTGTACCGGGAGTCCAGGCGCTTGGCCACCACGCCCTCCATGCCATGCTCGACCGAGACCGAGCGGACGGCGTCGAAGTCGGTGCCGGGAAACGAGGGCGGGGTCTGCCAGTACGGGCCGGACAGGGCCATCTCGTCCAGCAGCGCCCGGCGCTCGGTATAGGGCAGGTCCAGCAGCGGGCGGCCGTCCAGCTGGAGCACGTCGAAGATCAGGTAGGTCACCGGGGTCTGCGCGGCCAGCAGCTGGGCCTGGGACGCCGCGCTGACGTGCATCCGGGGCTGCAGCGCCTCGAACTCGGGCCAGCCGCCGGCCCCGAACACCACGATCTCCCCGTCCAGCATCAGCTGTTTGTGCGTCACCGCGGAGCCGAGGCGGGACAGTTCGGGGTAGGTGACCGTGATGTCGCGCTCGGTCCGGGACATCAGCCGCACCTTGCCCTTTTCGATGTAGGCCAGGGCGCGCACGCCGTCCCACTTCATCTCCAGGGCCCAGCGGTCCTGGTCGCGCGGCGCCACGCCGGTCACCGCGAGCATGGGGCGCATCGTGGCGGGCAGGGCCAGGCGCTCGCGGTGGATCATCCACTGGTTGCCCTTGGTCTGGAACAGCACGTACCCGCCGGTGACCCGCTGGCCGTGCAGGACGACCTTGACCTCGCGCGGGGCCCACTTCAGCGTCTCGTACCGGCCGTGGTCCCAGATGGTGACCGCGCCCGCGCCGTACTCCCCGCGCGGGATCTGCCCCTCGAAGCGGCCGTACTCCAGCGGATGGTCCTCGGTGTGCACGGCCAGGTGGTTGACCGCCGGGTCGGACGGGACGCCCCGGGGCAGGGCCCAGGACACCAGCACCCCGTCGCGCTCGAGGCGGAAGTCCCAGTGCAGCCGGCGGGCGTGGTGCTCCTGGATCACGAACGACCCGTCCTGGGCCTGATCGGGCGGCGAAGCTCCAGGCGGCGGGACCGGCTCCGGCGTCCGCGCGGCGTCGCGCTTGTCCCGGTAGGCCTGCAGCTTGTCCACGTCACCCTGTGTACCCGATGAGCGTGACCCGGGAACTGGCACCCCGGCCCGTTCGGCAAAAAAGATATTGCCTATGATTTAACATTTGTTACTAGGGAAGTAGGAAACTAGGGAATGGAAGGAGGCGGCATGGGCCTGAACGGTTACGTCGTCATCGGCAGTGCGATCGTGGGACTGCTCGTCGGACTGACCGGGGCCGGCGGCGGCGCCCTGATGACGCCGATGCTGATCCTGCTGTTCTCGGTCAAGCCGGCCGCGGCGATATCCAGCGACCTGGTGGCCGCGGTCGTGATGCGGCCGGTCGGGGCGTTCGTCCACCTGCGCAAGGGCACGGTGAACCTGCGGCTGGTGGGGCTGATGACGCTCGGCTCGGTGCCGATGGCGTTCCTCGGCGCGTACCTGCTGAAGCAGCTCGGCGACACGTCGGCCAGCCAGAAGAACGTGGAAGTCCTGCTCGGCGCGGCGCTGCTGGCCGGCGCGGCGGCCATGGTGCTCCGGTTCGTGCTCGACCGCAAGTCCGGGCCGCGGACGGCCAGGATCGACGAGGTGCGGATCCGGCCGGTGCCGACCGTGCTGATCGGCATGACCGGCGGGCTGGTCGTGGGCCTGACCTCGGTGGGCTCGGGCTCGCTGATGATCGTGCTGCTGCTGTTCACCTACCCGGCGCTGTCAGCGGGCCGGCTCGTGGGGACCGACCTGGCCCAGGCCGTGCCGCTGACCGCGGCCGCGGCGCTGGGGGCGCTGGCGTTCGGGCACGTCGAGTTCGGCGTGACCGCCTCGATCATCGTCGGCAGCGTGCCCGCGGTGCTGATCGGGTCGCTGCTCTCCTCGCGCGCCCCGGACCGGTACATCCGCCCGGTCATCACGTTCGTGATCCTCGCGTCCGGGCTGAAGTACGTCGGCGTCCCGACCTACCCGCTGGGCTGGGCGATGGGCGCCGTGCTGGCGGCCGCGGGCGGGTACTGGCTGGCCCAGACGAAGCCGTGGCGGCACGGCGAGCCCGCGGCCGGCGCCTCGCCCGCGGAACGGGACGCGGAGCCAGCGCCCGTGGTGCTCGACGACGTGCGGGTGATCTAGCCCGCGTACTTCTCGGCGTGCTTCTCGACCATGGCGCCGAGCGCCGGGAGCGCGGCGGTGATGTGCCTGGCCGCGCCGCCGCGGACCGTGGTGTAGGCCTTGACGATCACCGGGCGATCGGACATCTTGCCCCGCGCGTCGGTCACCGCCAGCAGCGCCTCGGCCACCTCGTCACCGCGCTTGACCAGGTAGTCGCCGAACCCGGCGGCACCGGAGGCGGCGAAGTCGGCCCAGAACGGCTCAAGCGCGGCCACGAACTCGGGCAGCAGGTTCTCCACGGTGGACTGCACGTAGCCCTTGGCGAACGCCTTGGCCGTCTTGTACGCCACCTTGACCGCGGCCCCGGAGACCCCCGACTTGCCGGACACCTCCTGATCGATCAACGCCAGGCAGTCGGTGACGACGGCCGGCCGGACGTCGTCGGCAAGCAGGATCTGGTCAAGCGTGGCGGCCATGGGCGTGCTCTTTCCTCGTTAGTGGGTCCGGTGCCGCGGGGAGCCCACCTCAGGCCGAACTCGCCCGGTTCCCCCCAGGACGGGACCAAACTAGCGCACCCGGCGACCGCCATGGCCGGAAATTCCCGACTGTTACCCTCCGGCACGGGCCCGCCGGGCCGGCCGGGCCGGCCGGGCCGGCCGGGCCGCTGGTCGCGGTGGCCGGCCGTGGCCCGTGCTCGGGACGGGCCACGGCCGGAGCCAGCCGGAGATCGCCGCTGGACCGGAGGGGAGGAGGGTCGCGGCGGGCTCACGGCTGGACGAGGCTCGTATTCTTCTCACCGCGGGCAACCTCCCTCGGCCGCACGGCGGCAGCCGTACCCGGTGCTGGCTGGAGGCAGTGAGAGCGCCTGTCAGGCGGCCAGCGAGTTCGCCATCTGTAACGGGATACGGGCGGCGCGGGCGTTCGGTTCAGATCCGCGGCCGGCGGAATCCACCGGGCCGGTCAACGGTTGGTTATGAGGTTATGGTGCTGAGAGATAATTCGGCAGTGGCCGATGACGAGGTGCGCGAGCCGTCGCACGCCACCGGCGCGGCGGCGTTGCGGCAGGGCTGGTCGCACCGGCACCGCGATGTATCCGGCGGGTGGCTGCGGCCGACCGTGTTCGGCGCCGTGGACGGGCTGGTGACCAACGCCTCGCTGATCGCGGGGGTCGGCGGCGGCGGGGTCTCGTCGCACGCGGTCGTGCTGACCGGCGTGGCCGCCCTGGTCGCGGGCGCGTTCTCGATGGGCACCGGGGAGTACATCTCGGTCACCAACCAGAACGAGCTGGTGCAGGCGGAGGTCGCGCTGGAACGGACGATGCACGCCCGGTTCCCGGCCGCGGAGCAGGCGGAGCTGGCCGAGTACTTCCAGGGGTACGGGGCGGACCGGGAGACGGCCGTGCGGATGGCCGCCGCCGTCTCGCAGGATCCCGGCACGGCGCTGCGCGTGCACACCCGCGAGGAACTCGGGGTGGACCCGGCCGAACTGCCCTCGCCCGTGGTGGCCGGCGCGGCGTCGCTGGTGGCCTTCTCGCTGGGCGCGCTGATCCCGCTCCTGCCGTACCTGTTCGGCCTGCACGTCCTGATCGCGGCGCTGGGGATCACCGCGGTCGCCCTGCTCGCGGGCGGGATGACCGTGGGCCGGCTCACCGGCCGGCCGGTGCTTCGCTCGGGGCTGCGCCAGCTGGCGCTGGGCGGCGTGGCGGTCGGGATCACCTACACGGTGGGCAGCCTGATCGGCCGGCACGGCATGTGAGAGCCGGTCAGTAGCTCTCCCCTCCGGGACGGGCGGGAAGCGGGCGGACCAGCGGCGGGCAGGGCGCCCGAGACGGTCATCTCGTGCCAGATCCCGCCGTCCGAATACACGCCGTTGCCCCGGGCCTGGCCGGGCGCGGTGTCGGCCGAGGCGGTGTAGAGCGGATGCCCGTCGTAGGTGGCCTGGACCGAACCGCCGGGCCGGGTGATGGCGCCGATGGCACCGTTCACTCCCGGGCCCGCCAGGACCGGGCCGGTGACCGGCGGCCAGCTCCGGGCGCAGCGGGCGGCGCAGTCCGACCTGGTGGCGGTGTCGGGAGTGAACCAGTAGAGGGTGTCGCCCGCGGCGTCGGTGAGCACGGTGACGCCGCCGATCCGCTCGGCCTCCAGGACCGTCCCGGGCGCGGCCGGGCCGGGTGCCGGCGGGACCGCCAGGTACGTCGCCCAGCCCGCCACCGCGGCGGCGGCCAGCGCGGTGGCGGCCAGGGCGGCCCGTCGCCGGCGGCGACGCCGTTGCAGGCTGATGCTCACCAGGGTCCGGTCGAGCAGCACCGGTCCGGGCGCGACGGCCGGGTCGTCGCCGAAGGCGGCGGCCACCGCGGCCGGCCTGATCAGCAGGCCGGGCAGCGCGGCCAGGCCGACAAGCTCATCGCGGCAGACCGGGCACGTGGCCAGGTGCCGGACCACCGTGGCACGGTCGCCCGGGGTGATGGCCGCGAAGACGTAGATGCCCAGCTGCGCCCGGATATCGGCGCACTCGCCCGAACCATCCACGTGCTTGTCCAGCCTGTTCGGCATCATCGGCCCGCCAGGTAGAACGGCCGCATGCTCGCCGGAGTTCAAACCGTCCGGGTCCCGGCGGGGACACCCGGAACATGACATTGTCGTCATGCTCGGCGGCAGCGGGATGGCAACCGCCGGGTGGCGGGCTTAGCCTCTCGGTGTGGATGCCGCGGCCGGGGTTGCGCGCCGCCTGAGCTCGTGGCGGCGCGGACCCTGGCTGGTCATCGCCGCCGCGCTGGCGGCGGTCGTGGTCCTGGCGGGCGTCGCCGGGTACGCGGTGATCCGGGTCCGGCAGCATCAGGCCGCGGCCACGGGCCTGCGGGTCGCCGGGATCCCGGCCAGCGTGCCGACGTCGCTGTCGAACCTGATGCAGCTGTCGCCGGTCCCGGTCCGGGACGCGCCGGGCTTCACCCTGACCGACCAGGGCGGCCACGTCGTGTCGATCGCGGGCCTGCGCGGGCGGGCGGTGGTGCTGGAGTTCATGGACCCGCACTGCACCGACATCTGCCCGATCGTGTCCCAGGAGTTCATCGACGCCTACCGCGACCTCGGCACGAAGGCCGCGCAGGTGGTGTTCCTGGCGGTGAACGTGAACCGCTATCACCTGCGGGTCGCCGACGTGGCGGCGTTCTCCGGCGAGCAGCGGCTCACCCAGGTCCCGTCGTGGCACTTCCTGACCGGGACCTATCCGAGCCTGGCCGCGGTGTGGCGGGACTACGAGATCGCCGTCGAGGCGCCCAGCCCGGACGCCGACGTGCTCCACTCCTCGCAGATGTACTTCATCGACCCGCAGGGCCGGGAGCGGTTCGTGGCCGACCCGATGGTGGACCACACCGCCTCGGGCTCCTCGTACCTGCCCGCCGGCCAGCTCGCCTCCTGGGGCCAGGGCATCGCCCTGGTCGCGCGCCAGCTCGTCAGCTGAGCCTGGCTGGCCCGCATGCGGCGGCGCGGCACCCTACAGTGGTCAGGGTGACCGACACGTGGCAGGTGGAGCCGTCGGGGCCGCTGCGCGGGGACATCTCGGTGCGCGGCTCGAAGAACGCGGTGACCAAGCACATGGTCGCGGCGATGCTGGGCGAGGAGCCCAGCACCATCCGGAACGCCCCGGAGGTCGGCGACGTCGACATCACCGCGGCGATGCTGGAGGCCGTCGGCTATCAGGTGGGCCGTTCGGAGGATAAAATCACCGTCGCGCCCGGGACCGCCACCGAACCGAGGGTTCCCGAAGCCTTCACCGGCCTGAACCGGATCCCGATCCTCATGCTGGGTCCGTTGCTGCACCGGACCGGTGAGGCGTTCGTGCCGCTGGTCGGCGGGGACCCGATCGGGCGGCGGCCGGTCGACTTCCACGTGGCGGCGCTGCGGGCGCTCGGCGCGGAGGTGGAGGCGGGCCCGGCCGGGATCACGGCGCGGGCCTCGCGGCTGTTCGGGGCGCGGATCGACCTGCCCTACCCGAGCGTGGGCGCCACCGAGACGGTGCTGCTGACCGCGGTGCGGGCCGAGGGCCAGACGGTGCTGCGGAACGCGGCGACCGAGCCCGAGGTGGTCGAGCTCGCGCTGTTCCTGCAGCGGATGGGCGCGCACATCGAGCTGAGCCCGGACCGGCGGATCGTCATCGAGGGCGTGCCGCGGCTGCGCGGCGCGTCGCGGTGGCTGGCCGGGGACCGGCTCGAGGCGTTCTCCTACCTGGTGGCCGGGCTGATCAGCCGGGGCGAGGTCCGGGTGCACGGCTGCCCGCAGGACCGGCTGGTCACCGCGATCACCACGCTGGCCCGGATGGGCGCGCGGTTCGAGATCACCGACGAGTGGATCGTGGCGTCCGCGCCGCACGGGCTCCGCGCCGCGGCGGTGCACACCGACACGCATCCCGGGTTCATGACCGACTGGCAGCAGCCGCTGATGGTGCTGTTCACCCAGGCCGAGGGCATGTCGGTGCTGCACGAGACGGTGTTCGAGAACCGGCTGGTGTACGTCCCGGCGCTGCAGAAGCTGGGCTGCGAGATCGAGACGTTCGCGGCGTGCCTGGGCGGGCCCGCGTGCCGGTTCCACGACACCAACTCGGTGCACTCGGCGGTGATCCGGGGCGTGTCCAAGCTGCGCGGCGCGGACGTCACCCTGCCCGACGTGCGGGCCGGGTTCTCCGCCGTGCTGGCCGCGGCGGTGGCCGACCAGCCGTCGCTGCTGCGCGGCATCCACCACATCGAGCGCGGGTACCACCGGCCGTTCGAGCAGTTCGCGTCGCTCGGCCTGACCGTCCGCCGCGGCTGAGGATAATTTCCTTTATGCCTAACGAGCCATTGATCCTCCCGTCCCTGTCCTTGTCCGCGCCCGGCGAGGGGGTGCGCGGCGCGGGGCTGGTGATCCAGAACTGGCGGGCCGCGGGCGTGGCGGAGATGGTCGCGCCGCTGCACGTCCACCATCGCGACGACGAGGCCTGGCACGTGATCTCCGGGGCGCTGCGGTTCCGGCTCGCCGACCGCGAGTTCGAGGCCTCCGCTGGTTCTACGGTGCTGGTCCCGGCCGGGGTGGCGCACACCTTCGGGAACGCCGGGCCGTCGCCCTCGCGGTACCTGCTCATCGTGCCGTCGCGGCTGGATGAGCTGATCAGCTCGCTGCATTCCGCTAGTGCCGCCGAGCGGGCGTCGGTCTACCGGCGGTATGAATCCGAGCTGCTGGAATGACGGTCGCCTTCGTGCTGGGCGGCGGCGGGCTGCTCGGCGCGCACGAGGTCGGCATGCTGCGGGCGCTGGCCGAGGCGGGCGTCCGGCCCGACCTGGTGGTGGGGACCTCGATCGGCGCCATCAACGGGGCGTTCGTGGCCGCCGACCCGCAGGGCGCGGCGGCGCGGCTGGCCCGGATGTGGCAGGGCGAGGAACTGCGGCTGGCGTTCAGCGAGAAGCTGTGGGGCCGGGCGGTGCGGCTGGTGCGCTCGGGCACGCACCTGCACTCGTTCGAGCCGCTGGCGCGGCTGCTGTCCGCCGCGCTGCCCGGCCCGGACTTCGCGGACCTCAAGCTGCCGTTCCAGTGCGTGGCGGCCGGCATCGAGAGCGCCAGCGCGCGGTGGTTCGCCAGCGGGCCGGTGGTGCCCGCGGTGATGGCCTCGTGCGCGGTGCCCGGGCTGCTGCCGCCGGTCGAGATCGACGGGGCGCACTACTTCGACGGCGGCCTGGTCGACTCGATCCCGGTCGGGCGGGCCGTGGCGCTCGGCGCCTCGACGGTATACGTGCTGCAGGTGGGGCGGATCGAGAGCCCGCTGTCGGTGCCGTCGCGGCCGTGGGAGGTGGGGCTGGTGGCGTTCGAGATCGCGCGGCGGCACCGGTTCCACGAGGAGATGTCGTCGCTGCCGTCCGAGGTCCGGGTGCACGTCCTGCCGACCGGTGGCAGCGACCGGCTGCCGTCCGGCATGGCGCAGTTCCGCTACCGGGACAAGAACCGGGTCGGGCAGGGCATCGAGCGCGCATACGCGGCGTCCGCGAGCTATCTTTCCGCGCTGGCCGGGTAGTTACCTGGCGTCCTTTCCTCGTTGGGAGGGTTTGCTGGTGCTCCCGCCCAGGCTCGTCCGCCGGCTCGTGCTGGCCCCGATGGTGATCGTCCTGGCCCTCGGGCTGATCGTGCTGTCGCCGTTGCTGCTGGTGCTGGCGCTGCTGTTCGGGCTGGCCGGGCTGCTGCGCGCGGGCCGGATGCGCAACCTGCGGCTGGTGTCGTTCCTGGTGATAGGCCTGGCCGCGGAGATCGTGACGCTGGTGCTGCTGTTCGGGCTGTGGGTCGTGAGCGGGTTCGGCGGCCGGCTGCACACCGCGCCGTACCAGAGCCGGCACTACCGGGTCGTCCGCTGGTTCCTGGACGCGCTGTACCGGGGCGCCGAACGCACCTACGGCCTGCGGGTCTGCGTTGAGGAACCGACGCTCACCGGCTCGGAGCTCGCCTCACGGCTGACCCGGCCGGTCATCGTGCTGTCCCGGCACGCCGGGCCGGGCGACTCGCTGCTGCTCGTGCACCAGCTGCTGAGCGTCTACGGGCGGCGGCCGCGGGTGGTGATGAAGGCCTCGCTGCAGTTCGACCCCAGCCTGGACGTGCTGGGCAACCGGCTGCCCAACGTGTTCGTCAAGCACCGCCAGAGCGGGGAGAGCATCTTCACCGAGCAGATCTCGCGCCTCGCGCGTGGGCTGGGCCCGGACAGCGCGCTGGTCATCTTCCCCGAGGGCGCCAACTGGACGCCCGGCCGGTGGCGCCGCGGCATCCGGCGGCTGGAGCACGCGGGCCGGCGCGATCTGGCGGCGCGGGCCGCTTCGATGCCCAACCTGCTGCCGCCGCGGCCGGGCGGGGCGTGGGCCGCCATCGAGGCCTGCCCGGACGCGGACGTGATCTTCGTGGCGCACGCCGGGCTGGACACGATCTCATCGGTGGGCGACGTGTGGCGGCGGTTCCCGGTCGACCAGGTCATCCGGGCCCGGTGGTGGCGCGTGCCGGCCGACCTGGTGCCGCGGGAGGCCGGGCACGAGGCGCGGGTGCAGTGGCTGTTCGGCTGGTGGGAGTGCATCGACGACTGGATCACCGAGAACCGCCCCGGTGGCGCTCCGCTACCGGCCGCGGTGGCGGCGCCCGATCCTGTCGCCGGGGAAGCCGAGGGCTGAGCGCGGCGTCGCGGAGGGCTGAGCGCGGCGTCGCGGAGGGCTGAGCGCGGTGTCGCGGGTGGCGCGTGGGGCTGAGCGCCGTGTCGCTGGGGGCGCGGAGGGCTGAGCGCGCCCGCCTGGCGTGAGCGCCAGGCCTTCGCCGGACACTCCTGTCCCATCTGCCTCACTGTCACCAACTGCGCCAGCCTCCGGCAGGCGGCCAACTACGTCGTTGCCACAACGACGCACACCCCACTACATGGTTGCCACAACGACGTAGTTGGCCCGCAGCCCGGTCCAGGGGAACCGGCCGTAAGGAGCCCGCGGCGCGCGGCTGGCCGGGCGGCGAGGTTGATGCTCAGGACACCAGCCGGGTGCGCCACCGCCGGAAGCGGCCGGCCAGCCGGGGGCGGCCGATGGCGTCCAGGCGCGCGATGTGATCGTCGATGAACTGGACATACAGCGGGACGAGTTCCCGGCGCACCAGCGCGGTCGCCTCATCGGCGGGCGGCGGCGCCACGCGCCAGGCCAGTGCCGCGGTGACCAGTGCCGCGGCGGGCTGGCTCGCGGTGGCCAGGTAGTGCTGGGCGGCGAGGGTATTGGTGCCCACCTGACCGGTCTCGGCGGTGAAGAGGAAGCGGACCGGGAAGAGCACGACCTTGGTCAGCCGCCGGGGCCCGCGGGAGACCAGCCGGGACGGGGCGCGAATCTCGGCGAGCGCGGTACCGCCCGGGCGCCGCGGCCGGGCCCAGCCACGGAGGCGGGCCGGCAGCCGGGCGGCTCCGCCCAGGTGGCCAAGCGCGAACTCGGCGCCCGCCACCAGCAGTTCGGCACGGTCCGGGCGGGCGGCAGCCGAACGAACGTCCCGGCCGGTGAGCAGCCGACCGTACTCAAGGAGGTCGAGCCGGTCGAGCGGAGGGAACCGGCCGCCGCGGCGCTGGCCCGCCAGGGTGGCGGGCGTCCCCCAGAACACCGACAGCCGCTGGTCGAGATCTGACCCTCCGGCCTGCACCGAGCGCGCCACCGCGCGGATGGTCAGCCGGTCTTTTACCGCGACCGGGTCGTCCAGGACGAGCCCGAGATCGACATCGCTCACCAGCGCGCTGAAGCCTCCGTGGGCCAGGCTGCCGAGCGCGTACCCGGCGATCAGGCGTGAGCCCAGCGTGGCCCGGTAGGCCGACACGGCCCGGGCCAGCACCGCCTCGCCGAGGCCGGTATCGGCCTGCTGACCCGGCGCGCGACCTGAACCCGGGTCGGCGGGCACTTCGGGCGAGCGCCCGCTTCGCCGCTCGGGACCTGACGGCGGTATACCGGCCAACAGCCATCTCCTCGCTCGCGGGGGTGACCAGCGGGGCAGACTACATGCGGCCCGCGTCGACGATGCGGCGCAGGAAGCGGCGGGTGCGTTCGTCGGAGGGCTCGGTGAACAGCTGGCCGGGCGGGGCCTGCTCGACGATCTGGCCGTCGGCGAGGAAGCACACCCGGCTGGCGATGTCGCGCGCGAAGCCCATCTCGTGCGTGGCGATCAGCATCGTCATCCCGCCGTTGGCCAGTTCCCGGATGACGTCGAGCACGTCGGCGACGAGTTCCGGGTCAAGGGCGCTGGTCACCTCGTCGAGCAGCATCAGGCGGGGCCGCATGGCCAGCGCGCGGATGATCGCGACCCGCTGCTGCTGCCCGCCGGACAGCCGGTCCGGGTAGTCGGACCGCTTCTCGGCCAGGCCGAACCGGTCGAGCAGCTCCGTGGCCCGCTCCGCCGCCTCGGCGCGGGACAGGCCCAGGACCTTCATCGGGGCCAGCGTGATGTTCCGCTCCACCGTCATGTGCGGGAACAGGTTGAATGACTGGAACACGATGCCGATGTGCCGCCGGACCAGGTTCTCGTCCACCCCGGGCCCGGTGATCAGCTGGCCGCCCAGCCAGATCGCCCCGGCGTCGATCCGTTCCAGCAGGTTCACGCAGCGCAGCAGCGTCGACTTGCCCGACCCGGACGCCCCGATCAGGCAGACGACCTCATGCGGGGCGACGGCCAGGTCGATGCCGCGCAGCACCTCCTCGGCGCCGAACGACTTGCGCAGCCCCTCGATCCGCAGGTCCGCGGCGGCCGCTGCGGGCGTCTCCCCCGGAGTCACGAAGACCGGGTCCTCGGGCGACGAACCCCGGTCCGTTCGGCTCATAATCGAGCCCCCGCGAGACGGCGAGCCTGGTCACGGGCGATCAGGTGGTCGGTGAACCGGGCCAGCGGGATGGTCAGCAGCAGGAACAAGATCGCGGCCACCGTGTAGCTCGAGTAGTTGAACACCGTGTCGCTGTACAGTTCGGCCGCCTTGTTGGCCTCGATCGAGCCCAGCAGGCCGACCAGCGCGGTGTCCTTCTGGAGGCTGATGAAGTCGTTGAGCAGCGGCGGGATGATGATCCGGATGGCCTGCGGCAGGACCACGTGGCGCATCGAGGCCCACCCGGACAGGCCCAGCGAGCGGGCCGCCGCGGCCTGGCTGCGGTGCACCGAGGACAGGCCCGCCCGGTACACCTCAGACACGTAGGCCGAATAGGAGAAGACCAGGGCGGCCACGCCGTAGACCGCCGCCGACTGGGACGAGATGCCCCTGATCTGCAGCGCCGGGACGCCGAACCCGATCGCGAAGATGATCAGGATCAGCGGCACCCCGCGGGCCACGTCCACATAGACGGTGCCGACCAGCCGCAGCGGCAGCAGCACCGGCCCGGTGGACTGCCGGACCACCGCGACGACCAGCGCCAGGATGAGGATGAGGATCTCGGCGGTCACGAACATCCGGATGTTCAGCCAGAGGGCCTCGCCGACCGAGTAGTAGCCGGCGCTCGGCTTGCCGACGAAGGCCCGCCACATGTCCGTGGGGTTGAAGAACGTGTGCCTGACCTGGCGGCTGCCCGGCGCGAGCAGGAAGACGGCCAGCACCGCCGCGAGCACCACGACGGTGCTGGCGATGGAAAGGACCAGCCCGCGGCGGTCGCTGGAGCCCAGCAGCCGGGACCGCCGGGCGGACAGGTCGGGCAGGCCCTGCGCCTCCGCCATCGGCTAGGGCTGGATGGTCGGGACGCTGGTGTAGATCTGCAGGTACTTCGTTGCCAGCTGGGACAGCGTGCCGTTGCTCCGCAACGTGGCCAGCGCCTTGTTCACGCAGCCGACCAGCGGGTTGCCCTTGGCGAACAGCAGGCCGTAGTGCTCGCCGGTCGACGGGAACTGAGCCACCATCACGGAGCCGGGGATCTCCGAGGACGAGATGTACTGCGCGGTCGGCGTGTCGGTGACCAGCGCCGCGATCTGCTTGGTCTGCAGCGCCTGCTTGACGTCGTTCAGCGTCTCGAAGACCTTCGGGGTCTGGGTCGGCTGAATCTTGCTGTTGATGAAGGCCAGGCTGGTGGTGCCCACCTGGTCGCCGAATACGTACGTCTTCAGGTCGGCGGGCGTGTGCTTGGTCACGATCGGGCTGCTCTTCAGCGCCACTAGCGCCTGCTGGACGTCGTAGTAACTGTCGGAGAACGTCACGACCTGGGCTCGCGCGGCGCTGTAGGAGATCTCGTTGATATCGAAGTCGAACTTCTTCAGACCCGGGGCGTAGGAGCTGTCGAACGGCTCGTAGGCCCACTTGACCTGCGAAGCCTTGAAGCCGAGCTGAGCCGCGACGGCATACGCGACGGCGCTCTCGTAGCCCTGGCCGTTGCTCGGCTTGTTGTTCTCGAACCACGGCGGGTAGGCGGGCTGGTCGGTGGCCACGGTGAGTACGCCCTTGGTGTAAAGCTCGCCCTGAACCCCGGCGAACGTGCAGGCTGCGGCGCTCGCGCCGGTGCTGGTGCTGGCGCCGGTACCCGCGCTGGAACTGGCGCTGCTGGTGCTGCTGCTCGTGCTGCTGGCGCAGCCGGCCAGGCCCGCGCTGGCGGCCATCAAGGTGAGCGCGGCCACGGCCGCCGCGGTGGTCTGTCGCATCGGGCTGCTCCTCAAGCCTATTGTCGAGCGTTTTGGTCGGGTTTCGGGTCAGCATACTCTCCGCTGCCGGTCACCGGCCGGTCTGACCTTACGCTCCGGCTCGCCCGCGGCGGAAGTGGCAGGCACGCAGGTCGGCCGTGCGGCCGGTGCCGCGCCTGGATACGCCCCGAAATGGGGGTTGTCGTACCGCCGATGGGCGCGCACGCTCGGGGTATGAGCGCAGCGCCCGCGCCCTCCCCGGGAACCGTGGCGCCACTGTCGGGCACCGAGGCGGCGCTGATCGGGCTGGCCGCGCTCGCGGTGGTGATGATTCCGTTCCTGTGGCCGCTCGTCGAGCAGTTCAACGTGATGGCCCACGAGGGAGCGCACGCCCTCGTCGCGTTCGCGATGGGGTTCAAGATCAAGAGCGTGACGATCGGCATCGATTCCAGCGGCGAAACTAAATACGTCAACGACCCGGTAACCGGGGTGCGGCGAACGTTGACGAGGCCCGTCGGCTACCTGGGCCCGAGCGGCTTCGGGCTGTGCGCGGCGAAACTCATCGAGAACGGGCGCGTGGTCACCGTGCTGTGGCTGGCGATCCTGCTCCTGGTGTTGCTGTTGTTCTTGATCCGCAAATCCTTCGGATTCTTCTCGGTGCCGGCCGCCATCGCGCTCCTGGTCTATGTGACTCGCCATGCGCACGACGGGCTGGAGGAGGTCATCATCTACGGAATGACCTGGCTCCTGCTCCTGTCCGGCGTCCGCGTCGCGGTGGCCCACGGGGCCGGCGCCAAGGACGCCGAGAACCTCAGGATCGTCACGCACATTCCCGAGCGGATCTGGGCTCTGTTGTGGCTGGTGGGCACGCTCACCGCCGTCGCGGCCGGCGGGAAATGGCTGGTGCTGCGATCGTGACACCCGGCTAGCACAGCGGCCTTGCCACCGGTGCGGTGGCCAGGCCGCTGCGAGCTGCGCGTCTAGTGGTGGCGGTAGAGGGCCTGGACGCGCTTGATCAGGCTGGTCAGGAGCGAGGCGGAGATCGGGTCGTTGGTCCCGCTCACGTTGTCGATGGTGTAGACGTTCGTGCCGGAGAGCACGAACGCGGTGCTCTGGTACTGGCTGGCGATGGGCAGCGCGGCGATGTCGGCGTACTGGATGAGCTGGAACGCCTTGTTCTTGTTGACCGTGGTGGTGGACAGCGAGGACGTGGTCAGCTCCATCTGCAGGCCGAAAAGGTTCTCGGTGAAGGCACCGCACTGCTTGAACTTCGCGTACGCCTGGTTGTAGAACGAGGCCGCCGCCTGGGTGGTCTTGAACTGCAGCACGGCCTGATCACCGGCATAGACGGTGCTGGGGTCGGCGAAGTCCGGATTCGGGTTGCCTATCCCCTCGACCGCGCCGGCCGTGTTGCCGAAGCCCCCGATGAAGATGAACATCGCGAAGGTCTGGCAGCTCAAGCTGGACGGCTTGAGCACCACCCGCGTCGACCAGAGCTTGCTACCGGTGTTCTTGTGGCCGTCCGCGGTGAAGCCGGCCCCGAACGCCGAGGCCGGCAGCAGCGCGGACTGCAACCGGGTCCCCGTCACCTGCGGTGCGGGCTTGGATCTGGCGCTGAGCGAAGAGGCCAGCGCGGGGCCGGCCAGCCCGAGCGAGAGCGCCGTGGCGGCGGCCATGACCGCCATCCCCTTGAACTTCATGGTGTCCTCCCGTGCGCGGTCCCCCCGGCCAGGCCCTCTGACGCAACCGCGCGGCGCGACGACCCTAGTGCAGGCCGGACCCGCCGGCCCGCGAAGCGGCGCAACCGTGACAAGCACGCACGGATCGTTAGCACGCACCACGGCCCGTTCGGTCAAAAAGATTTTGATCTTTGTCTTTGGTTACTGCTGGCCGGACAGCCAGTGCAGGAGGTTGCCCCAGAGGGGGTCGTAGCCGGGCCAGGACACGAAGGCGGGCGGGCACCAGTGCGGGGCGCAGTCGGAGGCGAAGACGGCGGTGCGGCCGTCGCCGTGGCTGCCGACGGCGAGCAGCGGGGTCGGCGTCGCAGCGGACCAGGACCCTGGGTGGCGGTCTTGGCGGCCAGGCGGTTGTAGCCGAGCAGGGCGGGCCAGTCGTGCGGGACGCCGGCCAGGACCGGGTGGCCCGGCTCGGTGGGCTCGGGCCCGGGCCTGCCGGCGTCGCTGGCTCGGCTTCGGACGGGTCGTGAGCCTCGGAGTCGAGCTCGCGCCGGTCGAGCTGCCTGCTTATGAGCTGCCCTCGGTCCCGCCTTCGGTTCCGGTCGCCACGTATGAGGCACGGCTCGCGGCTGCTGTGGCGGGCGCGGTCGCGGCGGGACTCGACGCGCTGGTGGTGTACGCCGACCGGGAGCACTTCGCGAACCTGTCGTACCTGACCGGGTACGACCCGCGGTTCGAGGAGGCGCTGCTGATCATGGTGCCGGGGCGGGCGCCGGTGCTGCTGGTCGGCAACGAGGGCCTGTCCTACGCCGCCGTGGTCCCCGGCGAGGTCGAGGTGGTGCTGTACCAGGGATTCAGCCCGGTGAATCAGGACCGTTCGGCCAGCCCGCGGCTGGGGCGGTGCTGGCCGCGGCGGGTCTGGGATCCGACGGCGGCGTGCGGCAGGTGGGGGTCGCGGGCTGGAAGTGGTTTTCGGCTGCGGAGGCGTCGGATCCCGCGTTGTGGGTGGACGCGCCGTCGTTCATCGTCGACATGCTGCGGTCACTGGGCTGTGTGGTGGTCAATGCGACGGGGTTGTTCACCGCTCCGGGATCGGGCCTGCGGCTGGTTTCTGACGCGGATCAGCTGGCGTACTTCGAGTTCGCGGCCACCCACGGGTCGGAGTCCATGCGGCGGCTGCTGTTCGGGGTGCGGCCGGGGCTGACCGAGCTGTCGGCGTACACGCTGTACCAGCCGATCGGGCTGTCGCTGTCGTACCACCCGGTGCTGCTGTCCGGGGAGCGGGCGGCGCTCGGCCTGGCCAGCGCGTCGGGACGGGTGCTGCGCGTCGGGGATCCGGTGGTCGCGTCGCTGGGGTACTGGGGCAGCAACATCGCGCGGGGCGGGTTCCTGGCTGCTTCCGCTGGTGACCTGCCCGCGGCCGCTTCGGACTACGCGGAGCGGCTCGTATCGCCCTATTTCGCCTGCGCGGCGGAGTGGTACGAGACGATCGGGATCGGGGTGACCGGGGACGAGCTGTACTCGGTGGCTTCGCGTCACCTGTCCGAGCCGTTTTTCGGGGTGCACCTGAATCCGGGGCACTTCATCCACCTGGATGAATGGCCCAGCTCGCCGGTGTACGCGGGGTCCGCGGTGGCCCTGCAGTCCGGGATGGCGCTGCAGCTGGACATCATCCCGGCGACGGGGACCGTGTATCACACGTCGAACATCGAGGACGGGGTGGCACTGGCGGACGCTTCGTTGCGGGCGGAGCTGGCTTCGCGGTACCCGGGGATGTGGGAGCGGGTGCTGTCCCGCCGCGCGTTCATGGCGGAGGTGCTGGGGATCACGCTGAAGCCCGAGGTGCTGCCGCTGTCGAACCTGGCGGGGTACCTGCCGCCGTTCTGGCTGTCACCCCAGCTGGCTATGCGACGGAAGTGACGGCTGACGCAGCTGTGACGGGGCGGGACTTGTTCCTGTGCTCCGCCGAACCGGTGAACGTGGCGTTGTGATGGCTCTTCCCGGTAGAACGCCGCGTTCATCGGTTGGCCGGTCTCAGATCCGGACGCTCGGCTCCGGGTAGCGGGCGTCGGCGACGGTGGTGACGCGGCCGGTGGCGATGTCGTAGACGTGGCCGGAGACGCTCACCTTGGGTGAGAGCAGGGGCGAGGCGAGCAGCCGCTCGACGTCGGCCGCGACCGTGACGTGCGGGTCGGTGACCGCGGAGGCCTGCAGCGCGGCCTCGGACAGGCCGGTGGCCTCGGCGGCCCGGTGCCGGAAGGCAGCGTCGGCCAGGAAGCCGGTGCCGCACTGGGTGTGGTGGACGACCGCGACCTCGAACAGGGTGTCGCGCGCGTCCTGGCTGCCAGACAGCTCACCAGCCAGGAACGCGAGGAAGGCCAGGTCGTCGACGACGGCCGGGGTGACGCGGCCGCCCGCGTTGCGGATCACGGGCGCCTCGCCGAGCCGCAGGCCCAGCACGATCGCGGGGTCGACCCGGTGGTCCAGGCAGGCGACGATCAGCACCTGCGCGGCCGGCAGGCCGAGGGGGCCGGGGGTGTAGCTCCGGGCGAACTGCTCGTTGCGCTCGATGAGCGGGGTCATCCTGGTCACGGTATTCTCCTTCGTTTAGTGGACGCTGTACACATTAGCGAGATTAGTGGACGCTGTCCACTTTGTTATTCTGGCGCGATGACGGACGCGCGGGCGCAGGAGAGGCGGCAGGCGCTGACCGGTGCGCGGGCGGAGGGGGCGGAGCGGCGGCGGCGGCCGCGGGGGGCGGTGCGGGAGGGGCTGGTCGCCGCGGGACTGGAGCTGGCCCGGGCCGGCGGGCCGGACGCGGTCGTGCTCCGGGAGGCGACCCGGATGGTGGGCGTGGTGCCCAACGCCGCCTACCGGCACTTCGCCGACCGGGACGAACTGCTGGCCGCGGTGTGTTCGGCGGCCATGCGCGAGCTGGCCCGCCGGATGGCGGACGGGGTGGCCCGCGTGCCCGGCGCGTACGGCGATCCGGCCGCGGCGCGCGGGCGGCTGGGCGCCATCGGCATCGCGTACCTGAAGTTCGCGCGGGACGAACCGGGGCTGTTCGCCACCGCGTTCGCGGTCCCGCACCAGCACGCCTACGGGGCCGCGACCCCCGCCCCGGACCTGGCGGAACGCATGCCGCTGGATCATCTGCGGGCGGCGCTGGACGAACTGGCCGACGCGGGCGTGCTGTCCCGGCGGCGGCGCGCGGGGCTGGAGTACCCGGTCTGGTCCACGGTGCACGGGATGGCCGTGCTGGCCGGGGCGGGGCCGCTGCGGGACGTGCCGGGCGAGACCCGCGATCACCTCGAGCTGCTCACGCTGGCCTTCATCGACGAGAGCCTGGCCTGCGCCGGCGAAGGCCCAGCCTGATGACGCTGCCGGAAGCAGAGACATGGCTGGCGCCAAACCGGAGGCGTAGGTATTCAGCCGGTCCTCAGGACAGGGCCCGGTAGGCCTCGCGGCGATGCCCGACACCGACGACCAGGATGATGAGCTGGTCGTCGGCGATCTCGTAGATGACCCGGTAGTCGCCGACGCGCAGCCGGTACCGGTCGGCGTAACCGGCCAGCTTCTTGATATCGGCGTCCGGACGCCGCGGATCCTCACCGAGGGGCGTGAGCGCGCGCAGGATGGTGAGCGCGGCTGACCGCGGGATGGTATGAAGCTGGCGCACGGCGCGTTCGCGCCAGCGGAACGCGTACTTCACGCGGCGCCCTGGCCGGTGTCCTCCCCGAAGATCTCGGCCACTACCTCGGACATGCTGTAGGTACGGCCATCAGGGTTCTCGGCCAGGTCACGGTCGGCCTCGCGGGAGAAATAGCGGTCGATCGCGTCTTCGAGGACGGTGAAGTCCTCGATAGGGACGACCGCGGCCACCGGTGCCCCGTTCCGGGTAATGACGGTCGGGCTGCCGTTCTGCGCGCGGGTGATGACGTCAGCCAGATGGGCGCGGGCATCCCTGACACTCATCTGGCCGTCAGCGTCGTTCATAGGCTAAGTGTACCCAGATTTGTGTACATCTCGTCGTTCGGGAAGCGAGATCACCGGGCGGTGGGCGCTGGGGCGGTAGGGGTAGATCAGCATGTCGTGATAGCCGAGCCGGTAGGCGTAGGCGAGGAACAGGTGCAGTTCATTGAGGGCCTCGGCCTCCAGCCGGGCGGCGGTGCGGGCCGGGTCGTCCTCGCGGTACTTACGGCTGAGCTGCGTGGCGGGGTGCACGTCCAGGGAGGCACGCAGCCGCCGGGGACCGGGCTCCAGGTCGACCAGCTTCACCATGGCGATCTTGTGAGTGATGGACTGGAGCCAGCGGTCCAGGTCGGCGCGGGCCCGCTGGTTGGTGACGCGGCCCAGCTGGTTCCAGTAGTACTGCGCGGCGTCCGCGATCCACTGCGGCCGGCCCCGGGCCGCCTCGATCCGGGTGTCGCACCAGTCCTGCAGGTCCTCGCCCATCCGGTCGTACAGGCGGCTGAACGGCACGGTCAGCAGGGCGGGCCAGCCGCGCGGGAGCATCTCCTGGTCGCGCCGCGGCGGCAGCCTGCCGAGCGCCAGCCCGCCCGGCACCAGGATCCCGATATAGGCGGGCACGTGGCCGCCGGCCAGGCAGAGCACGCCGACGACGGCGGCCGCACTGGCCGTGACCACGACGATGAGACCGGCCCGGTACCGGGCGCGCGGCCCGAACGGGGGCCCGGTTCCCCGGCAGCGCCACCGCAGCATCAAGCAGGCCAGCGGCAGTGACACGGCAAAGGTAATGACACCACCCAACACCAGGCCAGGCACGTCAGAACTCCCTCGCTCACGACCGCTGCCCGCTCACCAGCGGCCGCCTCCCTGAGCACGAGAGTAGTAATCCGCATGGGCTTTTCGGCCGCTACGCGTCAAATGAGACACCAAGTACTATTTGACGAGGGCTCCGGCGAGATCCCGCGGGTCCGCTGGGAGCCCGTCCGTGCCCGCCGGGTCTGTCATGTTAAGGTAACGTTTTTGTAACGATAAATTGGTCTCCGGTTGCCGGGTCGCGAGCTCGGCGAAACTTTAGCTATAGCTATACGTTTAGCTACACCTAAGTACCGGGACGTCACCACCCCACGCGCGCAGCGGGTCTGGCCGTAACGAAGTGGAGGCACTGATGGGCTTCGGAACAGGCGTTTCGCCGGACCACAGGGCCACGGAAGGCCAGATCGAGGACGCGCTGCTCGCCCTCGTGACCCAGCTGACCAACGAGATCACCTGGTACATGCGCGAGCGCGGGCTCACCCGGGCCGACCTCGCGACCCGGATGGGCGTCTCGCCCGGGCGGGTCAGCCAGATCCTGAGCGGCGGCGAGAACCTTACGCTGCGCACGCTGGCCGCGCTGTCCACGGCGCTCGACGCGCGTTTCGACGTCGAGCTCAGCGCGCTCACGGGCGGCGGCACGGTCACCAGCGACGGGACCCCGCGGGCCGAATCCGCGCCCGCCGGGAACCAGCACACGCTGTCGCGGCCCGCGCACCGCGAGGCCCGGCTCGGCCGCTAGGTCCGCCAGACCCGCTCAGTAGAGCTCGAGGTCGCCGGTAACGGGATCGACGAGGTCGTCCCAATCGGGGCCGACGGCCAGGCACGTCCGGGTGGGGACGCCGCCGAACTCGGTCAGCCCGCGATCGGTGATCAAGTGCACCACCAGGCCGGCGTCGAGCGCCTTCTGGTAGACCGCGATGAGCTCCTCCTCGGAGTTCACCTTGACCGTGACCTTGCGGACACTGCTCTGCAGCCAGGCCCGCTCGGCAGGAGACAGGACCACGTGGTCCACGGCCCGTTCGGGAGAAAGGGTATTCAGGACCCGGTCCGCCAGCCAGGCGGTCGCGGCGTGCGCGCCCTGTGCGATCTCCTTGCCGCGCCGCATCCGCAGGTCGCGCCGGATGACGATGACCTGCTTGACCGGCCGGCGTTCCGCCTCGGGGGGCGGGATCTCGGTCATGGCCCGAGAATATGCGGCGCGCCAGCATTGGGGCCGGTGAGGCGTCCGGGACAAACCGGGATGAACCGCGGGGAAAAGCTGCCGCCGGAATTGGCATTTCGGCGGTGCTCATGCTGCTCCGCGCTCCAGGATGGATACGCACGCCAGTGACGCGACCGGAAAGAAAGCCCGACGGTGTCGGGGTTTCCGGCGCTCGTCGCGTTGAACCCGCGGCCAGCGGGCTACGTCTACGGGGTGTGGGGAGGCGGGTGACGACCGTGGGCAGACACCGCCGCGGCCAGGCGGGCGGACTGCCGCTCCGGGCCGCGGGAGCGATGCTGCTCGCCGTGTCCGCCGGTATCCACCTGGACCTGTACCTGACCGGCTACCGGACGATCCCGGTCATCGGCTGGCTGTTCATGCTGCAGTTCGTCGGGGGTCTGACGCTGGCGCTGGCCGTGATCGTGACCCACAGCCGGCTGGCGGTGGCGGCGAGCGCGGCGTTCGCGCTGTCCACGCTCACCGCGTACCTGCTGGCGGTGCGGATCGGGCTGTTCGGGTTCCGGGAGGTGCGGACCCGGGCGGGGATCGCGGCCGGGCTGATCGAGGTGGCCGCGTTCGCGACGCTGGCCCTGGCCGCGGCGGCCGCGGGCCCGGCGCGGGAGGCCGACGGCTGGATCAGTTCGGCGGCGCGCCGGGTGGCCCGGGTGCACTCGGCCGTCTCGCTGCTGATCGGCGGGGTGGGCGCGATCTCGCTGCTGGCCCTGGCGCTGCTCGGGGTGGCGGTGGCCACCGCCGCGAGCGGGCCGCCGGCCTCGGCCGGGAACGGGGCCCGGGTGACGCTGAAGACGGTGACGATCGGCGGGGTCCGGGTGATCACCGACGCGCACGGGCTCACGCTGTACTGGTTCGCGCCCGACACCTCGACGGTGTCCAAGTGCTCCGGGGCATGCGCCGCGTACTGGCCGCCGGTTCTGGGCACTCCCGTGCCCGGGCCGGGGGTGACGGGCAGGCTGGGGACGGTGTCCCGGGGCGGGCGCTCGGTGCAGGCGACCTACGACGGGCATCCGCTGTACACCTACGTCGGCGACAACGGGTCCGGCGATGCCAACGGCAACAACCTGGACCTCAACGGCGGGCTGTGGTATGAGGTCCGCGTGTCGGGCTGAGGTCCGCGGGCCGTAGCCGCTCACTCGGCCGGCCGCGCGCTGGACCTGGCGTCTCGCTAGGGTGTCGCGTGCGGGCTAGCGGCATTGAGAGGCGGATACTGTGGGCGTGAGCCAGCGCGCGACCGCGCAGACGGCGCTGGCGGTCGGTGCCCTGGGGGTGGTCTTCGGGGACATCGGGACCAGCCCGCTGTACACCGTGCAGACGCTTTTCGATCCGGGCGATCCGCACCCGGTCAAGGTGTCGCACGACAGCGTCTTCGGCGTCGTCTCGATGATCTTCTGGTCCGTGACGATCATCGTCACCGTCACGTACGTCCTGCTCGTGATGCGGGCCGACAACGACGGCGAGGGCGGGATCATGGCGCTGATCGCGCTGATCCGCCGGCGGGCCCTGCCCGGCGGGCGCCGGGCGAAGGTGGTGCTGTCGGCGCTCGGGATCTTCGGGGCCTCGCTGTTCTTCGGCGACAGCATGATCACGCCCGCCATCTCGGTGCTCTCCGCGGTCGAGGGGGTCAAGGTCGCCGCTCCGTCGGTGTCCAACCTGGTCATCCCCATCACGGTGGCGATCATCGTCGTCCTGTTCCTGGCCCAGCGGCTGGGCACCGGCGCCGTCGGCCGGGTGTTCGGGCCGGTCATGTGCGTGTGGTTCACCGTGCTCGGCGCGCTCGGGCTGCGCGGCATTGTCTCCCACCCGGTGATCCTCGAGGCGCTCTCGCCCAGCTACGCGATCGGCTTCCTGGCCGGCCACTTCGGCACCGCGTTCTTCGCGCTGACCGCGGTCGTGCTGGCCGTCACCGGAGCCGAGGCGCTGTACGCGGACATGGGGCACTTCGGGCGCGGGCCGATCAGGCTCTCCTGGCTGCTGGTCGTCTTCCCGGCGTGCGTCCTGGATTACCTGGGCCAGGGCGCGCTGATCCTGGGTCATCCGGCCAGCATCAGCAACCCGTTCTTCCTGCTGGCCCCGGGCTGGGCCCGGCTTCCGATGGTGTTCCTGGCCACGTTGGCGACCGTCATCGCCTCCCAGGCGGTCATCAGCGGCGCGTTCTCGGTCGCGCACCAGGCCGCGCGGCTCGGCTACCTCCCCCGGCTGCGCATCCAGTACACCTCGGAAGAGATCATGGGCCAGATCTACATCCCGTGGATCAACTGGCTGCTGCTGGTTTCCGTCCTGACCCTGGTGCTCGCGTTCCGGAGTTCGGCCGCGCTGGCCTTCGCCTACGGCACGGCCGTGACCGGCACGATCACGATCACGACCCTGCTGTTCTTCTACTACGCCCGTCACCAGTGGCGCTGGCGGCGGTGGATCGTGCTGGCGGGCGGCGGCCTCCTGCTCGTCATCGACCTGCTCTTCTTCGCCGCCAACCTGACCAAGCTGGTGCACGGGGCGTGGCTTCCGCTGCTGATCGGCGTCATCGCGTTCACCATCCTCACCACGTGGCAAAAGGGCCGCGAACTGGTCACGCAGCGGCGGGTCCACGAGGAGGGCCCGCTTCCGGCGTTCGTCGATCAGCTGCACGCCATGAAGCCCCCGCTGCACCGGGTGCCGGGCACCGCCATCTTCCTGAACCGCGGCAAGGACACCGCGCCGCTGGCGATGCGGGCAAACGTGGAGCACAACGAGATCCTGCACCACAACGTCCTGATCCTCTCGATCGAGACGGCGCCCGCGCCGCACATTCCCGCCGGGGAGCGGCTGCAGATCGACGACCTCGGATACGCCGACGACCGGATCACCTACGTCGCCGCGCGGTTCGGCTACATGGACCAGACCAACGTCCCGGAGCTGCTGCCGCTGATCCGCGAGGCCGCCGCGGAAAGCGCCACCCTGGATTTGGAAAGGCTGTCGTACTTCGTGTCGCGCATCGAGCTCGTCCCGGGCCACGATCCGGGGATGAGCCGCTGGCGCAAGCGCCTGTTCATCGCGACCTCGCGGATCACCGCCGACGCCGCCGAGTACTTCCAGCTGCCGCGCGACCGCACCGTCATCATGGGCTCGCGCATCGAGCTGTAACGTCTTGCCGGGCCTGGCGCGTACCTGGGCCTGGCGCGTACCTGGGCCTGGCGCGTACCTGGGCCTGGCGCGCACCCGGGCCTGCCGCGCACCCGGGCCTGGCCCCGCCGGGCCGTAGCCTCGACGGTATGAACCTGCATGACCTGCCCCGGATGGAGTTCGCGTTCCCCGGACCTTTGCGGGACCGGCTGGTGACCGCGATCGTGACGGGCGCGAAGACGACGACCACCAGCCTGCTGGTGGAGTACGAGCGCGGGAACGAGCCGCTGCCGCAGGCCGGCCAGGTGCTGGCGGTGATCGACTCCGCGGACCGGCGGGTGGCGGCGATCGAGATCACGGAGGTCCGGGTGATCCGGCTTGCCGACGTGGACTTGCGGCACGCGGTGGACGAGGGCGAGGGCGATCAGTCCGTGGCGCAGTGGCGAGCCGGGCACGAAGGGTTCTGGCACGGTGCCGAGATACGCGCCGAGCTGGGCGACCCCCAGTTCACGGTGAACGACGACACGCTGGTGGTAGCGGAGCGCTTCCGGCTCGTCACATCGATGTCACGACGCGATTGAGGGCACGGCCCACGGCTCCGGACGCTGGGACACGGAGCGGGTCAGCGAGTCAAGCAGGAGATCACCGGCCCGGAAATAATCCGCTGCGGGCCGGACGAGCCGGGCGGGAATGAGTTCCACGGCGGTGGACGACGAGGACCAGCGGTCGATGACCAAGCGCATCCGCAGCGGCGGGTGCAGCGGGCCACGGGCCAGGCGGACCTGGATCTGGCGGGTACCCGTGTCGTAATCGTGCTCCGCCGGCCCGAGCAGCTGGCTTCCGCCGAACCGGAGTTCGCCGTCGCGCCCCGTGCGCAGCCAGCGGTCAACCGCGGCCGCGTACGTCTCGAAGGGCACATTGACGAGCCGCCGGAACGACAGCGATTCGAACGTCGGGACCAGGCTTGTGCTCATGTCCACTGCTCCTTGATGGTTATGGTTTCCCACACCTTCAAGGTTCGCCGTAAGGCCCGTGCCCGCGCATCGGACGAACGCCTTATCCTCGGTCTCCGCGGATGTCTTAGGCGCTGTCGACCCCGTGTATCCGGCCTAAGCCGGTCCTAGGCCTCAGCTCCCGTCGTGGACGGCAGAAGAGGCGACGTCACGGTCCAGGGATTGGGGACGGCGGTCGGCCGATGATGAGCCGGGTCGGCGAGCACGACGGCGGTGCCCGAAGCCGTGCCGCCGTCGAGCGGCTGCAGCGTCTTCCCGGGGACCGCCGCGCACGATATCGCGTAGTCGGCGGAGCCGACCACGCTGATAGCCGAGGAGGTAAACCTCCAGCGCTGGAGATCCGGGTGGTGCGAGCCCTGTGAGCCGGGCGCATATTTCCGGTCTTGCTTGATGCCCAGCGTGGCCGTGGGGCCGGCCGGGATGCCCGAGGGCGCATTCACGGTCACGTACAGTCCCGCGAGCGTCCGGATGTAGACGAGACCGTCGCCCGCGTCTTCGAACCGGAAGTCCTGCGCAGCGGTGCCATTCGGCGTGTACTGCCACAGCGGGGTCCCGGCGGCCGTGCTGCCGGCTTGCACGTCGAGGCACATCTTGGAGGCGACGTACGTCAGGTTATAGGGGATGAACGGGCGGAACTGTTCCGGCCGGATCGTGGCGTCCAGAATCTCGGACAGGTCATGGGCCGCGGCATACCTCGCGCCCAGATACGGCGGGTCGTTGCTCATGAATCGCCGGGCGATCGTCTTCAGGATCGACATGTGGTCGAAGTACAGCGTGTCCGAGCCGAACACCGCGCCGCCTTTGACCCACGGGGAAATCACGAAGCACGGTACGCGCACCCCGGTGGTCGGGAGCATCTCGGGAGACACCTTGGCCGCCGGGACCGGCGGCACATGGTCGTAAAATCCGCCGTGCTCGTCGTAGATGATGACGAGCAGGGTCTTGTCCCATTTCGGGCTGGCGACCAGGGTCTCCACCAGGCCGCGGATGAACCGCTGGCTGTTGCGGATGTCCGAGGGCGGCTCGTCGCAGAAGCTGTCGGGCGGATAGTCGACGAAGTGCGGGTCGACGAACGACACGGACGGCAGGTTCCCGGATTTCGCCAGCGCGGCGAAGCCTCGCTCCGGGTCGTCGAAGCTGATGACGTTCTGCGAGTCAAAGGTGTGGCGTTCGAAGAACCGGAGGAACGTGTAGAAGTTCTCGAAGTAGGCCCAGGAGACCTTCCGCTCGGTCAGATGCTCGAAGATCGTCTCGGTGAGCACCGGGCGGAGGGGGCTGGAATTCGCGTACTCCCAGGCGCCCCAGGCGTCGATGTTCGGCCGCCCCGAGAGCTCGTAGAAGCGGTTCGGGAACGTGGGACCGGGGTGCGGCGCAAACCACCGGTGGCCGACCGCGAAATCGCGGGCCAGCGAGTCGTAGGTGGGCACGTTGTCAGCGGTGTGATAACCCATCACGCGGTGCGCCGTCGCCGGACCGCACTCGTCGGCCTGGGCCTGCACGAAGCCGTCCATTGCACCGCCGTTGACCTGGAGCGCGACGCGTTCGGAATCGTTCGGCGGGCCCGGCGAGAAGATCACGTCTCCCGCCGCGAGGCGGAACGACTGGATCTTCCGCCCGTTGTACATGTTGAACTCGCCGCCCTTGAGGCCGTCCACGTCCTTCCGGTCCATGCCGCCCTTGTCGAAGGGCAGGCTCAGGTATCCCAGCATGTGGTCGAAGGACCGGTTTTCCTGCGTCAGGACGACGATATGGTCGATGTTCGCCAGTCTGCCGGGCGCCAGCCTGGCCGGCCAGTCGGGCGGGGCCTGGTAGGCGAAGGTCTTTTCCGGGCTGATGTAACTGAGGGTCAGGAGGTCGTTGTCGACGCTGACCCCGACCAGCGTGCACGGGCTGGGGTAGGGCAGCAGTTCGGCATTGCCGCTGGCAATGACGCCTCCCATCAGCCAGGAACTGGCCGTCGCGTTGAGCGAATCCCGGAGCGTCACCTTCGTGATGGAGTCGGCCGCACTGAGGTGGTTGAAGATTCCTTCCCGGAGCGCCTTCTGGATGATGCCCCCGGGATCAAACGTCGAGGACGTGGTGAAGGTAACGTGCACCACCTTGCCGATCAGGTCGGTCTTGTATTTCGCTGGATCGTCGGTCACGTCGTTCAACGGCTGCCCCAGGAACGTCCCGCTCACCGTGTAGAGAAGCAAATTGGCTTGCTGAGTGAACGTCACGGCGTTGATGTCGTCCACCCAGCCGAACAGGTCGACGGCGTTGGTGGGCTGGTGATACCGCAGGGTGAGCCGGATCCTGATCTCGAACTTGATCACGTCGATGTCGATCGTCCCGGTGATCTCCGTCGGGCCGCCCGTCTCGAACTGCAGGTCCAGGGTGAGCGGTGTCTGGCTGTCGCCCGAGTTGACGCTGAGCGTCAGGGTCTGGCTGTTGATGTCGTTGAGATGAACCCCGAGCCCGAACCACGTGATGAACTGGCCCAGCTCCGAGATGCTGTGCGAATACGTCGTCCCCATCGTGAACGCGGGATCGAGCGGCTGCCCGTCCGGCGGCGGCGGGTCGTTGGCGATGAACTGCATGTCCATGAATGACGGCGGTATCTGATCGCCGAAATCTTTCGCGCTGTCGAGCTTGAGCTGTATGAGCGGATCCGGGCTGCCGATTGCCTGCCTGTTATTGAGCAGTTCCTGGAGCTTCTGCCCGACGAAAGCAAGCGAGATCGTCTTGTCGCGCGGGTACGGCTGGGAGCTCAGCGGTGGGTACGGATAGAACAGCCTGGGGAAGGCGCGCCCGTTGTAGATTCCCATGTGCTTGTGATGATCCTGGTCGAGCACGATTCCGGAGACCGTCCACGAGTAGGGCTGGTCCTGGCCGAAGAAGAAGGTCACGCGGTAGTCGAAGATCCACTGATCCTCGCCCGCGGCGATGTCGATGAAAACGACGGGCAGGACCATGTCCCGCAGGAAAATCGCGTTGGAAACGAGCGGGAGATCGATGCGCTTGTAGGTATCACCGGAATCCGGGAACTCCTGGCCCTTGGCCACGTCGGTAGCGACCGAGATGTCCTGGCTGGCGGTCGCGCTCTGCCGGTTGACGATGTGGATGTTGAGCGTGGTATCTGAATTCTTGTTGTCGTCGTGCGTGTGGAATTCGATCGTCACGCCGGTCAAGATGGAATCCGTGACCGGTACGGTGCGGGGCGGGGCGGGCCGGACCTCGGAACATATGCCGTAGTAGTTGCGATTGTCCTGGTTGAGCACGATCCCGGCGAGGCCGTTGATGTTCGAGCTGAACGGGGGAAGCACGGTCCCGTCATCCATCGTGATGGTGAGGGTGTAATCGAACTTCCACGTGTCACTCGATTCCGCGAGGATGTGGATGTGCACCGCGGGCAGCAGGAGTTCCTCGACCGGTATGGGCTTTGAACGCAACTGAACGTTGACCGTATGCGTGGAGTGATCCCCGAAGGTCTGCCCCTGGCTCGCGTTGATGGCGCAGCCGAGATAGGGATTCTTGCCGAACCAGTCGGCATCGTGCGCCTGGTACTCCTGAAGGTTCGCGACGTAGGTGCCAGGCCCGGCGGAATCCGACGAGTCGCTGCTCCGGTTCATGACGAAGACGTGCAGCAGGGAGTCGTCGTTCAAGTCGTCATCGTAGGTATGGAAGTCGATGGTGATCGACTGGACGACCGGTCCGGCCTGGTAACCGAAGTCGGCCAGCACGAAACTGGCGGCCTGGAAACTCCCGTCCCCGTTGCTCAGGGCGACCCAGACTCCCGCGTCGCCGAAGCCGATGATGTCCGCCTTCCGGTCGCCGTTCAGGCCGGCGAGGAAGCGGGGGTGGAGCGGGACCCGCCAGCCCTGGTTGTAGCAGAATCCGGCCAGCACGAGCTTGGCCCCGCTGCCGCCGGTGACCGAAACCCAGACGCCGTCGTCGCCGAAGCCGACCAGATCGGCCTGGCCGTCGCCGGTCACGTCAGCGGCAAAGCGCGGGTGGTTCTCGATGCGCCAGCCGTTGTTGTAGCCCATCTCCGCGAGGATGAACGTGGCCGCGGCGAATGTGCCGTCGCCGTTGCTGATCGCGGAATAGACCCCCGCGTCACCGAACCCGACGATATCGGCGCGGTGATCGCCATTGAGGTCACCCATGATCCGCAGGTGCTTGGTCCCATCCCAGCCCTGGGCCGGGTCGAATCCGGGGAGCACCAGTTTCGGCGGCTGAAACGTGCCGTCTCCGTTGCTCAGGGCGACCCAGACTCCGTCCGTGCCGAACCCGACCAGGTCCGCTTTGCCGTCACCGGTCACGTCCACCACGAAGCGCGGGTTCTGGTCGACGCGCCAGCCGTGGTCATATCCCAGGTCCGCGACCACGAACCGCGGCGCCTGGAACGTGCCGTCGCCATTGCCCAGGGCCACCCACACGCCGGCATCGCCGAATCCGACCAGATCGGCCTTACCGTCTCCGGTGATATCGGCCACGAATCGGGGGTGCTGGTCGACGCGCCAGCCCTGGTCATATCCCAGGTCCGCGACGACGAACGTCATGGGCTGGAAGGTGCCATCCCCGTTGTTCCGTGCCGTCCAGACGCCGGCGTCGCCGAAACCGATGATGTCCGCGCGGCGGTCCCCGGTCAGGTCCGCGAGAAACCGGGGATGCCTTTCGACTATCCAGCCGGTGTGGTAGTTAAATCCGCACAGGACCATATTGGGCGGCTGGAACGTGCCGTTGCCGTTGTTGAGCGAGGCCCAGACGCCGTCGAGCCCGAAGCCGACGATGTCCGCCCTGCCGTCCCCGGTGAGGTCCGCGACGAGGCGCGGCTGCTCGGGACCCCAGCTCTGACCACTCCAGCTCATTCCGCGTCCTCTCCCTGGATGAGGCCAGGTGCGCTGGCCCGCGTCACGGGTGCCTATCCGTGTTGACCGTCTTCACGTGGTACGGACGAGGTTTGGCGTCCGGTGATACACGGGCCCGGCCGTAACCTTCCCGGCCGTAACCTTCCCGGCCGGCCGACGCGGATGGCTGAATCGAGGTCGCCAGCCTGACCGGCCGGGCCGGCCGCCGCCCGGCTCAGAACCTTCAATTATCTCGTCGCTCTCATGTGCCGCTTTAGTTTCCCTGCAGATGCGATCCCCGCCCCGGTGAACGTGGCGTTCTGACGGGAAGAGCCATCACAACGCCACGTTCACCGGTTCGGCTGCTGCGCCAGCGGGACGTGATGCGCCGGCCAGGCTGGGGTGAGTGGCGTGGCGTACCTCCGAAAGGACGCGGGCCGCCACACTTGAGACGAGCACTCATGCCGCATATCGCGGGAGCCGCCGGCCGGATTGCGCTTGGTGCTGTCCCGGTGCTTGACGGCCGGGCGGGTGCGGCGTCCGGGCCGGTGGTTCTGCGCTGGGCGCGGGCGGGCCGGTCCGGACGTTGGCAGGGTTGTCGCTGGCGCCGGAACGCAGAGCCTGTGCCTCCCGTGCGCCGCCAGCGCCGGACCTGAGTACCGGCGTCCAGGCTCCGCCGGGCGGCAGCGTCCGGGTAGCGGCAGCCCGCGATAACAGCAAGGCCCGGGTGCAGCTGGAGCTGGCTCTTCTGGCCCTGGACGGGACCAGGCCCGCCGGGACCCTCGAATGGGTGTCCGCTGCCGCCCCGGCGGTGACCCGGGCCGAGATGGTCAAGAACACTCAGCAGCACAGGGACCTGCTGCGCCAGCTCGGCGAACGCCTCCCCCCGGAGGCGCCGGTGACCGCCGGGCCGCACGCACACCTCAGCCAGCGATCGCAGAACGCCCTGTCCGCCCTTATCCCGGCACAGATCGTCCTCAGCGTCGTCTTCGGCGTGCGGTCGGGCCTGCGCCACCCGCGGCAGCTGACCGGGCACGCGATCGCCGGCGAAACCTTCAACACCGTGACCTATGTCCTGCGGGCGGCCCGGGCCGTGCAGCGGCGCAGGCCGAGGATCGCCGCCGGCCGAGTCCTGTCCGCCGCCGGATCGCTAGCCCGGCTCCGGGCGGCATCGGCTGAACCCCTCCCGTAATGCCGATGAGCGGACGCTGCCTGGCTGCAAATCTATTCAATACTCGGTATGAAATCGATGCGTATTGCCTTTCTGTGTGCCGCTCGCCGAGCCTGACCGAGATCGTGGACAGTAATGGCTGTGATAGCGACGGTAAATGCCCACGATCATGCATAGATCAGGACACTAGGTCCTGAATTGTTATGCAGCCGGCCGCGATTCCGCACTCTCCTGCCGCGAGGCGGCCGAGCCTCTTGTCGCAGGTCTGCCGTTTCCCGCGTCAGGACGTGAACGCCGTCATGGGACGGACCAGTCAGGGCCGGAACACCGTGTCGGTGACCGGGTCGTATCGCAGAATGGGCCGGGCACGTCGGGTGTCATGCTCATGGACCAGGGACAAGCCATAACCAAGGTGCCGTCCTAGGGCGGCGAAGGCGCCGGTGAAAACATCCAGCCGTTCCTGCGA
>Ga0070735_10000642_pt1 | contig 36481 bp, 28 predicted proteins | sample Coa_R1_FD_66443 | JGI IMG/M metagenome (GOLD analysis project Ga0070735, IMG submission 66443) | Surface soil microbial communities from Centralia Pennsylvania, which are recovering from an underground coalmine fire - Coalmine... | ecosystem: Environmental > Terrestrial > Soil > Unclassified ...
GATCACGATCAAAGTAAACGAGCGCATTTGGCCGGTTGCCGCCAGTCCGGATACTCCTCTGCTGTACGTCCTATCAAACGAATTACTGTTGCAAGGCCCGCGATTTGGTTGCGGACTCGCGCAATGCGGCTCCTGTTCGGTGCTTGTGGACGGCGTTGAAACCCGATCGTGCGTGACGCCGGTAGGATCACTTGAGGGAAAATCCATTACTACACTCGAGGGCCTGCCGGCCTGGTACGCAAAGCAGAATGGACTCAAAAAGGCTCCTGCGCTGGTCCCCGTTCAGCAGGCATTCATTGACGAACAGGCGGTTCAGTGTGGCTACTGTTACAACGGAATGATTATTAAGGCTTCCGAGCTTTTGTCGAAGGTGCCGAAACCGACAGAAGCGCAAATCCGATCTGCGATGAATGGCCACCTGTGCCGCTGCGGAACTTACCCGCGGATCGTGAAGGCCATCGTGCGCGCGTCGCAAACGACATCGGTCGCATCGAAATGAGTAGCACATTTACAGCCACGAAGTTTCCCCGCCGTGACCTGTTAAAAGCCGGTGGCGCGCTTATTGTCGGCTTCAGCTGGCGAGCATCCCTACTGGCTCAAGGCTTCGATGCCGTCGGATATATTCCGGGCCCGGATCAACCCGATCAGAATCGCCTCGACACCTGGCTGGCAATCCACGCCGACAACACCGCAACAATTTTTATGGGCTTCGTCGAACTCGGCCAAGGCGCTTCTACGGCGCTGCTGCAAATCGCGGCTGAGGAGCTTGACTTGGAGATGTCCCAGGTCAAATCGGTGCGAGTTGAAACGCACACCGCTCCGAATCAAGGCGGCACGGTGGCAGGCTCCGCAATCATGAGGGGAGGACCGCGGATTCGAGCGGCCGCCGCCGAAGCTCGGCTCACGCTACTCACCCTTGCATCGAAGAAGTTGAACGTGCCAGTCGATCGCCTGACGATTTCCAAAGGCGTGATTTCTGTCGCGGATAATCCAAAACAGTCGGTCACCTATGGCCAATTGATAGGTGGAAAATCGTTTGACGTGCCGTTTACGGGAAAAGCTCCGCTCAAAAAACCGAGTGAATATAAAATCGTCGGCAAAAATTTTCCGCGGAACGAGATTCCGGACAAAGTTACCGGTAAGTATGTTTATGCGCAGCATATGCGCCTGCCGGGAATGCTGCATGGCCGTATCGTTCGTCCTCGCGGACAAGGTGCGTATGGGTCCGGAGCCGCTGTGCTAAACGTTGACGAGACTTCGATCCGAAATATTTCTGGCGCTCAAGTCGTGCGCAGGCGCGATTTTATAGGCGTTGTGGCACCGAGGGAATGGGATGCCATCCGCGCCGCTGAACAGCTCAAAGTGACATGGGATTCGACTCCGAGTCTGCCTGGCAGTGCCGGCCTGTACGAAAAGATGCTCACTGAAAAAACGACCGACACAATTCCACTCGAGAAAGGCGATGTCGCATCCGCTTTAAGCCGGGCCGCGCATGTTGTTGATCGGACCTACCGCTGCCCCTACCAGTCGCACGCGCCGTTCGGCCCGAATTGCGCGCTCGGCGATGTCAAAGCGGATTCTGCAGTAGTCATGTGCTCGACGCAGAACGTATATCTCACCCGCGACAAAGTTGCCAAAGTGCTCGGATTGCCGGTCGACAAGGTTGCGATTCAATATTACGAAGGTTCGGGAACTTTCGGCCACAGTTGCCACGATGATGCGGCAGAGGCGGCGGCCATTCTGTCACAAGCGGCTGGAAAACCGGTTCGTGTACAGTTCATGCGCTGGGACGAGCATGGTTGGGACAACTACGGCCCCGCGCATCTTGCTGAAGTACGCGCTGGAATCGACAGCGATGGCAATATCGTCGCGTACGAATACCACGGAACCCAGCACATTTGGGCGAAGACAGAAACTTCCGAGCAGTTGGCGCTCGGCACACCTGCGCTGGAGAATGAGACCTCTCCAGGTCCCGGCCGGCCGCTGGGAGCTGCTCAGACTGTCACGCCATTCACTCTTGGCGCGATGTACGGCATCCCGAACATACGCCTCGTGAATCACCGCGTCCCGGGCCAAGGGTTTCTGAAGGGACAATCCTTGCGCTCGCCGCTGGATGTCTCATTTTCCTTCGCCTCGGAACAGGCGATCGACGAGCTTGCTCATCTTGCAGACATGGATCCATTTGTGTTTCGCCAGCGCAACATTAAGGATGCGCGCTGGCTGGGAGTTCTCAACGCGGTCGCGAATGCAGCCCAGTGGACGCCCCGGAAAGCGGCAACGAATTTGTCAGACGCGAAAATCGTAAAGGGGCGAGGTATCGCGTTGGGAACTCATCTAACGTCGTATGGCGCCGCGGTAGCCGAAATCGAAGTCGACAAGGAATCTGGACGAATTACGGCGAAACACATGTACGGAGCGCTCGATGTGGGACTGGCCGTCAATCCGGGTTTCGTTGAAAACCAGATCACTGGAATGCTGGTTCAGGCCGCAAGCCGAATGCTGAAGGAGGAAGTGACGTTCACGGAGACGAATGTCACCAGCCTCGACTGGGATACTTATCCTATCCTACGGTTTGAGGAATGCCCCGAGGTAACCGCGATTGTTGTCCAACAGCTGAATGAGAAATCGGATGCCGCCGGCGAAGAGGTAGTGGGGCCAGCGGCTGCCGCAATCGCAAACGCTTTTTTCGACGCAACAGGCGTGCGACTTCAGGAATATCCGCTTACACCGAGCCGCGTTCTGAACGCGCTCGGTCGCGCTTGAGTTCATTATTTTTTTTCGATCGACCCGGCACCGTGTCATTCCCGCAAATGAAGTGCAATTCCGCGACTGGCATGCCATTTTTGTGAAGCATAAGGATCAGGGAAAAGAAAAATGGTAGGCGGACAACTTTCGGCCAAGACGGCGATTGTCACGGGCGGAGGCCGCGGACTGGGCCGGGCGATGGCGCTGGGTTTGCTGCGCGCTGGAGCGAATGTCGTAATCACCGCAGCACGCACGCCGCAAGAAATCGAGACCGTAGAAAATGAGGGCGCGAAAATCGCTGACACTGGCCTGCTGCGCAAGCTTGTTGCCGACGTGACCCGCGAAGAAGACTGCCGGCTTGTCGTGAGCGAAACGATTCGCGAATTCGGCTCGGTTCACATCCTCGTAAACAACGCCGGGCGCGGGATGCGTTTTGTCAGTGAGAAATTTTTTGATACTCCCACGAAATTCTGGCAGACCGATCCCGCCGTCTGGCGAATGATCCTCGACACCAATGTGAACGGACCATTTTTAATGGCTCGCGAAGTGGCACCGCACATGCTGAAGCAGGGCTGGGGCCGCATCCTCAACATTTCCATGAACCACGAAACGATGCGCCGCGCTGGATTTTCGCCGTATGGACCTTCGAAGGCAGCGCTCGAGTCGGAAACAATTATTTGGGCGCAGGATTTGGCTGGGACTGGCGTGACAGTTAATTCCTTGCTGCCGGGCGGAGCAACGGACACGGGCATGGTGCCACGCGAAATTTCTCGCGCACGCCTGCTCGATCCGAACATCATGGTGCCGCCGCTGCTGTGGCTGGCCTCGGAATCCGCCGGAAACGTGACGGGCAGTCGCTTTGCCGCGAACCTCTGGGATTCTTCGTTGCCGCCGGAGCAGGCTGCCGAAAAAGCACGCAGCACCGCAGGCTGGATGATTCCATCGCCTTAAGCGGCATTGCAGCGACTGGAATTCCGACGTCAGCGGCTAAAGAGTCTGTGTGAGAACTGCAAAACCTGAACTTCAGGATCTGCAGTTCTCACACAGACTCTTTAGCCCCTGAGTTGCGTACCGCGCACCTTTATAGGGACTATGAGACAAGTTCTACGGCGCGACGCCTTCAGCGATAAATACGCGGCTCGTCGCGGAGCTATGCCGGATTGGTTTGATGGCTGAGTACGCCGGAGAATCTTCCCAAGCGTGCGCTTTTTCCACGCTCTCAAATGCGATCACCACGAAGCGCTTGGGCGCCTCGCCCTCAACGGCCTGGGGATTTCCACCGCGGATGATGTAATGACCATTGAAGGGCGCCAGCGTTCCGGGAACCTGATCGCCATATTTCTTAAACATTGCGGGGTCTTTTACATCGACTTCGGCGATCACGTAACCCGGCACCGCCTTCATTTGCCGCGCGTGAATGGACACGCTGCCCACAACACCGATCGCAACTCCAAAGAGCACAGCCAAAGCCAATTTGTGATTGGTTTTCATGGATTCATCCCCCTTTATGCAGGGATGCTACACCACTTGTGTATAAACGCCGATAATTACTTTTGTGATGTACCAACGGCGAGAGGATCGCGTTGTTTCAACGCAGGATTTCGCGGCAAGCTCAAAAGATTCGCGAACAATCGATAAGCTCCCGGCACACCGTCCGGCAATTGACGATAAAGAGCCAGCGCGACATACACATACACTCCGCGGCCATACTTCGCGTAAACCAAGCCGCCTTTTTGAGGCTCCTGCTCCGGATCGTGTGTCTCCAGCGGCGCCTGATACTGTTTGTCCCAGGAACTAAGAAATCCGTGGCCGCGTTCTTCAACCCATCCGGAAAAGTCTCGTTCATCGATTTTATTCGGCCACGTCAGAACAGGACTCTTCGGATCCAGAAATTCAACGTGAGACTTTTCATCCACAACTCTCTCCGCGGTGTTCGGCAGGCTGTAAGGGTAGGGCCCATAATTGTGGTCGTATTGCGCGGTATTGTACTGAACGATCAGAACGCCGCCGTTCTTCACGTAATCCAGGAGCCGCTGATTATGCGTGGCAAGCTCGGGTCGAGCGGCGTAGGCGCGGACTCCCAGCACAATCACGTCATACTTTTTCAGATCGCCTTGGGACACTTCCTGCGGGCTCAGAAATTCAGTCTTGATGCCAATGTTTTCGAGCGATTGCGGCACCGCATCACCTGTGCCGGTGACGTAACCCACGTGCAAACCTGGAGCAATCTTGCAGTCCACTCCGGAAGTCCGGTACGTGGCCGGCATGTAAAGGTTGTAGGAGCGCAGCCCGGGATAGCCGACGGTAGTAAAACCTTCGCGATATTGGCGGCCCGCGAAATCGGCAGCCGCTGTAATCGTATAGGTTTTTTGCTCGAGCTGATTTGGAAACACCTGAAAACTGATGTTCTGTTCCTCGCCCGCGCGCTGCATCTCAAAGGCCGCGACAGCAGGCTCCGAGCGCCACCCCTGCGGAAGCTCCAGCCGCACAGTTCCCTTTGCTCCAGTCTCCACTTCGGAATGAACCAGCGCCGAAATCCCAAAGGATTGTTCACCAAGCGGCGCAATTCCGGCCTGCGGCGTCATATGCACGGACACCGCGGGCGTCACCATCAGCGGGTCGAGTTCCATGCCCGGGCCGTTTAATTGGCGAACCGTCTGCACCGCTTGCCCAACGCGAACCGTAACCCCTTCGTAGCTAAATTCGACCCACGCATTGAGCGGATACGGCGCAAGAGGCAAAGTCCGATAGCGTTCATCCAAAATATCGTAGTAAGGCTGCTCGTCGTTCGGCCGTACAAAATAAGGGCGCGTCGCGGCAGCGTTCTCGGGGATGTTCACTTCAAATTTCTCATCAAGCTCTTTACCGGCCGCAAGAGTTGCGGGAACCGGCGATTCAGTTTTCACGGTCCACTTCTCACCGCTAGGTGTCTCGAGCCATATGCGATCGAGCTTCAATACACTGGCAGCCGGATTGTAGAGGTGAATCTTCGCCGGAAAATTCTGGCCGGGCACAGCAAATGCGAATGTCTCGGAAGGTCCCGTCTGAAAAAAATTCGGGCGAGCAGGTTCTTTCTTAGGGAGTACGGTGGCTTCGAGTGAAAATCCCAGAGATTCAGTCACCGCACGCTGAAACTGATTCTGCTTGATGGTGAGCTCGTGAAGAATATTATATTTCGTGTCTTCGGAAAGCTGGCTACCGGAAACTTTCGCAACGAGCGCGTTGGTTTCCTGCAGGCCTTTCGCGAGGGACGGCGCCACTTTCTCCGGATGGTCCAGCGAAAATTCGTGCATCGCTTGTCCGACAAATCCATCGATGCGTGACAACCCCTCCTTAAGGAATTCGTCCGGCTGGCCTTGCGCCAGAATTGCGATTCCCATCAGCGAGCAATCGATTCCAGCAAAAAACGAATCTTCGCGACCGCTGGCTGGAACTTGCGAAGCATAGCGATGGTAGGGAATGTTTACAGGCCCGGCGGGAGGAATACCGCCTCCGCCATTTTGCGATTTTTGAAGAGCTAAGCCCTCTCTTGCCACCTGCAAATAGGACGCGCCCAAAACAGAATCAAAATTTCCTTCCGGAATCTCTACGTCAACCGATGGCATTCCTTCGGTCCAATCTTTGTGAATGTAATCAAAAAAACGCACCGGGAACACCTTGCCTGTAGCGTAATCGCGGATGCCCTTTTCAGAAACTGAAAACGTGGGCACGCGCGCGTACATTTTTAGAGGGGTCCACGGCCGTAGCCCTGCACGAATTTGGTCCGGAAACATATTCGGATCGCCGGCAGCAGCAACAACTTCCTGTGCAATCTCGCCGGCCACCTGATGATGACCGTGTCCATCCGTCGGGCCACCTACGAAAACGGAAGTGACTACCAGCGGCCGGGTTGTGCGCACGACTCGAACGGCATCCGCAAGAACGCGGTCGTGTCCCCAAAGCGCCAGCGATTCCTCGCGCGTCTTCGAGAAACCGAAATCGACAACGCTGCCGAAGAATTGCTCGACGCCGGAATAATGGTCGGCAGCCAGCAATTCCTGCGTTCGCACCAGGCCCAGAGCATCGCCGAAATCGTCGGACATTACGTTTTGGCCGCCCTCGCCGCGATTGAGCGTCAGCATCATCGCGCGCGCGCCTTGCCCCCGCGTCTCAAGGGCCAGCATCCCGCTGTCTTCGTCATCCGGGTGCGCCACAACCATAAGCAAACTTGCGCGGGTGTGAAGCTTTAGAAGCGTCTGCCACAATCCCGCTGCCCCGCGATCGATCTGTATCGGACGGACGTCGGTGCTAGCCCGTGGCGTGGCGCCATCCTGGGACTGCGCTCGCGTGGTATTCAGAACGCCTATGGCCGCAAGGAGCAGCGCCAGCGCGATTCCTGATGGCAAGCGGTATCGCAAGTTGTTTAATCCGAATTGTCTTCCCGATGATTTCATAAACTGGTGGGCCTGCCCGAAATACTCAGTAAAGATTCAATCAGGCGCACCTCTCCCCAGCAACTATTTTGCTATCTATAGAGATGCTCTTCGCCAGCGGCCAGATTCGACCTGCGCCCTTGATTATCGCCCAAAAATGCCCACGTAGGTTGCTTTCCCGACCACGTGGCCATCCATGGCCTTCAAAAGATCCGCGCGGGGCGATCCGGCTGGCAAATCGAGTTTGGTGTCGAGGGCGTAAATTTCAAAAATGTAGTGGTGCGGAGTAGCGCCAGGAGGCGGGCATGGTGGCTGATATCCGTTAACGCCGCGAATATTTTTGCCCTGCACGATTCCATCGGGTGAGGAATCCGGTTTCACGCCGGCCGCCAGGGAACTAGAGCTGGCGGGAATGTTCCAGAAGATCCAGTGCGTAACGTCCATTACGCCTTTCATCGGAGCGGCGTCGGTGTCATGGAAGACCACAGCATAGCTGGTGGGGTTATTGGGCGCGTTGCTCCACGACAGTGCAGGCGAAGCGGCATTGGGATCCGCGCACGAATATTGTGTCGGTATCATGGAGCCTTCGGTGTATGCGGAGCTGGTCAATTTAAATTTGGACGGCGGAGGCGCAGGAGCCTGTTGTGCGGCCAAGCTGACAACCCCCACCATCAATAGAAATGCCAGGACGGCATGCCATTGCATGAGTCTGATTCGCATTGCGTTTCCTCCTCAGGATTCGTTCTGAAGTCTGACAGTAACTAACAAATCGGTTCGACCTGGAATTCTTGATCTCAAATTACGCCCGCAACTCCGATGATTCCTGTTTGCAACGGAGCGGCCTCCGGGCGTTGGTGCTGGGAGGGACACTATATCGTTCACTACGGGGGAGTACAAGTATGCCGTCCCTAGCCAAATCGTCGTGCCCTATTATCTTTCACCGTCATAAATCAGCCTAAAATACACGCTTTGCGGGATGTCGGTTTTCCGCGAACTTGAACTACCGTTGAATGTCGGCCTCGCACGTTGTGAGCCTGCTCATTCATGAGAAAAAATCTGAAAAAATTGGGGGCACCGGCAGTAAGGGCTACCAGAAGAAGTTCGCCCGCAAGGCTTCGCAGCTCCCGAATACCAAAAGACCTCGATGAAGCCCAGATCATCGTCAGCGGAGCGCAGGTCAGGTTAACAAACCTGCGGAAAATCTTTTGGCCGGAGTTGGGGCTGACAAAGCGAGACCTTCTTCAATATTACCTCGACGTTTCCCGATGGCTGCTGCCTCACCTTCTGGATCGAGCCATGGTTATGAAGCGCTATCCGAACGGAATCGCGGGGGAATTTTTCTTTATGAAACGCGCGCCTGAGCCGCGGCCTTCTTACATAGCGATCTGTTCCATTGAACATGGTTTGGGCAACGTCATCGATTTCCCCGTCATTCAGGATCTTGCTTCGCTGCTTTGGGTTGTAAATCTCGGATGCATTGACTTGAATCCATGGTACGCGCGATGTGACGACGTGTACCGACCGGACTACCTACATTTTGATCTTGATCCAACGGAAGGCACCCGCTTTGAACGCGTACTCGAGACAGCATTGCTTGTGCGCGATGGGCTGGCATCCCTGAAAATGAAAAGCTATGCAAAAACCACCGGTTCGCGCGGCATTCATGTGTACGTGCCAATCGTCCGCGGGCCATTGCAAAAGCAAGTCTGGTCGTTTGCGAAAGCATTTTCGCGCGAGCTTGCCGCGCGGAATCCAAAACTTGTTACCGCTGAATATCGGGTTGCCAAGCGGCCCGCCAAACATGTGCTCGTTGATTACAACCAGAACGCGTGGAACAGGACTCTGGCATCCGTCTATTCCGTCAGGCCCAAGCCTGCCGCGACAGTCTCCACGCCGGTGACGTGGCGGGAAGTAGAGCGCGGCATTCGCATTGAAGATTTCACGATGCTAAATGTGCCGCGCCGACTCGCGAAAATCGGCGACCTCTGGAAGCCGCTGCTCTCTACGAAGGGCCGCGTTGACTTGAGCAAATTCCTATGACATTGCCCATCAAATTAAACTACAAGCCAATGGAGGCGGAGCCTGCGGCGGAACTTCCGGAGGGCCCGCAATGGCAGTACGAGCCTAAGTGGGACGGCTTTCGGTGCCTGGCATTCCGGGACGGTCCCAAAGTTGATCTGCAATCAAAATCGCAAAAGCCGTTGACGCGCTATTTTCCTGAACTCGTTGACACGCTGTCGAGTTTGCCTGCGAAGCGCTTTGTCCTTGACGGAGAGATCGTCATCCCGGTTGAAGGAGGATTATCCTTCGACGACCTGCTCATGCGAATCCATCCGGCGGCAAGCCGCATCAAGAAATTGAGTGAAGCCACGCCGTCCGTGTTCATCGTCTTTGACTTGCTGGTCGACGACAAAGGCCAGAGCTTGGTAAATCTGCCGCTTGAAGAACGACGCAAGCGGCTCGAAGTATTCTTTAAAAAATTCGTAAAAAAGAAAGGCTCTTTGCAGCTTTCGCCGGTCACAGATGACCTGAAGATCGCCCGCAAGTGGTTCCACATGGGCGTAGGGCTCGACGGAATTGTCGCTAAACGCAAGGATTTGCCATACCAATCCGGTGAATGCACCGGGATGCTGAAAATTAAAAAGCAGCGCACCGCCGATTGTGTCGTTGGCGGGTTTCGTTACCTGGAGAAAAAGCCGCTGGTCGGTTCATTACTTCTGGGCCTTTATAATGATAAAGGGCAACTCGATCACGTCGGCTACACCTCTTCGATTCATAGCGAAGATCGAGAGGCGCTGACCAAAACATTAGAATCGATGATTAAGCCGCCTGGCTTCACAGGGAAAGCGCCCAGTGGCCTAAGCCGCTGGAGCACCAAACATTCCCTTGAGTGGCAGCCTCTCGAACCCAAGCTCGTCGCGGAAGTTCAATTCGATCACTTCACGGGTGGCCGTTTTCGTCATGGAACAAAATTTCTGCGCTGGCGTCCCGACGAAGCTCCGCAGGAATGCACGATGAAACAGGTGCGACGTGAGAGTCAGTCAGCTCTTGGATTGTTATAGCGTGAAGTGTTACGCGCCACCGGGATTCGCAATCGCTGCGGCTTCTTCTGGCTTGCCTGACTGCCGCGCAAATAATTTCGCGACATTTTCAAGCGTATCAATTTCCGAGACGGGCTTGTCGGTGCGAATGCGAACGATGCGCGGGAAGCGCAGCGCGTAACCGCTCGCATGCCGGTTGGACTTCTGAATATTGCTGAACGCCACTTCCAGCACGATCTTTGGCTCGACGGTCCGCCGGTACCCTTGATCCTCAATCGTGTGCTGCAGGAAAAACTCGGTGTACTCGCGAATTTCTGCATCCGTCAACCCGGAATAGGCCTTGCCAATATTCAAGAGCCTTTCTCCGTCTCGCACGGCAAAGGTGTAATCCGAAAGCACCTTGTGCCGTCTTCCATGACCGTATTCCACGGCGGTTACCACAACATCGAGCGTTGCAAACGGTTCCTTTAACTTGAACCAGAAACCGCCGCGTCGCCCCGGCGTGTAGGGGGAGTCCGCGGCTTTCGCCACGATGCCTTCATGTCCGGCGGCCAGCGAATTGCGGAATGCCAAGCGCACATCATCAGCGGTTTTACATTCGATCCGCCCAGCCACGCGCAACGCCGCCGGAGCTTTTGCAAAAACCGAGTCCAGGCGCGCCTTCCGCTTCGCTAAAGGCTCATCCAGCAACAATTCGCCGTCCTGATAAAGCAAATCAAAGCCTACAAATTTTACGGGAATATCCTGTTGTAGCCACATATCCACACGTTTGCGTCCCAGACGCTTCTGCAGTTCCGTGAACGGTAACGGACGGTCATCCCGCCAGGCGAGAATCTCTCCATCGATGATCAATTCTCCCGGCAGTTCGCTGATAGGCCGCGTGAGCTCCGGAAATTCCGCGACTTCATCAAGCGTGCGCGAGAAAATCCGCACTTTGCCGCTCTTATCCTTGTGCACCTGCGCGCGAATTCCATCATACTTTTCTTCCACGAGCATAACTGGCGCTTCCACATCGCTCGACTTCTCATCAAACAGATCGTCGGCGGACTCAACGGGAGCCGCCAGCATGAATCCGATGGGATGAAACAGTCGCACGACCGCGCGAGCCAATTTATTCTCCGCCGCCAGCGTCAATGTTTCGCCGATGTCGCCCGTCATCATATTCGCGCGCCGCACTTGCGCAGCTGGCTGGTCGAACGCCTTTGCAATGGCTTCCTCCACGAGATTTTCCTTCGACCCGATTCGCAAATCGCCGGTAATAATTTTGACTATATATTTCACATCTCCGGCACTGGCGCGTGCGAACGCATTCGACAGCAGTTCCGCCTTTGTTGCCTGCAATTTCGCAGCTGCGAGGTCTTCGAAGAGACGCGCTACGTCCGCAAGAGGCAGATCCCCATCGCGACTTGTTCGGCGAAGCAACTCCTCCGCCATGTCCCCCAGGTCTCCGTGTTTGCGGTACGCAGCTCCCAGGCTTTCGCCGGTTTTGCCCGCCGCTTCCGCGATCACCCGAGAAAGATTTGCGCCCCCAACTCCAAGAGTTCGCTCATCATATCCAGCGAACGGGTGCGCCGAAAGAAACCGCGCCGCTAGCGCAGCCTCCTGAGGGCTTAAGTTCTTAAAAAATTCACTGATCAACCGCAGTTTTTCCAGCTTCTTGGTCGTGGCGCCGACTGCGTCCGCGATTTTTACAAAGTCGCGCATAGTGCATTCTTTCCCTGTTCATTGAGCACACAGACTTTAGTCCGGGGAACGCAGCTCACTTCACGTAAGGGTGTTTGGCGGACTCGGGCAGGCTTCCGGACTCTTCCCATGTACATGCAAGTTAGATGCCGGAAAGTGGAATTCTTATTCAAATAGGACCGAAACTTTTCGTCCATTCGAACAGTATATAGAAATGATGCTAGCGAAGCGGCGTGTCGATTACGACAGGCTATGAAACCCTGCATCATGGGGCGACCGTCCAATCAGGAAAGAGGTGACGGCCATGAGAAAAATTCTCCTTTTTCTGCCTCTCATAATTCTCTGGGCGGCAGCAGCTTGGTCACAAGCTCCAGGGGCAACCTCAGCGCAGTTGATTCGGCCCATCGGGGTCGTCACAAAAATTCAAGCTGGCAATTTCACGTTGCACACGGATGCAGGTCCCGACTTGCTTATCGTGCTTGCGGACAGTGTCTCCTTCCTGCGCGTTCCTCCCGGATCGACAAATTTGAATTCAGCCACAAAGATCAGCCTGAGCGACATTAGCGTGGGCGATCGTGTTCTGGTGCGAGGCCGAGTCTCGGACGACCAGAAATCCGTCGCGGCCGCTACTGTAATCGTCATGACCAAATCGGATCTGGCCGGCGCCCGTCAAGCCGAAAGTTCGGATTGGCAACGGCGTGGGATCGGTGGAACCGTGCAGGCAGTAAACCCCGAGGCCAAAGAGATCACAATTCTGGCCCCAACGACCCCGCCGCGTTCAATAACCATCGCCCTGCCGGCGAATGCCGTGCTGTTGCGGTACGCGCCGGACTCGGTGAAGTTCAGCGACGCGAAGCCCGGTGCCTTCGATCAAATCAAGGTCGGCGACCAAATGCGCGCTCTCGGAACCAAAAGTGAAGACGGCAGTCGCTTCACGGCGGAAAAGATGGTGTCGGGAACGTTCCGGAATATTGGCGTTACCGTGATCGCCGTCGACTCGCAGAGGCGAGCGATTTCCGCCAAAGAGCTCCAGTCGGGTCAACAACTCCTGGTACGAACCAACGCGGATTCAAAGCTGCATCGTCTTCCCCCTACTGTGGCGCAGGATTTGGCGCGTCTGAACTCTGCTGGCGCGCAGCCCGGCAAGGGCGGGACCGAGTCCAACGATAGTGTGCAAAAAATGCTGGAGAGCGCTCCTGCCCTGGATCTAGCTGAACTGAAACCTGGTGACTCTTTGATCGTAGTAAGCACCGAAGGGGCGACACCGGCGGAAGTGACAGCCATCGATATCTTTGCCGGCGCCGAGCCAATTCTGGCGGCGCGGCCTAAAGACAGCAATAAATCAGTGCTGGGATCGTGGAGTCTGGGCATGAAGGAGGGAGAAGGCGGACCGTAGAGCGAAATAACTACTCCTTTGGGTCAACCCATAACGATCACCAGAATGTGACCGACCGAGAGAATCGCAATTTTCAGTTGGAGTCCAAGGATGATGTGCATGAATGGAATCCTAAAACGCGTTTTTTATCTGGTGCTGATTGCGTTTTGTCTTTCCGCCGAACTGCTGGCCCAGTCCGGTGAAGTGAGTCTGCGCGGTCAGGTGACGGACCAATCTGGCGCGGTCGTGCCCCACATTCCGGTCACACTCATCGGGCCTGGCGGTGCCACACGAGAGGCTACGACCGACGACTCCGATGGGCGTTTCGTTTTTCGTGATTTGCCCGCAGGAACCTACACACTTCGCGTGAAGGTTAAAGGATTTGCGCCCATCGAAAAGCCTGGTGTCGTGATCGTTCGCGGCCAGCCGCAGGTTGTAGATATCCGCCTCGACGTGGTCATGGAGCAGCAGGAATTCACGGTGAAGGAAGATGATGCCCCAACCGTCAGCGTGAGTTCCGCGAATAATGCCAGTGCGGTAACGCTGCAGGGCGATGACTTGCAGGCGCTGTCGGATGATCCCACCGATCTGGAAGCGGACTTACAGGCGCTCGCCGGACCTTCAGCCGGACCAAGCGGCGGAGCCATTTACGTAAACGGATTCAGCGGAGGAACTCTGCCTGCGAAAGAATCCATTCGCGAAATTCGCATCAACCAGAATCCTTTTTCTCCGGAATACGACAAGCTCGGTTATGGCCGAATCGAAATTCTAACCAAACCAGGCAGTGAAAAGTTCCATGGCACGGCAGACTACGCTTTCGCGAAGGACTTTTGGAATTCGCGGAACCCTTATTCCACTCAGAAGGCGCCTTTCATGCTCAATGAAATTGAAGGCAATGCCGGCGGTCCGCTTGGCAAGCGCGCCTCGTTCGCTATCGAGTGGCAGCGGAATATGGTCGACAATGGTTCCATCACCAATGTCGTTACGCTCGATCCGCAAACGCTCGTGGCCGCGCCTTTCACTTCCATTCTAACCACGCCGCAGCGCTTCACGCGGCTCAATCCGCGAGTCGATTATCAGGTCAATCAAAATAACACTTTGACTGCCGCCTATGACTTTACGCATTCCGATATACGGGACGCCGGCATCGGCGCGTTCAATCTGATCTCTCAAGGTTATCGCGTGACTTACACCGATCAGACCGTGCAGCTGACGGAAACCGCCGTGATCGGCAAAAATGTAAACGAGACGCGGTTTCAGTACTACCGCACTGCGATGCAGATGACGGCCAATGATTTTAGTCCCGAGGTCCGCGTGCTCGGATCATTCATTGGCGGCGGCTCACCGAACGGCCACGCCTTCGACACTCAAAATAGTTTCGAGTTGCAAAACTATACTTCCATGGTCGGAAGCCGTCACACCTGGCGTTTTGGTGTTCGTTTGCGCGGAACGCTCGAAGACAGCATCGCGCCGCAGAATTTTAACGGCTCATTCACCTTTGGCGGCGGCCTCGCTCCGCAACTGGACGCTAACAATCAGCCGGTGCTCGGCAGTTCCGGAAATCCGGTGCTCATAACCATCAAATCCATCGAAAGCTATCGCCGCACGCTTTTGTTTCAGCAAATGGGCGATTCACCCGCACAGATTCGGGCCTTGGGTGGCGGCGCTACGCAGTTCACGATCAATACAGGCAATCCCAATCTTTCGGCTAATGCGATGGACGTTGGGTTGTTCGCCGGCGACGAGTGGCAGGTACGTCAGAACGTAACGGTGGATCTCGGATTCAGATACGAAACACAAAATTATATTCATGACCACCGGGACTTCGCCCCCCGCATGGCGATTTCCTGGGCACCCGGAGGCGGCGGCAGTTCGCGCGCCAAGACCGTGCTCCGGGCCGGATTCGGCATGTTCTACGACCGGTTCGCCTTGTCCAACATAGTCACCGCGGAACGCTACAACGGAATCGTTCAGCAACAGTTCGTGGTCACGAATCCAGATTTCTACCCAACCATTCCCTCCACCAGTTCGCTCGGAACGTTGGGATACCAATCCACGGAGACTGTGAATCCTCGACTGCGCGCGCCCTACTACATGCAGTCAGCCTTGACCTTTGAGCGGCAGTTGTCGGCCAGCATCGCGTTCGCGGTCACCTACACGAATTCCCATGGCGTGCACCTCTTCCGTTCCGAGGACATTAACGCGCCACTGCCGGGAACTTTCAATCCGAACGTGCCTAACAGCGGAACGTTTCCGCTCGGCCATACCGGGCCTGTATTTCAGATGGACTCTTCCGGGATTTACAACCAGAACCAGATCGTTGCCAATGTCAACATGAGGCTGAAGCAGGGCGTTTCGCTCTTTGGTTTCTACGTGCTCAATCATGCCATGAGCAATACAGACGGCATCGACACGGTACCGGCAAATCCATATAACTTGTCCGGCGAGTATGGCCCCGCGGCCACCGACGTGCGCCATCGCGTAACGTTTGGCGGGTCCATCAACACCAAGTGGAATCTGCGCGTCAGCCCGTTTGTCATTATCCAGTCCGGTGCCCCCTTCGACATCACCACGGGAAACGACGTCTACGGCACGACTCTATTTAACGCACGCCCCGGCATTCCCACCGATCTCACCAAACCGGGTTTGATCCAGACAAAATACGGGCTCTTCGACCCGAATCCCTCGCCCGATGAACGCATTCTGGGCCGAAATTACGGGCGTGGCCCCGCACTGATTCGCGTGAACCTTCGAATCGCCAAGGCCATCGGATTCGGATCAGAAATCGGCACCTCGGCCGAGAAGCGCCCAGCCGCAAGCGTAGGAGGCGCTACAGCAGCCCAGGCCTCCGGCAGAGGATTAGGTGGGATTATTGGCAACCCAAAGTCATCCCGGCGTTATAACCTGATTTTCTCGATGAACATCCAAAATTTGCTCAATCATACGAATCCCGGCCCCATCATCGGCGACATTACGTCGCCCCTCTTTGGATTCGCAAACAAAATAGCTGGTGGGCCCAATGGCGAAGGATTCTTCGAAACCGCAAACAACCGCCGGCTGGAGTCGCAGATACGATTCACTTTTTAGGTGCGTGTGCAGCTAGCTCTTTGTTGGTCGGTTTTGTTGATTTGTTTAGGGAACCTCACCGCGCCATTCCACGGCCATGTTGTCGTCGGTGATGATTGTTCGCCCCGCCAAACGCGAGCGCAGGCTTGTTTCAAACTCGAAGAACGCGGACTTCTGTTCCACATGATTCACAGAGCTTGAAGCGAGCTGAGCCTCGCTTATTGTCCCATCGACGAACTTCGGATCTTCACGACGCGAGAGATCAAGCACAGGCGCGCCGTCGATCCGGTACTCTTTCATGATTCTCTTCCAATGGTCCGCGTCAAAACGAAGAGGAGCGTCGCTTACAGCGATGAAATTGCCAATGCGCACCGCGTACGGGAATACCGAAGCTGCCGTGAACTGCGCCTCTGGCGACGAAGTGGTGTTGAAGAAATGCGCGCCGCCAGGCTCCAGGTGGCGCCGTTCCAATTCCAAGAATTCGCGCGACAGCAGATTCGTCGCGTTCGACCGCCAGAAATAACTCGTGTTCATTACCACGAGGTCAAACTTGACCTCGGGATTTCGCAGTAACCAGCGGTGACCATCGTCAATGACGACGCTTACCTTCGCGTTGTGCAGAACGCTGGCGACCTCGGAATATTCCGGAATCAGCTTTAGGTAGCCGGGATTGATTTCGATAATGGTGAGACTTTCAACTTCAGGGTTGTTGGCCACAACCTGTGCCCAGGACCCGGAGGAAAGCCCGATCATAAGCACATGTTTGGGAGGGCGCGAGAGGAACCCAAACAGGTCGTAGCAGCGCGTGATCCCATTGATGTTGCGCAATGGATCGACGTTGAACTTTCCATCGTAAATTCCGCCGCCGATAACAGTGCGGTTGTCGGAGGCTACAGCGATGACGCCATGCCGGTTCTCTACAAGTCTCGTGAAGGCTTCGCCGACCGGGGAGTAAAGCAGTTCATAGGTGCGTTGCGTCGGTGGAGCGAGGAGGAACAACACCGATATTCCGGCCAGTGCGTTGACAAGCGCGTAGTGCCGCTCGTGAACCCCCGGACGGAACATGAGAGCGAAACCGAGCGCAAAGCCGAGCGTCGCAATCAACATGATGATGCCTGAGGGCGAAAGCTGGGAAAGGATATACCCGCCACCCACAATACCCGCTAAGGAGCCAGCAAGGTAACTGAGATAGAACGGACGCGGATTTTCTCGACTCGGGCCATGCGGGCGAGCGGCGAGGTGGCAGACCATCGGGAGCGTGGTCCCAAGCAAGGCCCCCGCGCAGGCCAGCAGGACCATGACAATCAAGTTCGCAAAGCTTCGAGATATTATCCGCACTGCAAGCGAGAATATGGACGGAACCAGGGCGGCAAGAACATTGCCGGCTACGAGCATGATGCCGGTGAACCAGAGAAGGTTCATTGTAGCGACGCTGGAACGACAACGGCGTTCAGCTCCGAGGGTACCCACTATCAATCCGACGAGATAGGTTCCCAGAAGAAATGGAAACATCTTAGAGATTGTGCCGTCCGCCCACGCGAACTCGCGATACCACGCCATCCCATATCCTAGTGCAATAAAACCACTGGAAACGGCCAGCGCGATGCCGGCTGAGAAGGGTAGAACACCCTCACCTGAGGCTGTTTCGCGGGGCCGATCGTTAACGCCGGATCGGCGTATGAGCATGAACCCGACCACCATTCCGGCCGCTGCAAAGAGGGCGCTGATTACGAGCAGAGGAAGCATCTCGGTCAGGATATATCCCACCACGAAACTCCCAGCCGCAGACCCAAGGATATTGCTCAGGTAAAGAAAGCTCACTCCCTCTCCGGCCGAGCCATTGGGGCGCACAGTAAGGTGGCACACCATTGGAAATGTGGTCCCCAGCATCGCTGCGGAACAGGTTACCCAGACCATGGCGATCAACTGTGCGTAATCCCGCGGAACGAGTTGCATTGCACCCGAGAATACGGAAGGAAGAAGCAACGCCATAACATTCCCAGCAACCAGCATTACGCCAGTGAACCAGAGATGAATTGTTGAGGCACGAATCGAGCGACAGCGGTGCTCTATCGCCAGCGCGCCCAGCGCCAATCCCGCGAGGTAAGCTCCAAGGAGGTAGGCAAATGTCTTCGGGTTCGTGGCGCTTTCCCATGAAAAGAGCCGGTACCACACGATTTCGAAGCCCAGCGCGATGAATCCGCTGATTGCCGCTACGGCAATTCCGGCTGAAAATGGCAGGGCGCGTTCAGGGGAACTTTCCTCGTTGGAGTCATCTAGTTCCGCTGCGAGCGATCGCTTTCGTATCACGATCCAAGCGGCCAATGCACTCAAACCAACTATGGCGTTGATGCCGGCCGCGAGACGCACAGAACCGGACATGCCCAGAAGCCGCATCGTGAATCGTCCGGCCACGAAACAAGCCGTAGCTGAACCAAGTGTGTTCACAAAATACAAAATGCCCGCGGCGCGGCCTGTGTTGGGAACCGCTCTCACCAGATATGCCAGCAGAATAGGAAGAGTTGAACCCATCAGTACCGTGGGGGTCACAACAAGTGCGAATGCACACACGCCTGTGAGTAAGGTCGACGTTCCCGCAGTGAACTGGGCCGCTGCGTGAAAAAGTCGCAGCGAGAAGACTCCATAGAGTGCCGTGCAAGCCTCGACGGCGGCAAAAACCAGAACCAGGGGCAACCGTGAGCGCGAAATGCGTCCACCAACCAGGCTGCCCAACCCCAATCCCAGCAGGAATGCAGTTACGACGACAGTTACCGATTCAATGCTGACGCCATAAATGATGAATAATGTGCGTTGCCACACGATTTGATAAATCAGCGCAGGGAAGCCTGAAAGAAAAAAGAATACATAGAGCCAATACTGCGGATGCTGTGGGAAATCTGGTGCCGTGATTCTGTCAGGAGTGAAGTCCGGCGCGGGACGTACCGTCATCAGTGCCAAAGAGTGCTCCAAGATGCTGTCTATGTGAGCTTTTAGTATTACACAGGGGTTTCATTCAGAAATTTAGGAGAGATTTCAGCGTTCTTAAACATAACTCCGGCATGCCCGCGAGACTGCCCTTACTGCCGGCCAAGCTCCAGGGAAAGCATGACATGCCTCTCGAACGACCGCGAATGTTGGTACTGCGAAATCTTCGTTCGGAGCTACTTGGCGGCCGCCTTCTCCAGGTGACCGCCGAATCCGTAGCGCATCGCGGAAAGAACTTTGTTCTGAAAGTCCGCTTCGCCGCGTGATGCGAAGCGCTGGTACAGCGAAGCAGAGAGAACCGGCACAGGAACCGCTTCGTCGATCGCGGCCTTGATTGTCCATCGGCCCTCGCCCGAATCGGAAACGCGCCCTTCAAACTGGGCGAGGGCTGGGTCCTTCACCAAGGCAGCCGCGGTCAAATCAAGTAGCCACGAAGCAATCACGCTGCCGCGCCGCCACACCTCGGCGATATCACGCAAACCGAAATCATATTGATAATGCTCAGGGTCGCGCAGCGGCGTAGTCTCTGCATCGACGGAACTCGCTGTCTTGCCCACATTAGCGCTGCGCAAAATACCGAGCCCCTCAGCGTATGCCGCCATAAGGCCGTACTCGATTCCATTGTGGACCATCTTTATAAAGTGCCCGGCCCCGTTGGGGCCACAGTGCAGGTAGCCTTGTTCGGCTGTGCCACCGATCGATTCGCGGCCCGGTGTTCGCGATGCGCTGGAAAGACCTGGCGCGAGCGTCGCGAAAGCAGGGTCCAGGTGCTTTACGACGCCTTTTTCGCCGCCAATCATCATGCAGTAGCCGCGTTCAAGACCCCATACTCCGCCGCTCGTCCCTACATCCACATAATGAATTTTCTTTGGTGCGAGTTCCTTGGCGCGACGAATGTCGTCGACGTAATAAGAGTTGCCGCCGTCAATTAGAATGTCATCCGCCTCGAGATGCGGCAGGAGATCGGCGATCGTTTGATCGACAGCAGCTGCCGGCACCATCAACCATATCGCTCGCGGCTTAACGATCTGTCTTGCAAAATCCGCCAGCAAATCGGATCCCACTGCTCCCTCTTGAACCAACTCCTTCACCGGTTTTGGCGATCTGTTGAAGACTACGCATTGGTGTTTTCCTCTTAACAAACGCCGCACCATGTTCGCTCCCATTCTCCCGAGGCCGATCATTCCGATCTGCATGAATCACCCCCTACGTATCCATGATTATTGGGTTGCATTTCGCCTGGCACCCCAATACACGCCACGATACACCATTCACGATATTCTCGGCCTGCTGGCAAAACCAGAGACTCGCCTGACTCATTTTTTGCGCCGAGAATTTCGTACAATGTTGCTGCATTCTCTTGAGCCAGCGCCCAGATACAGGATTAGTACGCGCGTGTCGGTATAATCGAACCGCTACTTAATCGGCGCATTCGAGTTCGGTTCGGCGACAGAAAAGGAGGACGAATGAATGTGATTACCGGCCGGCAAATCGTTCTCGCCGCTCGACCAAAGGGCAAGCCGCAATTGTCCGACTTCCGTCTCGAGGAAGTCAGGATCCCGACGCCAAGTTCAGGACAAGTGCTGCTCGGCGTGCTGTATCTTTCGCTTGATCCCTATATGCGTGGCCGCATGGATGACCGCAAGTCTTATGCTAAGCCAGTTCAGGTCGGCAATGTAATGGTCGGTGAGGCCGTCGCGCGAGTGATCGAATCGCGTCACCCCGAATATTCAGAAGGTGACGTTGTCCTGGCGCAGACTGGATGGCGAACACACCTGATTTCCGATGGCACGGGCCTTCGCAAGATTGACCAGGGGGGACTGCCGGTCACGACACGACTAGGTGTGCTCGGCATGCCGGGGTTCACCGCTTATTCCGGCCTTCGCGTGATTGGCAAACCCCAAAGAGGCGAGACCCTGGTGGTCGCCGCGGCCAGCGGACCGGTCGGATCGCTCGTCGGACAACTCGCGAAGATGGCGGGCGCGAGAGCCATCGGCATCGCGGGCGGACCGCGAAAGTGCGCCTACGTGAAGGACGAGCTTGGCTTCGACGCTGCCATCGATCACCACAAGGCTAGTTTCGCTGCGGAACTCGCAGCGGCCTGCCCGTTGGGGATAGATGTCTATTTCGAGAATGTCGGAGGAGCGGTCTGGCAGGCGGTACTGCCGCTCCTAAACAAGTTCGCACGCGTGCCGGTCTCTGGCTTGATCGCCCAGTACAACGGTGTAGGTCCTGGCGACGGCACCGACCGGCTGCCACCCACCATGCGTGAAATCCTGTCGAAGAGCCTGACGGTGCGCGGATTCATCAACTACGAATTTACCGAACAGTATTACGCCGAGTTCCTGCGCGAAGTTGGAGCAGCCATTGCGGACGGCCGTGTTCGCTATCGCGAGGACATCGTAGACCATCTGGAAAAAGCGCCTGAAGCATTCATAGGGATGCTGGATGGGCAGAATTTCGGCAAGCTCATAGTGCGAGTGGCAGTCGAGGAAAGTGCATGAGCCAGCCGGAAGGACCAGCTGGAAGGAAAAGTTGCACTGATTTTGAGATGGCCGAGTTTCGGCCCATTCGCAACGCGTTATATCTCTAAAACAAATGGTCGGGGCGAGTGGATTTGAACCACCGGCCTCCTAGTCCCGAACCAAATTCAATTCCCTATTGAAACTTGCGGAATCTTGTTGCTTCTAACAGTTTCTGATTGAATCCTTTGCGGCTCCGAAAATTACTGAAATTCAGTGCACCGTCAGCCACAAAATTATCTACAATCCTCTGGGCTTTTTATCTACGGGCGACGGTCAGCGCTCCCACTGGCCAGTTATCGATAAGGGGTGCCGCCTTCTTTCCCAACTCCGGCGCGTCGGCAAACAGCTCGCGCAGCTCCTAGATCTTTCGCTGGGCGTCCACGGGTTGTTCCGCTCGTGTCTTCACCTCTGGCTGTTTAGTCGTCGTGGTAGCCATCATGATCACCTTTTTGTGAGTCATCGCACTGAGCTGAACGCCGCGCGCAACTCGCGCGCGAAGATCTCCGGCTCTTCCCACGCGGCGAAGTGGCCGCCCTTCTCGGCCTCATTGAAATAGATCAGGTTGGGATACACCTTCTCCGCCCAACTGCGCGGCGCCTGAAAGATCTCGCTGGGGAACACCGTGAACGCCACGGGGACCGAAAGCTTTGCCGGTTTTTTCCCGGCCGCAATCGCCTCGAAGGTGGCTCGGAAGTTCTCCCAATATAGCCGCGCCGACGAGGCGGCGGTATTCGTCAACCAGTAAAGAGATATGTTGTCGACAACCTGCTCGGGTGTCAGGCTGCCCGTAACATTGCCGTCAAGAAACCCGCGCGAAATATTCTCGTAGCTGTCTTTATCGTGGTCGAGCATCCACGCCGCCAAACCGATGGGCGTATCTGTCAACGCGTAGCCGATCGTCTGCGGATGCTCGGGCATCTCGACGAAGTAGCCCCGCCTGAACAGCGCGGCCAGCGCATCCAGTGCCACGGGTTCCTTTTTCTCGGCGTGTGCCGCGAGCACTGCAATCACCACCCTCTTGAAAAGACCGGCCGGCAGAAGTCCGCCAAAGAGCGCCGCCCCGACTTCGAACGGGAACGCGCTGAGGAAGTTGAGGTGAATGCCGGCGAGGCCGACCGGCGCGAGACGTGCCAGTTCGTCAGTAACGTTTGCGCCGATGTCACCGCCTTGAGCGACATAGCGCGTGTAGCCGAGCAGCTTCATCAGCTCCGCCCATGCGCGAGCCACGCGGCCGGGGTTCCAGCCGAGTTCAGTGGGCTGACCCGAGAAGCCGAAGCCAGGCAGTGACGGCAGTACGAGGTCGAACGCCTCGTGGGCATCGCCGCCGTACGCGGTCGGGTCCGTGAGCGGAGCGATCACGTTGAGCATCTCGATGACCGACCCGGGCCAGCCGTGCGTGATGATGAGTGGCATCGCGTCCTTGTGACGCGACTTTACGTGGATGAAGTGAATCTCGAGCCCGTCGATCGTCGTGGAGAATTGAGGCAGGGCGTTGAGCTTCTTCTCGACCCTGCGCCAGTCGTGCTCTTTCTCCCAGTAGCGCGCCAGCTTCTGCAACATCTTCGACTGCACACCCTGGGACGAATCGTTGACGAGTTCCGCGCTGGGCCAGCGTGTCGCGGCGATGCGACTGCGCAAGTCGGCGAGCCTCTCGTCGGGAATTTCGACGTGAAAGGGACGGATGCTTGTGGGGAATTGGGCGGTTGTGGCCACGGGGCAACCTCCTGGCGGGAGTATAGCTCCTCCACAACCCGGCATACAAAACCAGATTTAATTTAAGTAGAAGTTGGGCCGACTCCCGAGAAACGCTGCCAGCTCAACCGGTAACTGGCATTGAGGCACCGCCCGCGGGGTCGAAGGTCGTATGCCCAAGGTCTGGAAGCTGGGCTGGTCGGAATGTAGATAATTTAGAGGTGTGCGTTTCTCTGGCCGCTCGGCCAGAAATGCGCATTTTTCGGGGGTTCTGTCCTGGGTCTCCTGGAGCGAAATCAGGAGCCAGAGCTTCGGCCTCGCCAATCAACTCATCTACTTGAAAAAATGGTCGGGGCGAGTGGATTTGAACCACCGGCCTCCTGGTCCCGAACCAGATGCCAAGCCTTATTGAACTCTGTAGAACTTTGTGGATTCTAAGTGATTCTTGTTGAAGCGTTTGTGGCACGCATGTTGAACTCTATTGAATCTTGTTGAAGCCTGGTGCTTTCGCAGTTACAAAATCGTCTACACTTGAGAAAAAAGCGACCTCACAGCTGGTTTGAATTTTGGCGAGCCGCATCCGCAACCAATCTCTCGCACGTCTGTGTTAGGGAATATCGCACGCGTAGAGCTCGATCTGAATGGTTCGCCTCCGTGTCGCCGCAGCCTTTCACGACTCAGACGGGGTTATTGGTAGGGACAACCTGCCTCCGAACTCCGGCAGCCTTGCAAGCTGAAATCCTTGCCCTGCGCCGTCAGCTATTGGTTTTACAGTGCTCCAGCCGTGGTCATAAGCTCCGTCTCAGTTTTGCAGTGTCAAGGGCGGAGTGAAACTAGACCACTGGGGCGTCTAAAATTAGACCACAACTGGCGGCGGGAAGGTTTGATTTGGTTTGAATCTGTAGGGATCGCTGGAGTGGAGGCCTGCGCGCCTGTGTCAGGCAATACCCCACACATAAAGCTCGATTTGAAATGTTCACCTCTGTGTCGCAGCGGCTTTTCAAGATTGAGACGGTATTATTGGTAAGGACAATGTGGTTGAATTGGAAGGCGGACAGGATTTTGGCGAATCACAAGGGACAACACCACTTCAAACTCATTGCGGCCTCCCACTAGCCTCACTTCTAGAATCCGACAAAAACCTCGCCTTTGTCGACCTTCACCGGGTAAGTCCGTAGGTGTCCGTAATCATGAAGCTCGCGACCACTGTCCTTTAGATCGAAGCGCCATCCATGGAACGGGCAGGCAATAATCGCCCCCTGGACTTCCGAGCGCTCCATAGGCCCGCCCATGTGAGGACACAACGGGTTAAAAGCATAGAGATCCCCAGCCAGGCGGGCGACCACCACGGTGCGAGTCGCCGTTCCGATCAGGTGCAGGCCTTCGGGAAAGTTTTCGTCACGTCCGACAGCGATCCACTTTTTGTCCACTTTTTCCTACTTCCTCAACAGTAGATCGATCTCTGGACGTACTTGCGCACCTCGTCTTCGCGGTAGCCCAGTCGAATGATCTTGGGGCGCAGCTCTGCAATCGCGGCATCCACGTTGTCCAATAGCCTGAGTCGCTTGAAAGGCTCGTCAAATTCAATCCCAAGCGCCATGGCCAATACTCCCATGTAATGCTGAATCTCCACTCCATGCGTGAGTTGCATCTTGCAATGCTGGCGATAACACGAATGGTACGGAACTACGATCGCATCGGCGCCAAGTGTCTTCGCCTCGACGAACATCTGCTCCTGCTTGTCGGGCGGCATGGGCTTCCATGTCTGGCAGTGGATGTCAAAGCCCTTCGCGTGTTGCGCGGGCAGGATCTCGAGCCCGGGAATCGAGCGTAAAATCTGAAGCATTCGCTCGGTATCCGCCCGTCGCATTGGACTTACGTCATGGAAGTGCGGCACCACGCGCAAGGGCAACGGTTTCATCATCGTCTTCAGCCTATCTAGGTGATCGATGAAGAGTTCGGATATGTTGGTGTGTTTGAACTTGATCGACGGCTCTTTGAATCGCGAAAAGACATCATCGCAATCAGGGCAGACCGAGAGCACCGTGGTGGGCGCGAGCCGCGCAAAGGCGTTGAGCGCTGCCTCCGCCACTTTCGGCTCCAGATCGAAGTCCCCGGCCTTGTGATGGGGGAAACCGCAGCAATTCTCCGGGCCGCCGACGACGACCGCCTCCAAGCCGAGACGTTTGAGGATGAGGTGGGCTAAATGCGGTATGAACGGAGTAAAATGGGCGTTGCATGAGACATGGATAACGAGTGGCGCTGGGGCCAATTTGGGATCCGGAATGATGTCCCATTTGAAATCTTCCGGAGCGAGAAGCTGTCCGAGCATTCTCGCAGCTTCGAACGTCGTCGTGTACACCTGTTTAGTTTCCATTGTCCGTTTCCAGTAATTGGTTCCGGCAGCTTCAGCTTGCTAAATCGGTGCTGATCCGTTCGAGCGACTTGCCGCGAGTCTCATAAGTGAGCGCAACCGCCGCTATCCCGCCTATGATGAGATTGATGCCAAGCAGACCGAACGAGCCAAAGACGGCCCCCTTGGCCCCGATCAGCAATCCTAATATTGATGGCGCAATGATACCACCAATTCTCTGCCAGGCGGTCGCGAGGCCAGCGCCGGTTGCACGGAACTGCGTTGGGTAGATCTCGCAGATGTAAGTGAACAAACATCCTGCGACGCCTCCAATTCCAGTGAATGCTGTCACCATGCCGAATAAAAGGATGGACCTTGGGGTGGTGGAGAAGCCCCAACCGATCATGCAGAGACCGCCAACAATGAAACAGCTCGCCATGGTGGCGCGTCGCCCCAGCCAATCCATGGATATTCCACTCAAGAAGACGCCCGTTCCTCCTGCGCCCGTGATCGCCGCAGTGTAGGTGAAGCTGTGCACTTGCGTAAAGCCGATGTGCATCAGTATTGACGGAAGCCAGACAGCCATGCCGAAGAAGGCCATGGCCCAACTCATACTCATGATCCACGCGCCGAGTGTGTAGCGCAGATACTTGCCCCGAAGTATATCCCGTAACCGAACGCTGGCGGGCGCCTGCGTCGCCTTTGCCTGTACCACGACTTTGTCTGGGTCAATGCTGCTGAAGCACCGCACAATTTGCTCGGCCTCAACGACTCTATTCCGGTGCAGCAAATACCGAACCGATTCCGGCAGATATGCCAAGATAACGGCAAGAACGAGAGCTGGAATGGCACCGAGCACGAACATGCCCCGCCATGAGAAAGCAGGAATGATCAGGATTGCGGCCAGTGCGGCGAAAAGGCCCGCAAATTGCCATAGGCTAATAGTCGTCGCAGCGAGTAATCCACGCCGCCGCATGGGGACAAACTCCAACAAGTATGTCACGACGAGAGGTATTTCCGCGCCTAGTCCCAAACCTTGCAGGAGTCTCATGGTCAAGATTGTTCTGTAGTCCCAAGCAGCCGCTGCAAGAAGTCCTAGAACGCCGTAGAGGACGACGCAGATCAGCAGCGCCTTCTTGCGGCCAATCAGATCCCCCAAATACGTTATCGTGATTGCGCCCACAGTCATGCCAAGAAAGACGCTGGATGCCAGAAAGCCCGCTTCCGGCGGAGTAAGCTTGAATGCTGCGACGATGCCCGGCAACACTACGCCTATCATGAGTAGATCGAAGCCATCCGTGAGGTGAGTAAGGGTGATGACGATATACAGCCAGGCGTGCCGATTCGTGAATGCCGACTGATCTAGACTCGCGAAGAGTCGCACCTCCTTGGCGATATCGGCAACTGTTGGCCGCGTTGTTTGTCCAGAAATCGCGGCGCCGCCTCGGCTCGCAGCTTGCACAGTTTTCTCCCTTCTATCTTGTCTATCTTGAGGTCCAGGCAGAGGTAAGATCTATACGCTGCTCATAGACATTCATCGAACCCATCAGCCGGAAGGTCTGGTCGCGTGCTAGGCGTGTGGCATCGTTCAGAGCTTCGTAACCACCCAACCATCTGTAAACAGACCGCTGGAACAGATCCGCTAAGAGAAAATGTGAATATCGCCCTGCGCGGGAATCCACCAGGTGATTCCAACCGGAATTTTCGATTTGGACTTCTGACTCGCGCAGTATACGTTTCTCCTGCTCTGGACACAACGAATTTGCCACCAGAGCAGGCCTGTGCCTACCAAAAATTCCGTTCTCATTGAACAGTTGAATTTGTAAGGCGGCTGCGTGTAGGCTGCCAGGGCTATGTTTACCCTTTTCGTTTCCCTGCTTTTCACCGTGCCCACCTGCCTCCGAACTCGGGCAGCCTTGCAAGCTGAAATCCTTGCCCTGCGCCGTCAGCTATTGGTTTTACAGCGTTCCGCCGTGGTCATAAGCCCCGTCTCAGTTTTGCTGACCGAGTTCTCTGGGTCTGTTTATCACGCCTGTGGACTGAATGGCGATCCGCATTGACTATCGTGAAACCGGAAACCGTCATCGGTTGGCATCGACAGGGATTCTGGTTGTATTGGAGATGGAAAAGCCGCCATCCCGTAGGCCTCTGATCGGTATCGAGTGAAGTACCTGGACTGCGTCGCGTTTTGTTGCGAGGGCCGAGTGTGGATGATTTTGAGACGACGGTAGCGTCTCCCATAGTACCCCTACATCGATTTTTGCTGGAGATTTTTGCTAGTGCACCAGGTGCAAAACCAGGAGGCCGAGTTTCGACCCAATCTCAACACTGTATATGTTTGAAAACAAATGGTCGGGGCGAGAGGATTTGAACCTCCGGCCTCCTGGTCCCGAACCAAGACTAATCTCATTGATTCGGTGTCGCATACTCTAATATAAACGCGTTTTTCGGGCACTAAGTTGGACCCAAATTTGGACCCAATTAGTTGGGTTCGCTCTGTCTCAAGCCAAATGGGCCCTTAAGAGGCTGGAGCTGCTCCGAAATATGCCCCCTCAATTGTCTACTTGGGCTACAAAGGTTTCAAACTCTTGCTGATGAAACTGCTAAACTGAAACGATGTTTCTTATTCCTTTCGGACACTTCGATTTTGGACCAACTTTGGGCCTACAATACGGCCTTGGCATGTTCCTCGGTGGATGAAGACATGAGCAGGGATAAATCACTTCCCATTCAAGACTTTGACGGCAGCGTTGCCGAAGTATGGCACACGCTGGACAGGTGTCGGTATCACCTTGCGTATGTGGAAACCTATTCCAACACTGCTGCGATGAAGATGGTGGGGAGCAAGCGCCTTCCTCAGATCGCCCGAGCCCTTTCTGATACTCAACGAGACGAACTTCAACAAGATGTGACTGTTTTTCGTGCTCACTTCGCAGGCTTTTTTTGGCAGCTTAATCACCTTGCTAACGAACTTCTTAAGGGCGCGTACAGGCGCTGCAAGGAAGAGGGCCTGCTGACAGAGCAAGAGTGGGATGCTCTTGTGACGGTCCTTGACCAAGACCTGGTGCTCAACGAGATTCTAACCTATCGGAATATGTCGCACGAGGCTGCCGGGGTGCTTGTGACGTTGCACGACACCGCAAGCGATGCATTCATAGCCCATATTCTTCCGCCACTGGATGTAAAGGACCCTCAACCGAGGATGGTAGTCGCGCTCAATGACTCTGAGATAAAAAAGCAGCACCTTAACACGAAACTGCACGCGTACTGCGAACACGTTGCCAAGTATTGTGAGGGGCTTTTTCAGAAAATTGAGGCTAAGCGTGGAAAAATCCCGTTCTCTCGTAGTCGAAAGTTTATGGTCACGGTTCCCCATTCCTATGAAGGTCAATTACCGGAAAGTGCAAATCACGTCCTCTACCTGCAAGCCATCGACCCGTCGGACAACCCTTGATTTAGCCGCATCTCTGACCAAAGCGCCGTCCACCCCAAAGGGTCCTAGGATTCCATAACATCGAGAAGCTCGTTTCGGCCAAAGGGCGCGTCTAGAAATTTGCAACTAATGCCCCTGTCCTGGAGATACGTCTCTGTCCACTTCAGATCACAAAAAGGACCGAGAAGGACGACTTTAACCTTTGGGAAACGTGCCGCCAGTTGCTCGCTGAGGTCTAAACCGTCGATCTCGGGAGCGACCAGTTTGATTAGCGCGAAGTCAGGCGCGAACTCGCGTACAAGCCCAAGCACCTCGGATGGATGTGTCGTGGTCTTGGCCTCATAGCCTGCGGAACTGAGAACTTTTTCTATCGCCTCATTGACCGCTTCTTCGTGGGACACCAAAATGCGCTTAACGGACAAATTCCCGTCAGATTCGTCGCCCTTAGGGGCGACCAATAAATCACTGCTGATCCAACACGCTGGCGCAAACTCATTTCCCTGAGCCAGGCACGCTTCGTAATCTTCATCACTTATGACGCCGTTCGAGTGTGCCATTTCAAGCACGCGTCTGTTTACTTCGTAAAAGCGATTAGCGAGACCTTCAACCTGAGCCCACTTGTCAGCCATTTGTGCCTCGATCTCCTTTCCAGTTTGCGGTCATGCACGGTCCCAGAATGATTCGTTCCTAGTCCTCTGAGAGTGCCCTGATTGCCGCAGCTCGTTGCGCTTCTGTCAAATCTTGATCTGTCATTATCTGATCCGTTTTTTCCAAATTCTCCAAAATCTTCGTTGTGGTCAACGTGTATTTTGGAGGTCCATCAACTAATTCATACTTGTCTGCGAATGCCTTCCAAAATCCGCTAAAGCCAATCAACACGCTAGCTGTCTCAGACATCAGCATCACGTCGATGAACCCACTCTTCTTCCCGCTGATTTCAGACTCAAAGGTCTTGATGGTCTCACCAAGCCAGCGATGGAGTAAACGGCCCGGAATAGCTCCAAGCGCAAAGTCAGCTCCGCTACCGGATTCCTTGCGAAACGCCGTTCCGTATTTCTTGATTTCATCAAGGGCATAGCCACCTCGCCCGTTCGTAGCAGCAAAGTTCCACACCCAAGTCAAAACCCAGTTTTCAAGTCTGTCTGCCTGCTCTACCGGAAACAGATTTTTGACTGCTTGTAAATCTAATGCGATTGCACCAAGACCGAGATCAAACGCCGCCTTCGATTCGTCTGCGATTACGAATTTCTCTTCTCTGAACCCTTTAAGACTGCTGTAAACATTAGGCCACCCGTGCTGTGTATTTCTAAAGCTGGAGCCGACTAAGATTGCAGCCGCCTCTTGCTCCGTCAGAATTGGTTTGTCCGCTTTATTCTCAATTCCCCCTGGCACGAAATGAAGAGTGTCGAAACTTTCGCCTTCTCGTCTCATAACGAATCCGTGATGCCTTGCAACATCTATCAGCGCAAGTATTTCCTCCGACCTTTCTTTTTTTCGTCTTTCAGACGTAGCAAGGTCAAAACGTCGGCATGCATATTTGTAGTGTCGATCAAACTCTTCAGGCCCCCAGTGGGAAATTTGCTTGATATCTGCGAGACCAAGACTCTTGTGCCACCATTTCCAAACCTGTTTCCAGCACCAACAGATCGTTAAAATGACGATCACCGTGCAAGTAAGCAACCCAATGATTGTCATATCCGTACTCCATTGTTCGAACTCAAGCACCAAAGACATCAGAGTTGACGGTCTCCATATCCCAGAACTGAGCAATCAGCAATTTGAACCAGCCAGCGCTTGCCATTATCGTCTCGGAATCTGTATTGATTTGGCAGGCAGCATAGGGAGCCAGGGTGGTAATTGACGCTCACGATCTTCTCTGCATAATCTTCAGCCACTTCATCAGGAATATCCTGCAAAATTAGCACGTCACGTTTAGGTAGTTTGATAAGCCGTCTGCGCCAGTCATGCGGAATTCTCCAAACACAGCCAGATGGATCACGCCAAGAAACGCTCGCAGGCTTGCCGGGTCGAATGCCTACGCTGACCTCGACTGCTTTCCCCTTCCCCTTATGGCTCTCGCCCCAAGGAATATTGATTTCCCTCAGGTCCCACTCGGAGGGTAGATTGAGAGCCTCGCTGAATGTAGCTTCTTGCCACACTGTTTCCATTGAATCGAGTCCAGGTTCCGTGATTGGTTGGAGCATGGGGAGCCATCTGCGTGGGAACCGCCAGACTTGGCCATCCTCGTCGGTATACAGAACGCGCACTGGGCGATAGTCGTTCCAATAATCCCCGTTCGGATCAATTAGCAAAGGGAAATCATCAGGTTCGACGCGGCGTGTCGCGGGCGCCTCTTCCGGGTAGGTTTCGACCAAAACAAGTTGTCCAGCGATACGGTCAATCAGACCGACCGGAAGATTGGCTTCTTCCAGCAAGGACTTGTGATCTGGAGCAATAAGCGAGGTCGAGGATTTGCTAAACCTAGATAGCATGACGAAGAACCATCCCTCGTGATTTCGATCAAAGGCCCAAGTCGCGTATTTCAGGAGCTCCGTGGATCTAAGTATAACCTGAGCTGTGCTGTTACCGTTCAAGGGTTCGGATACGAACAGTATTATTAGTAACATTGCTGCCCAAGACAAAGTATCAGATACAGGAGGGCATGAAACGAACCTTACAGGTCAATGTGAAGATGACTCAAGACGACTTCGACCTCCTCAAGAAAGCTGCCGACAAACGCTGGCCCGATGCGGTAATGACCAATTCTGGAATAGTTCTCGCCCTGGCGAGAATTGCCGCCCGTGATACGCTCAAGAAGAAAAGACGTTAGTGGTTCGGGAGGTGCGTATTCCGATGCCATGTCTACGCCACCCCAAATAGGTCCTGACGTTTCAACAAACAGGTGATTCTCGAACGCGGCGAGACATCTACGGGCACACTTTAGAATCAATAGTTTGGCTCCGTCATTTAGGGATATGGCATGTTTAGTGAAGGAACTCTTCGAGCGGAACGTGAGCCTCATCAACATCGTCAAGCTCGCTCATGCCCTCCCAGTTAGGCCCTGCAAAATTGATTGAGACCATTTCATAGTCCAGCTCGGAGATAGTTGGGTTGCGATAGAAACTAGACAAATTGCGCAAGGGGAATCACAGGTGCGACGAGTACGCCACTGGGGAAGCGAGAGCTACAACAGACGCCTGCCAGAATTAGTTCTACTTATTTTCAGCGACTCCTCCAAAAAGATCCATCTGTATGGGTCCCGTTCGCTCAGCAACTGGCGGCACTCGGCGCGGTGGCTTAAAGGGTGAGAGAACGGCGATTGCATACCTTCTGGAGTTCGTAGGTGCAATGCGGATCTTTAAGTCAAATTTTCGCATTCCTCGCGCTGCCCAAATCTCAGTGATCTCTTGCCTTTCCGAAACACACATGCTCGCTAACTGCTCAAGGATTGCGACGTCCGATTTGATCAACCATCTTCTTTTGAACCAGGACTGACCGCCAGTCCACCACGCCGGGACTGGCCAGGGGGTTTTTAAACTCCAAAGAGAGCAGACAATACGAATCGGGTTGAACAGCTTTGCAAATTTCACTGCAACAGCCTGCATTGAGACCTGAAAGTAGTTCGCAGTTCTTAGAACCTCGCGAGCCGTAATATCCGAAGAGAAGCCACGTTGCCTCAGGGCGTCGGTCGGGAGGAGGAATTCCTGAGCAAACGCATTGCACAATCGCTCTTCCCTCTCATCCTGGCAGTCGGATAGGGGCAGTCCGTTCCTTCTGTACCTTATGAGGTAAGAATCTCTAATGCCGCCTTTCCTTGCCGTGCGCATGAAGATCACATGGGCGAGTTCGTGGCACAACGTGAATCGGCGGCGAACAGGGCATGCCCGCGAGGAGAGAAAAATGTGGTAGTCGTTGCCCTTGTTTTCCACGTACCCGTCCAGACCTTGCAAATCTATTTCGTTAATTTTTACTCCCAGATGATCTGCCAATAGAAACGGGTCGTACGGCGCTCCGCTCGGGAACAGCTCGCGATGAAAGCTGCAAGCCCAATCTTGGACGGCATTCAAGTACAGCCGATAACTGGAATCAGTCATTCTCTGCCTCAGGTAATTCTGGTTTACTTGTCGCTGGTGAAGATCGTTATCCAGTCCTTAACGCTTCGAGGAGGCTCGGGCTTGGCGGGTTTACCGAGTTCAACTCTCGAACGCTCAAGCACGAAACTGTTCCATTTTTGACAAAGGACTCTATCCGAAATGTGAAACGTGGAACGGGATTTGGTGTTGATCTGATTTTGGGCAATGATCGCGTTCTTTAGAGAATCGAGCTCTACCTGGTCACGTGCTGCCAGCATTTCTTCACCGCGCACGGAAGCCAATCCGATTTGTGCCTGCTCAAGGTGAAATCTCAGCTTCCAGGCCAGGAGCGGATCGAAGATAGGGGCATTTGTCGCTTGAACAATGGTGTTCACGCCGGCGGTGGCTCCTATGTTCATCAGTTCAACGACGTCGGCCGGTTTTGCAATCCCTCCGGCGACGATGACTTCAAAGTCCAATCCCAATACCTTCCGAAGTTCCAGGGTCGTGTTGAGACATGCGACGGTCAGCCCGTAGGTGCATGGTCCTGACAATCCGCCGTGTTCGCGGCCCTTAAAAGCGGGAATCCTTTGCCCCCCATTTTCTTCGATTTCGAATGGTCGGACTCTGACAGTATTGCGTAGAGTCACCGCCTGTACTAAGCCCGCGCTTACTCGCAGAATTTCGCGGAGGGAATCCTTCTTCAGATATGGCAACTTAATTGCGATTGGGATTCCCGCTTTGCTCAGCAGATCTGCTGCTGTCTTGCACAACCGGCCGACCAGCGCTGGACTCGAGAATATATCCGGACGCCCCTTGAGATTTGGACAGGAAAGATTCAATTCTACAAAGGGCGGCTTGCACTCACAGGCACGGGCAACCACCGTCTCCCAATCCCGGATCAGGCTGGATTCGTCATCTCCATCGCCAACGACGCTGATGCCCACATGGCGGCCTCCCTTTAACGCAGCAATTCGCTCGTAAATCGCACGCCAGTCACTTGGATTCTCGGACGGAATTCCGAGCGAATTGATGAGGTTCGGAATCAGGCCAGGAATACCTTTGCGGCTGAACGTCACCTCCACCTCTGGAGGTTCATCTGGTAAATATTGAGACAAATCCGGCGGAGTCTTGACGTAGGCAATCTGGGGAGGAGCGTAGGGTACGCACTGTCCCGTTCTGCGTGTCTTAAATGTGCACAATCCATAGCCGAGCCCCAGCATTAACTTCATCCAGCTCTCGTTGACGGTCAACGGAGATGCGGAGAGACCGAGAGGAGACGGAAGCGACATCCCACAGAATTTGACGGGGATTTCCGGCGGACGCTGGACATTAGTGAGCCAGGAAAAATCTGGCAATTCAGCGTTGAGGTTGAGTTCGTAATCAGATTCTGTTGAGAGTTTGTATACGGGGGCGAAGCTCTGGAATCGGTCGATGTCTATCGCATTCTGCAGAGCAATCCGGATGAGCCAACCGACGTCTTCCGGGTGGGTAGGTTCACCGTTCTTGAGCCATCTCTTTAGAGTGTGAATATCGTGAGAGAGCTTTGCGGCCAGAGGCTTCTTGCCGACACGGGCAGCCACTGTTTGGACAAGGCCACTAAAATCGGGGACGAAAGCACGCCAATGGCTCATTCCAATCTCCCCAATCGCATATCATAGCAGGCGCACGCCGACCCAAGTAAAGAGGGAGATGGAGGTGATTCCGTCCCCCTGTTCCACACCCGCAGAATCCGTTCAACCACCCGGCACCCTCGCCAAAAACAGAGGGTCATTGTTTGATAGCTTCATGAACCCTAGGGAGGGAGCAAAGGGAGGTGAATGGAGATGAATAGTCGAGGATCAAACTCGATCGGACTTGGTATTCTCTTCGTGGTAAGTGGAATCGCGCTTCTCGGCGATCGCAACTGCAAATGTGGTTGCCGGACGTTGACAGAGCACCTGATAAAGATTGGCATAAGGCTTGTTAGCGGGCCGACCGGTTAGCACTCGAACGGTCACGGTCTATCGGATGAGGAGCGCCCATGAATGGCGGACTGGAAAATCTTAAGCACATTCTCGTCCTCATGATGGAGAACAGGTCGTTCGATCACATGCTGGGCTTTGCACAGAGCCCGAGTTGGCCGATTGACGGCCTCGTGGGGACCGAAATTAGAATCAACAAAGATTCAACAGGGGAAGATGTGCCCGTGTCGAACGATGCGAACTATGCAGGCGGACTTACGCCGGACCCAGGGCACTCCGGTTTTGACACTCTGACGCAGCTTTACGGTGACGCCCGCACCGGTGTAGTGCAGGACCCGAAGATGAGCGGTTTTGTGCGGAGCTATGAGGGCAAGACGGGGAATCCCGCAGACGCCCACAGGATCATGAAGTGCTTCGACCCCGTAAAATTACCGGTGCTGACTCGGCTTGCTCAACAATTCTGCGTCTGCGATCGTTGGTTTTCGTCTCTCCCGGGCCCAACCTTCCCGAACCGGGCGTTTGTGCACGCAGCTACGTCCATGGGAAGGGTCGATATGGGAATAGACTGGCGCAAGCTATCTCCGACGATTTATGAGCGCCTCGCCGAGAACCATCTTGATTCTGTCATCTATTACCACGATTCGACAATGGCCTCGACATTTGACGGCCTCGCGGGGAATCCCGATTTCTTTCGCTCGTTGGATAACGACTTCCTGGCGGCGTGCGACGACAATGATTTGCCAACCTACAGCTTTCTTGAGCCCCGGTTTGCGAACTCCCCTGGAGGAAACGGAGAGCCAGCTTACTCCGCGAGCGATCAGCACCCCGATCACAACGTAAGAGAAGGAGAGGCGCTCATCCAGAGGGTATTCAAGGCCGTCTGGAAAAATCCCAAGGTGCGAAACTCCACTCTGCTCGTGATCACTTACGATGAGCACGGCGGAACGTACGATCATGTGGTGCCGCCGACGACTGTGAATCCGGATGGAAAGGTCTGGACGAATGATGGCGTATCTCTAGCAGGCTACTGAAAAATTGGGTTGAAGGAGCAAATTTCCTTTTCCTGGACGACCGGTTTTTGTGTGGTGAGTTTTTTTCTTGCTGGTTTTCGTGCTCTTGCGTGTCCCAGTTGGC
>Ga0070735_10000643_pt1 | contig 36473 bp, 32 predicted proteins | sample Coa_R1_FD_66443 | JGI IMG/M metagenome (GOLD analysis project Ga0070735, IMG submission 66443) | Surface soil microbial communities from Centralia Pennsylvania, which are recovering from an underground coalmine fire - Coalmine... | ecosystem: Environmental > Terrestrial > Soil > Unclassified ...
TGCGACAACCTTACTGAGAAGCGCGATCGGGGATGAAGGAGGGAAGAGCCACCTCGCCGTGCCAGCGGCGCCTGGCGCGGGCGCCCGCGAACACCGCGGCAGCTGCGCCGTCGATTCCCGCTCGTAACAGCCACGAGCGATCCTTGATTCCCGCATAGGAAATCTCGCCCGTCAGCAGGGCGCAAACCAGCCGCCATGCCCGGCCGGAGTGTCCGACGAAAGCAGCCCACGCCGGTGGGAAGAGCTGGAACAGCGCATGCAGCTGGGTGCCCGCCCACAACTCGGGTATCAGGTCGCGCCTGATCTCGGCCTCGTAGCCGGCCAGTCCGTTGCTATCACCGTCGAGAGCCGCGGCTAGGTGCCTCGCCGCCGTCTCGCCGCTACGAAATGCGGCGTAGATTCCCTCCCCGGTCAGCGGGTCAAGGAGACCGGCCGCGTCGCCGACCAGGAGGACATTTCCGTCGAACAGGGGCGCTTGTGGAAGCCGTACCGGGAGCGGATGGCCCCTCAGGCCCCAAAGATCATCGGGCTCGAATCCGTAGTACCGCGCGAGTGAGTCGAGCCTGGGCCGCAACGTCGGGCCAACTCCGTACCAACCGCCCACGCCCACATTGAGATGCTCGCCCTTCGGAAAGAGCCAGCCATAGCCTCCGGGAACGCTTCCCACGTCGATAGCGAAGGTACGCTCCCAGTTCCCCGGAAACGCCTCCGGGGTCACGTTTCCCTCCAGGGCGATGCCCATTATCCGGGGTACTCGCACTCCTGCCGCCGCGGCAGTGCGGCCGTTCGCGCCGTCCGCCACCACCAACGCTCGTCCGGCAAATGTCTCTCCGGCCGCTCGCACTTCTACGCCGTCTCCTCGGCGCTCGACCTCACGCACGGCGCAGCGTTCGCGGAGATCGGCGCCTGCCCGCACCGCTCTCTCCGCCAGAAATGCGTCGAGACGGAGACGCTGCGTCAGATAGCTGAGGGGGCCGTCGTTCTGGCGCCGGTAGGCCCGATTTTGGCGCACGCTGATGGTCATGCTGTCGATCACGCGTTCCGTCACCGGAGCGAGGTCGAACGGCAACAGCTTGGCCGCCCGCACATTTACCCCGCCGCCGCATGGCTTGTCTCGCGGAAACACGGCCTTCTCGAGCATCAGCACCGCCATTCCGCGTGCTGCGCACTCTCGCGCGACGGTACTGCCGGCCGGTCCGGCGCCCGCCACGATCACGTCGAACTTCATGGCGGTCCGCGGTCTCAGGCCGCCTCGACTGTGGCCGGCTCCGGTTCGCGACGCGTCCGCCACCGGTCAAGCAGAGGCATCGACGGCAGCGCCGCCGCCAGCGTGATCGAGGTGAAGTCCATCAAGCAATATCCGGCTGATATCACGGACGGAGGGTTCCCATCGGGTATATGGGAGATCGGCGTGTACAGCTGCCACGTCCAGGTGCCGATGTGTGTACCCCACAGTTCCAGGTAGGAGGTCACGAAGAAGGCGGCCGCAAAGACCGGAGCGGACGGCTTGCGCATGAACCAGACGAAAATCGGCCACCACATCGCACCCATGAGGTCGAGGCGGTGGAGGAGTGCCGGTTCGAGCGTGAGGCCGAAAAGCGCCCAAACCGTGGCGCAGGCGATCGCGGCCCGCGACAGGCCCCGCGCATAACGCAGCGCCAGCGGCGTGCGCACACTCCGCAGTGCGAAAAGGTAGACGAGACCGTGACCGGGTGGGACAAACAGCGGCAGATTACCGAAACGGTACTGATAGACGCCCCAGATGATGGAGGACCATACTTCGACGCAGGTTGCCACGCCAACCATGATCCAGACCTGACGCCGTTCCTGCCGACTCGAGAATCGGGTGAAGACGACGAGCAACACCCAGGCGCATGCTCCGAGCACGTCCTGTTGCGCCACCGTTCGGGTCAGGCTATCGAGCCAGAACGCGAGCGGAATCACCAGCACCAGCATGATCTGGTAAGTGTACGGGGCAAGCGGAAGAAGCCGCCGTGGCAGATGTAGTCTGGCGGCGACGAAGTCGGATAGCGGATCGGCGGACGCTGATGCGATCAAGCGGGAACAGTCACCTGGAGACGACGCAGCATGCGATTCCGGCGGGTGCGCCTCCCGAGCATTATAAGTGGCCCCTGGCCGGCGATATCCGCCCATGGATCCGTGGTCACCGCCCGATTCGTAGGTTCAGCTCTGAGACCGACCGCGGACAGGAGCCTGGCTGCTATCCCTGCTGAATATCCCGAGGCGGGCCGGGGAGAGGCGTTACGCGTGCGGTTGAAAGAGGAGGAGTTCTGAATCCCCGGCCCGCCTCAAGTGGAGGAAGGAAGCATCTTTATCGTATGTACCGGAGATTAGACCAGCATGAGAAGATGCTTGAAGCAGCCTTAGAAATGGGGAGCGCCTCACAAAGAGCTCACGCCGCCTGACCCAGCAGGGCCTCGGCCCGCTCCGCAAGTCGCTGCTCGCGTTTCGGTCCGAACCCGTGGAGGGCCCGAATTCTCCCCGTGCGGGCTGCCTCCACGAGGTCCTCAACCGACCCGATTCCAAGCTCGCTAACAAGCCGGACCGCGGTCTTCGGACCGATCCCCTCCACGCTGAGGAGCGATACCATCGGTTCGCCTACCTCTTCGAGCAAGGCATCGTACGTTCCCAACCGGCCGGTGTTCACGAGCTCGAGCAGCCGGGCCCGCAGACTCGCGCCGACCCCAGTGAGGGGTGGTTCTTCATCGTTCCCAAAGTACTCGACCAGCGGCCTGGGGAGGAAGAGGATGCTGAGTGCGGCACGCCGGTAGGCCCGGACACGGAAGGGATTGACTTCCATCATCTCCAGCAAGGCGCCCACCTGGAAGAGAACGCGCGCAATTTCCTGGTTTGTGATAAATGGGATAGAGAGCTCGATGTCATTCATACCTGCCACCTCCGGCACACCGAGAATCGCTTGAGGCGCTGCCGCCGGGCGCCTCGCAAATCGCTCCGTCCTAGAACGTTTGTACGTAATTTTACTCCATTCTCGCGGCTTATGTCGAGTTCAAATCGGCCCGCCTCCCACGCGAAGCACGGACATCGCCTCTGCGCTCTCGCCTACCATGGGTGGGTCTGACGGAGGGATGGCGCGGTGGCACGGGTGCTCCTGGTGGAGGACGAGCGGAAACTCGCCGAACTTATTCGGCTGCAGCTGGAAGGTGCGGGCCACAGCGTCTCGGTTGCAGTTGACGGACTAGCGGCGCTTGCCACGTTCGCAGACCAGGCGGCCGATCTGGTGATCCTCGACTGGATGCTTCCGGGCCTCGATGGTCTGGAGGTGTGCCGGCGCATCCGCGCCGAAAGTATCGTACCCGTGCTCATGTTGACGGCGCGCTCCGAAGAGCTCGATCGCGTACTCGGTCTGGAAGTGGGCGCCGACGACTACCTTACCAAACCGTTCAGCATGCCGGAGCTGCTGGCGCGGACCCGCGCCCTGTTACGCCGCGTCGAGCTCATGACCGGCGGGCGCCGGACGGCCGAGACCGGGAACGACGGTGTGCTCGAGCTGGGCCGGCTGCGAGTGGACCCGGCGGGCCGCAGCGTCGAGGTCGACGGCGATACGGTAGATCTCACGCCGAAGGAATTTGAACTACTGCGCATGCTGGCCGAACAGCCCGGTAGAGCGTACAGCCGCGAGTACCTGCTTCGCAGGATCTGGGGCCCTGAATACGTTGGCTTCGACCGCACGGTGGATAGCACTGTCACGCGACTTCGCCGAAAGCTCGGAGCGCTGGGCGACCGCATCGCCACGGTATGGGGGGTGGGGTACAAGCTCCTGCCCTGAGGTCCGGAGATCGGATTCGGTTTCATTCCGTCACATCTCTGATTCGCGCCGATAGCAGCGCCGCGGCGAGCGCTACCGCGGTGAAGATCGTGATTGCCGCAACGGAAGACGAGATACTCGGGTCGCCCGGATTGATTCGGTCGAGCCCGGTTCCCGCGGCGAATCCGCGCGCCGCGATGTCCTGCACGATGGACTCCGTGTAGATGATGGGGAAGTGCTGCGCGATGGTCTGCCAGACGCCTCCCATGTCACGCAAGACGGCGTAGAGGACGAACTGGGCGAGTGTACTGCCGATGCCCACCCCGATTCCGACCGCCGCGGAACGGAAGACTACCGCTGCGGCATAACCGAGCACGAGATAGAACACTGCGACGTACCATGCCGCGGCAAAAGTTTTGATGGTCGTGTTGAGAAAGCTGGAGGTGAGCACGCCGGATGTAATCGCCGCGTGTCCGGTCGCGGCTCCGATTACCACTCCCGCCGCACTTCCGACAATGAGCATGCAGAACAACGCAACAACGAGTGCAGCACACAGCACGACAAGTGCCGCGAGGACGTGCTGGATCCGATACGGCCTCCGGGTGAGAATCATGCGAATCGTTCCCCACCCGTACTCATTGCCGGCCCAGCTCCCGCCCAGCACAGGCCAGAAGAAAGGAGCGCAAAATGACGAAAAGAAGAGCGTGGCCAGCCAGGCTCTGGGGAAGAACATATTGACCCGTTCTTCCAGCCTGGTTCCCTGACCCCAGAAGTAAAACACCAGCATCCCGATCAGCATGACGAGGAGCACACGCGGCATCCATCGCCGGCTGAGCTTGAGCCACTCGAATGAAAGTGTCGCGGTCATCGTCCGTTCCCTCCAGTAACCTCCAGAAAGTACCGTTCCAGGCTTTCCTCCTGCGCTGCGATTCCGTGGGCATAGAGCCCACTCCATGCCAGGAGCGCATTCACATCGGCAGCTCGCTCGAGCGGCACGGCTACCAGCAAACGGTCGCCCTCGCATTCGACCGGCCCGATCCACTGCGCCGCTTCCAGTACACGGAGAGCCCGGTCCGAGTCGGCGACACGTAGCTCGAGGCGTGCACCCGTGCGAAGGAGTTCGCCCACGCGCCCCTGGATGACTATGCGCCCTCGGTTGAGGATGGCGATCCGATCGCAGATTTGTTCGATCTCGTGGAGCACGTGGCTGGAGATCAGAACGGTGTGTCCTTCACCTTTGAGCCGCTTCATCAACTGACGCATCTCCACGATCCCGGCGGGATCGAGACCATTGGCCGGCTCGTCAAGTATGAGGAGATCGGGACCGTGAAGGAGCGCCGCTCCGACGGCGAGCCGTTGTTTCATGCCCAGTGAGTACGTTTTGAAACGCTTGCCGGCGGCGTCCGTGAGGTCGACGAGATCGAGGGTGCGCGCGACGACATCCTCCGAAACGCCGCTCAGGCGCGCTGCAGCGCGTAGGTTGTCGCGACCGCTGAGATACGGATAGAAGGTTGGGTTTTCGATGATGCAGCCGGTACTCCGCAGGATCGCCGGGAGGTCGGCCTCGATCGAACGCCCGAGCACCATCGCCTCCCCTGACGTGGGCCGGATGAGACCGAGCAGCATGCGCATCGTCGTCGTCTTTCCGGCGCCGTTTGGTCCCAGGAACCCGAAGATCTCGCCGGTCTCGACCCGCAGGTCGAGCCGGTCCACCGCGAGAACATCGCCGTAGCGCTTGGTCAGCTGACGTGTTTCGATTGCGGGACCGCCGGAACCAGCCGGTGGTCCCGCCTTGAGCGCGATTCCCTTCGCCGGTCTAACTTCCGGTTGAGCCGAGCTCTGCAGCTCCGCGCTCGCTGCCGTCATGGTCACGCCGTCACCTCCGTCGGTCCGTTGATTGATCTCACGTTTTCAACCGTATCGGAACGATGTGGCGCCGGCATGTCGAGCAGGTGGCAGATGTGCCTCAGAAGTGTGGCAAAAGTGTGTCGGGCGCCAGATTCGTCAACTGGACTCCTATAATTGCGGCGATTCCGATGGACAACAGGCTTCCTTCCTCGCTGCGTCTCTTCGATGCGGTCCGTCCGCGATCTGCCGGTGCGGCGCGCGCCACTCTCGAAACGCTCGCCGTCTATGCCGTCTTATTGCTTCCGGCGCGCCTGTCGACGCCCGATGGCGCCGTGGCTTTCTCCGTCCTCGCCACGGTGTTCACCGTCGTGGCAACGCTCGTGCTGTGCGTGTGGCCGGCGTGGCGAATGCGCGGGCTTCATGGTTTCTGGCCGTCGCGCCTGGCACGCGGTGCCGGTCGGGCAATCCTGACCGCCGGTGCCATTGCCGCCGGGGCGGTCGGGCTTTCCGCGCTCCTTCTGCCGTCACAGGCAGTATGGTTCGAGCGCGGCGCCATCGCGCTGGCTGCCGCCGGGTACTGCGTGTTCCGGCTGACCTTCACCTCCGCCGCCTGGCTCTACCGGCGCCTTTCCAGCCGGCTGCGCTGGCAGCTGCTGATGTCCCACGTCGCCGTCATCATGCTCATCGTCGTGGCCCTTACCTCGATCGGGAGCGCAGTCGGCGTTGCGGTGCTCGAGCGCGGGATCCGGCCCCAGGCGTCCGACATGGCGCGATCGATCGCGAACCAGGTGGGCCTGGTTGAAGGCGGGGCGCCGGCGAGTCGGGAGCGCATCGACACAGTGCTGCGGGAAGTGTACAGCGGCGCGGTTCCGCTTCGGGGGGAACCGGTTCTCGCAGGTATCGCGCCAATATCCATCTTGCCGACCTCGGTCATCGTGCTCGACTCGACCGGTCGAGTTCTCGACGGGCGTGAGCGGATCGCCGGCACCGACCGCCGAACCCGTGTGATTGCGACGCGCGGCGCGATCCACTGGTTCCCCACCGCAATGTGGCGTACCTTGCTATCGTCGCTCCGCAGCGGCCGCGCCGCGAGCGTCACGCTTACCCCGCTCAACCCTGCCCAGCCCCTTAACACCATCGCCATGGCGGCGGTCCCTTCCGCCGGGACGCCCCGGGAATATGTGCTCGTCCAGGTGCCCGAGGTACCGCTCACTTCGAGCCAGTATGTCCGCGCAGCAGTCGCTGCCTTCGGATTCACCACTCTCGGCATCTTCCTGATCATCTCGGTGCCGGCGCTCGCCATCTCATTCGCCTTCTCCTATGTCGTCGCCCGGCGGATGACTGAGAGGTTCCAGGCAATGTCGCGAGTGGCGACCGCGATCGCAGGAGGGCAGTTTGGCGAGCGAGCCCGGGTCGCCGGTTCTGACGAGGTGGGCAAGATGGCGGCGGACATCAACCGCATGGCGGCCCGCCTTGAACAGACCGTGGCGGAGCTGGAGCAGGCGCGGTGTCGCGCCGAAGATGCGTTGCGTCAGAGGCAGGAGCTCGTGGCAAACGTCTCGCATGAGCTCCGAACCCCCCTCGCGATCATTCGATCGCATCTCGAGCTCGCGGCAGGACGCGCGTGCGTTACGGCTGGATCTCCGTCCTCAGGCACTTCACCGTCACCGGTTGGTCAGGATACGCTCGCCGCCCTCAACCAGGAAACGTTGCGCCTCGAGGCGTTGGTGAACGACCTCTTCACGCTATCGCGGGCCGAGGGCAGGGCGCTCTCCGTCCGTCCGGCGCCAGTGAATGTCGGCGACGTTGTTGGCGAGATCGCAGCAACGATGCGCCCGCTCGCCGAGCGGGAAGGCTCAATCGTCCTGGTGACCGACGTAGCTCCGGGACTTCCACCCGCGTGGGTCGATGGTGAAAGGCTGCGCCAGATCATGTCCAACCTGGTGCGGAACGCGGTTCGTCACACTCCCGACGGCGGGCTCATCAGCCTCTCCGCCCGGGGTGACGGCGCCGGCGTCGAGGTCTGCGTGGCGGACACCGGGGAGGGGATCTCGCCCGACAACCTCCCACGTATCTTCGATCGCTTCTACCGCGTCGACGCCTCGCGGTCCCGGTCGACCGGCGGAGCGGGCCTCGGTCTCGCAATCGTGCGCGAACTGGTAGAGATGATGGGCGGCAGAATCGATGTGGCGAGCGTTCCCGGCGAGGGTACGAAGTTCCGCGTCTGGCTTCCATCACACACTACAGACGGTTGAATCTTCCCTTTAGCTCCCGTATAGTGGTCAAGGTGCGCAAAACGTCTGCAGCGCACCGTCGGCGCCCACGGGGCGAAAGGAGAGATTGGTGAAGACACGCCTGCTCATCGCGATCGCGTTGATCGCGTCGTTCGTGTTCGCGGCGGCGGGAGGATCAGCATCCGCCAAGTCGTTGATCACGCAGATCAGTTCGGATCCGTTCAGCGGAAATGTTGACGGAGACCAGCACCACACGCAGGTCGAACCCGACATCTTCTCGTACAACGGCACGATCGTCGCCGGTGTGCAGCAGGGCCGCCGCCAGGTCGGGGGCGGAAGCACCGATCCAGGCTGGGCAACGTTCAACGGGAAGACATGGCAGCATGGGTCGTTCCCCGGCCTCACCAAAAATTCGTCACCGCCCGGAACGTACGACCGCGCCAGCGACCCCTCCATCGCCTACGACGCCAAGCATGGCGTTTGGCTCGCCTCCACCCTGGCGATCATCGGCTCGACGGGGAGGGCGGTCACCATCAATTCGTCGACCGACGGCATCACCTGGCAGAACGCGACCACCGCCCAGCTCAGCAACGGCGATTTTTACGACAAGGACTGGATCGTCTGCGACAACACGTCGAGCAGCCCACATTACGGAAATTGCTACATCGAGTGGGATGACGCGTCGCAGGGCGATCAGCCGTATATGTCGTACTCGAGTGATGGCGGCAAAACGTGGAGCAGTCCCGCGCTCGCCGGCAGCTGCTGCCTCGGCGGTCAGCCGGTGGTGCAGCCGAACGGCACGGTTATCGTTCCACTCGAAAGCGGTTCGGGCATCGGCGCGTTCCGATCGACCGACGGGGGCAAGACATGGGGCTCGGAAGTCAATGTCGCGAATGTCAACTACGGCTTCGATCCCGGGAACATCCGCAGCGGGCCACTGCCTTCCGCTCAGATCGACAACACCGGCAAGGTCTACGTCGTCTGGGGAGACTGCAGCTTCGAGAATGGCTGCTCCACGAACGACATCGTGATGAGCACCTCGACGGACGGGGTCAACTGGTCGTCGGTGCAGCGCATTCCGATCGACCCGGTGGGCAGCGGTGTGGACCACCTATTGCCCGGTATCGGCGTTGATCCGGCCACCGGCGGCTCCTCGGCTCACCTGGCGCTTGTCTACTACTACTTCCCGACCACCAATTGCAGCGTCTCTACCTGCCGGCTGGATGTCGGGTACGTGTCGTCGACGAACGGCGGCACCAGCTGGAGCAAAGCCACGCAGGTGGCGAAGAACATGCACATGACGTGGCTGGCGAACACCGACCAGGGGTATATGGTCGGCGACTACATGGCGGCGACGGTCTCCGGCGGCACAGCTTATCCCGCCTTCGTCGTGGCCAAGGGGCCAAAGCGCGGTGTGTTCAACGAAGCCCTGTACACCGCGCCGCTGCCGGTCACCGGTGGCAGCGAGACGGCTCCGCGGAACGAGCCGCGTGTCGGGTCGGCGCCACATCGCATCGATCCGCGCAATACCACAGCACTCTAGTCGAGAACGAGCACGCCCGGCGCCGCTTGGCGCCGGGCCCCGCCAACCCGTTACGTCCGGCGCAGCGCAATGTGTCCCGTACTCCCGACGCCAGGAGTCACCAAGCGGGACCAGCCAAGTCAACAACGACAGGAGAAGCAGATGCTAAAGCGAGTCGGAATGGCTCTCGCCGTCACTGCCTGGCTAGGGTTCACGGCAATAGGCGGAACCGCCTCCGCGGGATCGTCGATCACCCAGATCAGCTCGGATCCATTCAGCGCGCCCACCGTCGGTCAACACCACACGCAGGTCGAGCCGGATATCTACGCGTACGGCGGCACAGTCGTGGCGGATGTCCAGCAGGGACGCATTGACGTGGGCGGCAGCACTGATCCGGGCTGGGCGACTTTCAACGGCAGTAGCTGGCAGCATGGCTCGTTCCCGGGCCTGACCGTCAACTCGAGCCCGCCCGGTCCCTACGACGAGGCGAGCGATCCCTCTATCGTCTACGACGCCAAGCACAAGGTGTGGCTGGCTTCGACGCTCGCAATGAAGAGCGAGCAGGGCGTTGGGGTCGCGGTCAATCAGTCAACGGATGGAATCACCTGGAAGAACGCAGTCACCGCCTTTCAGTCCTCGGACTTTGAAGACAAGGACTGGATCACTTGCGACAACGGAGCCAAGAGCCCGTTCTACGGCAACTGCTACATCGAGTTCGACGATGTCAGCCAGGGTGACCAGCCCTACATGATGGTCTCCCACGACGGCGGCACCACATGGAGCAGTCCGGTTTCGGCTGGGAGCTGCTGCCTCGGTGGCGAACCGCTTGTCCAGCCCAAAGGAACCGTCATCGTGCCGCTGCTGGGGCCAGGCGGTGTGAGCGCATTCAGCTCGAAGGATGGCGGCAAGACATGGGGCCCCGAGGTTACCGTTGCCAATATCAATGCAAATGCCGACCCGGGCAGCATCCGGAACCCCGACCTTCCCTCGGCCACCATCGACAAGAGTGGTAAGGTTTACGTCTTCTGGCAGGACTGTCGATTCGAATCCGGATGCGGCGGCAGCCTGACAAACGACATCGTCATGAGCACCTCCACGAATGGAACCAAGTGGTCATCGCCGGTACGAGTACCCACCGCGTCCATCGGTAGCGGTACCGACTTCCTCCTGCCCGGGGCCGGGGCCGACCCGTCGACATCCGGCAAGAAGGCGAAGATCGCGCTTGACTACTACTACTTCCCCAACGCCAATTCCTGTGGGTCCAACTGCCAGCTCGACGTGGGCTTCGTCTCGTCGACCAACGGCGGCAAGAGCTGGAGCAGCCCGACGCAGCTCGCCGGCCCGATGCAGACAACGTGGCTGGCAAACACCAACCAGGGTTACATGGTGGGCGACTACTTCCAGACCGCTGTCTCCAATGGGACGGCGTACCCGGCTCTGGTGGTAGCGAATCCGCCGAACGGGTCGGTGTACGACGAGGCGCTGTACTCGGCGGCCATCGGCGTCGTGGGCGGCAGCGTCACCGCCGGGGCCAACGAGCGCGTGCAGGGGCTGGCGCCTCGCCACGGAGATCCGCATAGCCAGATCGCCAACTGACTGTAGCCCGAGCGAGTACGGGTGGCCGGGCGGACACAGTCGCTCGGCCACCCGTGCTGGCGACCCAGATCCCACATGGAACCCGGCGATCCTCGACGGTGTCTCGATTTCGCGCCGCACCACGGCGCGGTTTATGGGCAAGACAGGAAATGGAGAGCAAGAATGAAAGGGCGCGTTATCTCCGCCGTTCTGGCGGTAGGTTTCATGGCATTCGTGGGACGAAGCAGCGGGGTCGCGGCCAGTGGCTCCATTACCCAGATCAGCTCGGACCCGTTCAGCAGTCCCACCCCGTGCCAGCATCACACCGAGGTTGAGCCGGACGTCTACTCCTGGGGTAGCACCGTGGTCGCGGCGGTGCAGCAGGGGCGGTGTGCCGGCGGCGGTAGTACCGATCCGGGCTGGGCAACGTACTCGAACGGCAGCTGGCAGCACGGCTCGCTGCCTGGACTGACCCAGTACGCCTCTCCTCCCGGCCCATACGCCGCCGCGAGCGATCCGGCGGTCGTCTACGATGCGAAACACGGCGTCTGGCTGATCGTCACGCTCGATCTCCCCAACGGAAACGGGGATGCGGTGAGCGTCAATTCGTCCGCCGACGGGCTGACCTGGCAGAACCCGGTAACGGTCGCCACGACCACAAACACGTTCTTCGACAAGACCTGGATCACGTGCGACAACTGGTCCAGCAGCCCTCACTACGGTAACTGCTACGTCGAGTTCGACGATGCCGGTCAGGGTGACGTTCCCTATATGGCAACATCCTCGGACGGCGGGAATACCTGGGGAGCGCGAGTGCAGGTCACGGGCGGCACAACCGGACTGGGCGGCCAGCCCGTGGTGCAGCCCAACGGTACGGTAATCGTGCCCTTCGCGAGCGACGCCGGTGCCATCAGCGCGTTTCGGTCGACAGACGGCGGAAAGACCTGGGGCAATGAAGTCAACGTCGCAACCGTGCAGGACCACTTTGAAGCCGGAAACCTGCGCAGTCCCGACCTGCCGTCCGCCGAAATCGACGGCAAGGGCAAAGTCTACGTGACGTGGGCGGATTGCCGGTTCGAATCGGGTTGCTCCGCAAACGACATCGTGATGAGCACCTCGACGACCGGTGCGAAGTGGTCGAAGGTCGTGCGCATCCCGATCGATCCTGTGGGAAGCGGCGTCGACCACTTCCTTCCCGGACTCGGAGTAGATCGAACCACGTCGGGAAAGAAGACCGACCTGGCGCTCGTCTACTACTACTACCCCGTCTCTAACTGTGGGAACAGCTGCCAGCTCGACGTTGGCTACCTCTCGTCAACCAACGCCGGCAAGACCTGGAGCCCGGCCACGCAGCTGGCGGGACCGATGCAGCTCTCCTGGCTCGCGCAGGCGGGCGGGCCCATGGTCGGCGACTACATGGCCACCACGATCCTGAACAACACCGCGTACCCGGTGTTCGTCGTCGCCAACGCGCCGTCTAAGGGTGTCTTTGACGAGGCGTTGTACTCGACGCAGTTCCCGATCACCGGAGGCACGCGCCGGTAGCTCATTCGGAAACTCTCACCCGGCCGGCCGCGCAGCCGGCAAGCCGGGCAAGACCATTCACCCTCGATCCCAGAAAGGCGGGCGCCGCGCGGCGCCCGCCTTTGCCCCATTCCAGAGATGCCCATCCCAGGACAGCGCCCGCAAACATCGGCGGACCAATCCGGCTGCCGGCAATGGCAACTGTTCCGGCTACTCGTCTCCGGTCCCGGCGCTCGCTTCGTCCTCTTCCACGGAGTACTCTTCAAAGCGCTCTCGTACCGCCTGGGTGAGCTGCTGAACCTGCAGCTCGGCCCGCGAAAGTAGAGCCTCCGTCTGCTGGGCAAGCTCCGTGCCACGGCGGTACAGAGCGAGGGCTTCATCCAGCGGCAGATCCGGTTTCTGAAGCCGGTCGACGACCTGCTCCAGCTCCGCCAGCGCCGCTTCAAACTTCACCTGTTCGGTCACGACCCCTCCACCCGGACCGCAATCTCGCCGTCCGCGACACGCCCCCGCAGTTCCTGTCCGGGATAGGCGTTTGCGACGCTGCTCACAACCTTCCCGGTCTCGACATCCGTCAGAACGGCATAACCACGGCTCAGGATGCTCAACGGGTCCAGCGCACCCAGCTGGGCAACGAGACCGTCCAGCGTGATGCGCCGTGCCCGAAAGTGAGCCACAACTGCCGCTCGTGCCGCCTTGTTGAGCTCCTCCGCCCGGCCGCGACGCACCTGCAGGCGGTGTTGCGGACTGGCCTGCAGAAGGCTGCGATTCACGTGAACCCAGCTTCGCCGGCGATCGCCGATCTGGCGCTGGACGGACACCGTCATCTCTCGATGCAACTCCGCCAGTCGGCGGACGCTTACCCGCACGTCAGGGACCGCTTCGGATGCCGCGAGAGATGGAGTTGCGGCTCGGCGGTCGGCCACGAAGTCGGCAATGGTGTGGTCGGTCTCGTGGCCAATACCGGTAACGACCGGGGTGCGAGAGGCATAGATGGCCCGTGCCAGTCGCTCGTCGTTGAACGCGGCGAGATCTTCGGGGGATCCGCCGCCGCGAACCAGCAAGATAAGCTCTGCATCCGTGAGACGGTTGATGATATCGAGCGCCATCACGATTTCATCAGCCGCCCCGTCACCTTGGACCGATACACCCGCCTCGATAACGGTGACGAACGGATACTGCGTGCCCAACCGGTGCAGCACGTCATGGTAGGCCTGACTACGCGGGGATGTGACGAGCGCGATCTTCCGCGGGTGCGTGGGCAGGGGCCGCTTCCGCTCAGGCGCGAAGAGCCCTTCGCGCTCCAGCTTGTCCCGGAGCGCCTGGAACCGCTGCGCAAACGCACCCTCGCCAAGCGACACAACCCGTTCGGCATAGATCTGATAGCTGCCGCGGACCTCGTACACCGTCATGCTTCCATGCACGACCACGCTGAGGCCCTTGCGGAGCGCGGCGATCTGGTCTCGCTGCTGCAGCGCCTGGCGCCGCAACATGACGCACGGCACCTGGCTGCCCGCGTCCTTGAGCGTGAAGTAGACGTGCCCGGCAGCGGAATGGGACAACTCGCAAATCTCGCCTTGAACCGACAGCGCGGCCAGGAGTTCGTCATTCTCCAGAAGGTACTTTACATACCGGGTCAGCTCGCTCACGTGTATGGGCCGAGCCGGGCCGCGCGCCGCGGCCTCAAGCATCCAGATCGACCTCGAACAGCAGCTGACCGTACTCGACCGGCTGACCGTCGTCGGCGTGGATTGATGCCACCCGTCCGCGGCATCCGGCCTCCACCTCCGTGAGGACCTGCAGTGCCTCCACAATGCCGACCACGGAATCAATGTCGACGTGAGCTCCCACTTCGACCAGTGGCGCGCCGTCTGTCGGAGCGCGGAAGAATGTCCCCACCAGGGGAGATGTAATGCGACCGAGCGCTGGCGCGGTGACCGGCGGTGCAATATCGGACGGCGGCCCGTCGACGCTCCCGGCAGGAACGTCGACAAGTGTGCGCCGCAGCCGTAGCCGGACGTCACCGTCCTCGACTTCCAGCACCTGGACATCGCTCTCGCGCAAAACGCGAAGGACGGACGCCAGCTCGCCGGTTACGTACTCGACACCGTCTCGCAAGCTTACATTCTCTCGAGGTACTGACCGGACCGCGTATCAACCCGAATGCGGTCGCCTTCGTTCACGAAGAACGGCACCTGTACAGTGAGCCCCGTCTCCAGCGTGGCCGGTTTGCCACCGCCCGCCGCGGTGTCGCCGCGGAAACCCGGCTCAGTCTGCGTCACAGTCAGCTCAACGCTTGCCGGAAGCTCTGCGCCGATCGGCTGATCGGAGTACGTCAGGATCTCCAGCGTCTGACCATCTTTCAAGTACTGGGTCACATCACCCAATTGGTCTGCCCCCATCGGTATCTGTTCGAAGCTCTCGGTATCCATGAAGTGGTACATGGCGTCTTCGCGATACAGAAACTGGACGGGACGCCGATCGACGATGGCGCGGCGAAACTTCTCGCCTGCCTGGTAGGTGCGTTCAACCGTAGCGCCACTCTTGAGGCCGCGCGTCTTGATGCGTACTTGCGCGCTCCCTCGGCCCATCTTGATGTGGTGGTATTCCAGGACTTGCTGGAGCTCGCCGTCCAGCTCTATGGTCATGCCGCGTTTGAGCTCACCAGTCGAGATCATGTTCGGATGCTGCTTTCCTAGGCCCGGTCGGCGGTCGCTTGACGACGCCGGCGACCCTCCGCGACGGCGCGCACCGCAACGGGCTAACCGCCGTACTGGGCGATATTCTGGTTCTGCTGCTCGAGCGTACTCGCAAAAACGTGACGGCCGCGGCCACCTTTGACCGCAACGAAGTAGAGGTAGTGCGTCGAGGCCGGGTGAATAACCGCCTCGATACTTGGCAACCCAGGATCCGAGATTGGATGCGGCGGAAGGCCGAGATGCGTGTACGTATTGAATGGGTTGTTCGGGGCGATCTTGGCTGCCTCATTCCAGAGCACCGGCCACCAGTTGCGCGAGCTGCCGACAGCGTACTGTACCGTCGGATCAGCGCCCAGGGTCATGGGAGGCTGCTGGGCGAGGCGGTTGAGGAACACGTCGGCGATGGTCGTACGCTCGCTCGCCAGACGCGCTTCGCGCTCCACGATCGAGGCAAGCGTCAGGACCTTGAACACGGATAGCCCCTCGCGTCGGGCGGCCGCCTGCAGCGCGGGGGTAAATTTCCGGGCGAGGTTCTGAACCATGTACCGGACGACGGATCTCGCGTCGTAGCCCGGCGAGAACTCGTAGGTGTCGGGGAATAAATAGCCCTCGAGACCAACCCCCGGCGGTTTGTCTCGCAGGATGGGTAGGCTCAGTATCGAAGAGTCGGGGTGATTGACGGCCCGCAGGAACTGCGTGCCGCTTATGCCCTTCGACTGGAGCGCCGCCGCGATCTGTTCGGCGCGCCATCCTTCCGGAATGGTGACGGCGACCGTGGGAGGTGTGTACTTCTTGAGCGTTGCGACCATGTCGTCGATGCTCATGTTCCGCCGTAATTGGTAGCCACCGACCTTCAGGCTTCCGCTCAGTCCCTGGAGCCGCGCGTCCAGCCTGAAGAGAAGTGTATTGTCGATGAGCCCCTGACTGGCGAGGCGATCGGCTATCGCCGTCACCCCCTCGCCGGGAGTCACGTAGACCGCGACGGTGGAGGAGCTGCTCGCTTGCGGGCGGTGCAGCGCCCAGTACAGGCCACCGCCGACTCCGGCGATCACGGCGAGCAGGAGAATGAACCCGACAAACACAATTCGTCCCCACACGCGCGAGTGATACTGCGGCGTGCGGTACGTCGGCCCTTCGAATACGGGCCGCGCTCTTCGTGGCGCGACTGAACGCGGACTGCTGTTCACCGCTGCTCCTTTAGCCTCACGTGGTCGAGATAGGTCTGCAGGATGAGCGCGGCCGCTTCCGAATCGATGCGTTGCTGGATACCTCTGCGTCTGTGACGCTGCTCAACCATTCGGCGGGTCGCTTCTACTGTACTGAGCCGCTCATCCCAGAGGAAAATCGGCAGTCCCTGCTGAGCCACTGCTTCCGCGAACTCCCTGGTCTTCTCCGCCTGCGGGCCTTCCGTCCCGTTCATATTCTTCGGAAGACCAATAACCACTCCGCTCGCCTCGTATGTTTCCACGAGGTCCACGACGTGGCGCACGTCCATTTCGTGGCCCTTGCGATGATACACCTCCACCGGGCTGGCAAGTGACCCGGTCGGGTCGCTGACCGCAACCCCGATGCGCCGGTCGCCTACGTCGAGTCCCACGAGACGGAGAGTACCCGATGCGCTGACACGTGCGTCCAGATCACCCACGTCAGGCTTCGGCCTGCCGCCTGATCAGGTCCACAGCTCGCCTTAATCCCTCGTCGATTCTTGTGGAGTCTCGTGCTCCCCCCTGGGCAAACTCGGGACTTCCCCCGCCTCCGCCGCCGATCGGCTTCAGTGATTCGCGCAGAATCTGCCCGGCGTTGTAGCCTCGACCTCTCAGCCCGCGTGATACCGCCAGCACAAAACCCGGACTCCCTGCGATGTTTGCGCCCAGCGCGACGACGCTATCCGGCAGACGTGATCGTACCGCGTCCGCACATGCCTGCAAGAAGTCGATACTATCCGCATCGACCGTCGCGGCCACGATTCGAACGCCGTTCGACTCCTCGGCCCGTTCCACCAGCGCCGCCGCTTCGCGGTCGGCCAGCTTCTGCAACAATACCTGGATTTCTCGATCTCGCTCTTGCAGCATCGTCGTAAGCCGCCGGGCGCGCTCCACGATGCCGTCCGGCGCGGTCTCCAGCGCTTCGGCCGTCTCATCGATTCTCTCGCGCAGGTTGTGCACGTAAGCATAGGCGGCCGCACCTGCCAGCGCTTCTATGCGCCGAACACCGGCGGCGCTTCCGGTCTCGCTGGTGATCAGCAGCAGCCCAATATCGCCGGTAGCGGCCACGTGAGTTCCGCCGCACAGCTCTTTGCTCCAGTCGCCCATGCTCACCACGCGAACGAGGTCGCCGTACTTCTCGCCGAACAATGCCATTGCGCCATCGGCGATCGCCTCGGCATAGGGCTTGACCTCGCGGCGCACCGGGAGATTGGCCCAGATCGCTGCATTGATCCGGTCTTGAACTTCCCGTAGCTCTTCGGCGCTGACCGGCCGCGGCCAGTTGAAATCGAACCGCAATCGATCCGGGGCCACCAGCGAGCCAGCCTGGGTTGCGTCCGGGCCCAAAACCTCCTGTAGCGCCTTGTGCAACAGGTGGGTGCCGCTATGGTGAGGGAGGATATGGAGGCGCCTTTCGGCATCCACCTCGGCCTCGACTGCGTCGCCCACCGAGATCGAGCCATCTAGAACGCGACCTTCGTGCGCGATGAATGACGCATAAGGACGGCGGGTGTCCAGAACCTGCACGACCCCGCTGTCCGCGCGAATGGTGCCGGTATCTCCCACCTGACCGCCCGCTTCGGCATAGAACGGTGTAGCGGCAAGAACGATCTGGACCGTGTCGCCGGCCTCGGCGCGCGTGACGCTCTCGCCATTGCGCACGATAGCCCCGACCTCGGTCATCGTCTTCAGCTCGTCGTATCCAGTGAACTTGCTCGGCTCGACCCGCTCCGCCAGACCCGCATATGTCTCGGGAGAGGCGCCGATGACCTGACTGCCGGCTCCGCGCCGCGCGCGTTCGCGCTGTTCTTGCAGAGCCCGCTTGAACCCCTCTTCGTCTACACGAAGCTGGCGGGCGCCGGCCAGCTCGACGGTCAGCTCGAGCGGAAAGCCATAGGTATCGGACAGCACGAATGCGTCCTGTCCGCTGATCACGCTTCCGTTCCGCGCCGCGCTCTCCGCCATCGTCTCGAAGATGCCGAGCCCTCGGTCAAGAGTCTGAAGAAATCTCCGCTCTTCCCCCCGAACGACCTCGACGATGTGCTCGCTCCGCTCGCGGAGGATCGTGTAGTGCGTGCCCAGTATCTCGACAACCGCCTCGATTGGGATCGTCAAAAATGGTCGGTCGACGCCGAGCAGCCGTCCATGCAACGACGCACGCCGCAGCAATCGCCTCAATACATAGCCGCGGCCCTCCGCCGACGGCATGACTCCTTCCGCGGTCAACAAGGCAACAGCCCGGCTGTGATCCGCGATGATGCGAAGCGAACGGGTGACCCGCTCGTCGCTCCCATACGGCGTGCCCGACTCGTTGACCACCGCCGAAATGACGTGCTGGTAGATGTCGGTGTCGTACATCGTTTCGACGCCCTGCACGACCATCGTGAGGCGCTCGAATCCCATGCCGGTATCGATGTTCTTCCAGGGAAGGGGACGGCGTTCGCCATCTTGTTCCTGGTAGTACGTCATGAACACGTCGTTCCAGACCTCGACGAAGCGCTCGCAGCACTCGGTCTCGGGCCGGCAATCCGGCACCCCGCAGCCGTATTGCAACCCACGGTCGTAGTGGATCTCGGAATTTGGCCCACACGGACCGTAGGGCCCGGGCGGGCCCCACCAGTTATCCGGAGTCGAGCCGATCCGGTCCGCCGGAACTCCGACCTCCATCCAGGCCTCACGCGCCTCCTCGTCGCCGGGATAGGTGACGGCCCAGAACCGCTCGCGCGGAATGCCCATGACGCGGGTTAGAAAATCCCACGTGTAGAAGATGGCCTCGCGCTTGAAATACTGGCCCACCGAAAAATTGCCCAGCATCTCGAAGAAGGTGCAATGTGTCGCGTCGCCGACTTCGCCGATGTCGTTGGTACGGATCGTCGGCTGCACCGTCACCATGTTCGGCGCTGGTGGTGTCTCGCTGCCGAGGAAGTACGGGATCATCTGCTGCATGCCGGCGATCGTGAACAGCGTGGTGATGCTGGGGTCGTTTGGCACGAGCGGCAGCCCGGGCAGATGCAAGTGCCCGTGCTCGACGAAATAGTCGACGAAAGCGCGTCGAATCGCTTCGCTGTTCAAGAGGTGGGGACTCCGGGGAAGGGCGTTTGGGAGGATTCTACCAGACGTCTACGACCGCATCCCGGGAGTCGTCACGTCCCGGTTACGGGCTTTCGTTTCTTGCCCAGAGTCGATCAGCGGGTTGGTTTGCCGCGATTCCGCATCTGGTCGAGCTGCGACCGCAGACGTGCTTCCGTCTCGTGCCCCGCGGCCTGGCCTTCGGCCAGCGCACCCTTGAAGCGCGTCTGCAGAACCTGCAGACGCTCGTCGAGCCCGGGGCTCGGAGTCGCCGGCAGCGTGCCGTCCGGCTCGGACAGGAGCCATGCCGTCGTTCCAGCCGCACCGACGACTGCCCCGAACAGTAGCGTTACTATTGCGAACATTGCTACACCTCGCTCTCTCTAATACTGTCAGCTTCGGGCTCGGCCGCCGCGGAGCTCGCCATTGAACGGCGATCCGAGTCACCACCGGGACCGTCACTCGGAGACGGTGGGGCGGCGCCCTCGCACGCGACTCCGGACGGCTTCGAGTCCTTCACGACCGGGACGCGGCAGCGGCAAGCTTCCGCAGCCCTTCGAGCGCCTCCCCGATCCCGCTACGTGAGCGATAGACCGCGGTACCCGCAACCAGTACCCTGGCGCCCGCCGCGACGACCAGCGGAATCGTTTCCTCGTCGATGCCGCCATCAACTTCCAGCTCGGTGTCGAGACCGCGCTCGTCGATCGCGTCCCTCACCCGCTTGATCTTCGGCAGCATTGCCCGAATAAACTGCTGTCCGCCGAAACCCGGACTGACCGTCATGACAAGGATGAGGTCGGCCAGACCGAGCACCTCCTCGACAGCCGTCCACGGAGTGGCTGGATTGATCGCCACACCGGCACGCTTGCCCAGTGAGTGGACCAGCTCGAGAGTTCGGTAGAGATGCGGAGAAACCTCCTGGTGAACGGTGACGAGATCGGCGCCCGCTTCAACAAAATCGGCGACGTACCGTTCCGGCTCGACAATCATCAGGTGGGTTTCGAGGAACAAGCCGGTGCCCTGGCGTACGGAGCGAACGACCGGCTGCCCCACGCTGATGTTCGGGACGAACCGGCCGTCCATCACGTCGATGTGCAGACGGGTGGCTCCGGCGCCCTCCACGACGCGCACCGCGTCCCCGAGGTGGAGGAAGTCGCTGGCCAGAATCGAGGGCGCGATCTGGGGTATGCCCATCAAGGGTTGCCCGCCGCGTCCTCTTGAATCCCGATGCCACGACTCCCCGCAGCCGCTTCGTCGACGAACCGGATGAGCCTGCCGTCGGCGAGCTGCACGCCGCTTGCCGGCAGACTTTCGTCTCCTTCCCGCACGCCTCGAAGAGGCTCCGCCTTGTCAGGTCCCTGGACGAGAAACGCCACGGCGCGGCCGGCATTGATCAATGGGTACGTAAACGTGACTCGCCAGGCATCGAGCTTCGGCACGAAGTTCGCTACAACTAGCTGATTCGTAACGCCAAGCGCTGACGTCCCGGGGAAGAGCGAGGCAGTGTGTCCATCCGGGCCAAGACCGAGGAGGATCAAATCGAAGCGCGGGATCTCATCGTCCGCGGACTCGAAGACGCGGCGTATCCCCTGCTCGTACAGCGACGCGGCTTCCTCCGGAGGAAGCCCTTCGGTTGCGACACGGTGCACAAACCGGTCCCGAACCGGAACGTGCGACAGTAACGTGCTTTCGGCGAGATGGTAATTGCTCTCGGAGGAGTCCGGCGGGACGAATCGCTCGTCGGAGAAGAACACCTGGGTCCGCTCCCAGGGAACGGTTGCCTCGAAATCGGAGCTCGCGAGGAGCTCGTACATCCCTTTCGGCGTACTTCCACCGGACAACGCGACACGGAAGACGCCGTGCGAGTCCACCGCCTGGGCCGCCGTCTCTGCGAAAAAAGCGGCCGCGGCGTCCGACAGCGCGTCTGAGCTGGGAAAGACTCGAATATCCGCCGACGACCGATTCGCGCTCATACCGGGAGAAATACCTCACGGCCTGCCAGGCGGCTCGCCTCGAGCAGGGTGCTCTCAAACAGCGGATCGTGACCGGCATACGACAGCTCTTCTGCGAGAAGCGCCTCTTCGGAAGGAATACTCAGCGGCAGGACGCGCGATATCTCGGGCTCCCCGTGAATCACCGCGCTCACCTCCACCGTTTGGAGCCGATCGCTCCGGCGCACGCGGAATCGCGCCGGAGGGCGATCGTGCAGCTGGCTTACTATCTCAATGCCCATCAGCCGCGATGCCGCCCCGGTGCCGTGATCGGCAAACTGCAGCTGGATGGGTATCAATCTCTCTCCCTGCAGAACGCTGATCGTGACGTCTCCCGTCACAAGCGTTTCCAGCGTGGTCTCGGGCCGCCAGTTGAGGCGCGCGCACATCCAGCCGAGCAAGAGCAGCGCACCGGCCGTGACGCCCCTGAAATTGCTCTCACCGGCGCCGAACTCAAGCGTGATGCCTCGCACTCCCGAGAGGTAGGGCAGCATCGCCGGGTTGTCGAAGAACTGCGAAACCGTGTCGCGCCAGGCGGCAAGTCTGCCCCAATTGAAATCGTTGATGCCGAGGGCGCCCTGCGACAAACGTCGGAGACTGGCAAGACCGTCGCCGGGCGATTCAAACTGAGCCGAGTCGACGATGAGCTGATCGGCCACCGACAGCATACGGTGGAAGAGGCGGTGGCCGAACAGAGGCTGGCCCGGCCACCAAACAAAGGTCGGGATTTGCGGAATTAACAGCGGAATGACGATGCTCGAGAGGTGATCGGCCGCGCGTCCATGGACCGTCAGCTGAACCACCTCGTAGCAGAGGGACGAGCTACCATCACCGCCGGACGTGCACTGTACCGTGATCTCGCCGTCCACCGAGCTGTTGCGATGCGACCGATCCGAAACGAGGATAATGGCCCGCGACGCGTGGTGGCGACACATCTCGTCGAGGCGCGCAATGCGCTGCGCAGATGCCTGATCACCGGCAAACGCCACCAGATTGAAGAGGTGCGTCCTTACGGGGTACGAGGTCGGAGACTGGGCGGCGAGTTTCTTCCAGAGGTTCGACAACTGCCGTTCCAGCGTCGTGATGTCGGTGTTGGCGGCACGCCATGTCTCGGGTGCGGGGGCCGGAGGCGGCATCAGATCTTTCTCCAGGCGCGCCCATCAGCCTTGATCAGGTCGACGGCGCACTGCGGCCCCCAGGTTCCTGCCTCGTAGTTCGGGAAGCCGCCCTCCGAGTCCGACTGCCAGGCGTCCAGAATCGGAGTCACGATGCGCCACTCCGCCTCAACTTCGTCCTTCCGCGTGAAGAGCGTCGGGTCGCCCAGCATGACGTCCAGCAACAGCCGCTCGTATGCATCCGCCGACTGACGGGTAAACGATGCGCCGTAGAGGAAGTCCATGTACACGGGCTGGATCGTGTAGCCCTGGCCCGGCACTTTGGCGTCGAATTTCAACGACATACCCTCGTCGGGCTGGATTCTCATGGCTAGCACGTTTGAGTCCATCTTCCCCGCCGTCTCCGCAAACAACGGCAGCGGAGCAGCCTTGAAGGTGATGGCAATCTCCGTTTCACGCTTCGGGAGCCGCTTGCCGGTCCGCAGGTAGAAAGGCACTCCGGCCCACCGCCAGTTGTCGATGAACAACTTGAGGGCCGCGTAGGTTTCGGTCTCGGAGTTGGGGGCAACGCCGACCTCGGATCGGTATCCGAGGACCTCCTGCCCGCCGACCCAGCCCGGTCCGTACTGTCCGCGTACTACGTCGCGTCCCACGCGCTCCGCGGTAAACGGTTCGACTGCCCGCAATATCTTCACCTTCTCATCACGCACGGCGTCGGCGTCGAGGGCGACTGGTGACTCCATCGCGGTCAGTGTGACCAGCTGCAGCATGTGGCTCTGCACCATGTCGCGCAGGGCGCCCGCCGTTTCGTAGTACCCGCCTCTCCGGTCGATGCCGATATCCTCGGCGACGGTGATCTGGACGTTGTCGATGAAGTTGCGATTCCAGACCGGTTCGAAGATGCCGTTCGCAAAGCGGAACACCAGGATGTTCTGCACCGTTTCCTTTCCGAGGTAGTGATCGATGCGGTAGATCTGGTCCTCGGCGAAAACATGCTGCAGGTCGATATTGAGCCGCTCGGCGCTCTGCAGGTCGCGGCCGAACGGCTTCTCGACCACGACGCGAGTCCAGCTCTTTCCTCGCGCATCGGGAGTGACCAGTCCCGCCTTCCCGAGCTTTTCGACGATCTCCGATACCACGGTTGGGGGAACGGCGAGGTAAAAAAATCGGTTCCCCTGGCTGCCCCGCTGCTGGTCGACCTTCTTCAGACACTCGGCCAGCTGCTGGTAGCAACTGTCATCGGAGAAGTCCGCCTGCTGGAAAAACAACCCCTCTGCGAAGCTGTCCCACACCTCCGGCTGCACCGGCGCGTACCGAGAGAACGTGTTCACCGCTTCTCGCATTTCGCCGCGGAAGTCTTCATGACTCTTGTCCTGCCGCGAGAAGCCGATAACCGAGAAGCCGTGCGGGAGGATGTGGTCCACCGCCAGGTTGTAGAGCGACGGGAGAATCTTGCGATGTGCCAGGTCGCCCGTCGCACCCATCAAAACCATGACGCACGGTTCAGGCGTCCTCAGGGCGCGCGCTCCGACGCGCAGCGGATTCTGTTCGAGCGTGGTTACCATCGTATCTCCTGAGAGAGCGGGACCTACGGCGCTCGGCCGGCGCCGGACGGTTGCCGCTCCAGGGCCGTTTGAATCAGTGAGCGCAGCCGCTCCAGTGTTTCGGGCTTCTCGTCCGGAAGATGGAGGCGGATCGCGGGCCGGCCATGGTTCTGGAGAGCCTGAAAATCGCCCAACGCCTGGGCCGAGATGAGCGTGCCGTATGAGTACGGCTCGCCGGGTATCGCGACATCCGCCATCGCGCGCGCGGTGATCTGCAGGAAGACCCCCTCCGCCGGTCCCCCTTTGTGAAGCTGACCGGTGGAGTGCAGAAATCGGGGCCCATATCCAACCGTTGTGGCTACTCGGCGGGCGCTTCGAATCGCGAGGCGCACCGACTGGAGAATGTCGTCGTGGGTGCGATCGGGCGCGATGTACGCCATGACTGCCAGGTATTCGGGCGGCTCGGTCGCGGCGAGATACGCCGCGATTGCTTCCTGCGCATCGGTCGTGCCGCCGATCACCGTTCGAGCCGGCTCATTCGCGTAGAGCGCGCAGCCATCCACCGTTCCCAGCGGTTGCGGCTCCGGTAAGACGCCTCGCTGCGTGTACTCGCCGAGAAGTGCCCTGGTGTTGTCCTTACTTTCCTGGACATTCGGCTGGTTGAACGCGTTGATGCCGAGGAGCGCGCCGGCGACGGCGGTGGCGAACTCCCAGCGGAAGAATTCGGCGCCGAGATCGTACAGGTCGTCCAGCCAGATGCAAACCACAGGATGGCCGGCCCGTTCGAGCACTTCCACTGCCCGATCGAGCTCGGAATCGTCCGACGACTTGAGCCGGATGTGGACAAAGAGCCGATCGTCCGCGTAGTCCGAGGGGTCTCCCGGCGGACTATCGGGCACAGGAACGAGCCCTCTTCCCTCCTTGCCGGTGCTCTCGGCGAGCAACTGCTCGAGCCACAACCCGAGCATCGTTAGCTCCGGTGAGACGAAGAAGGTCACCTTGTCGCGACCGGCTGCGGCCAGATCGGCCATGATCGTCCCCAACCAGGCACCCGGGTTCTTTGCCGCCGGTACCGAGGCCGCGCACCCCTGCTCCATGCGCATAGCTCTCGCCAGCAGCTTACCCACGTCCAGTCCCGCCACGGCCGCAGGTACAAGACCGAAGAACGACAGCGCGGAGTATCGCCCTCCGATGTCCGCAGGATTGAGAAAGACATCCCTAAACTGGTGCTCGCGAGCCAGCTGCTCCAGCGGCGTCCCGGGATCGGTGATGGCCACAAAATGCTTGCCTGAGTCCGCACCTTCCGATTTCTCGACCAGAGCCCGAAATGTACGGTAGTGCGAAAGCGTTTCAGTCGTGGTGCCCGACTTACTGGATACCAGGAAAAGGGTGCTGGCCGGGTCGATCGCGCGCTCGACCGCGGTGATCGCGGCGGGATCCGTACTGTCGACGACGAGAAGGCGCGGGAATCCCTGCTGGGGCCCGAAACTCTCCGCGAACACGTAGGGAGCAAGACTACTGCCTCCCATGCCGAGAACGACCGCATGGCCGAAACCGGCGGATCGTACATCGTCGGCAAGACGTTCGAAGCGGGCGACGTGCTCGAGCATGCAGTCACTCACATGGAGCCAGCCAAGGCGATCCACGATCTCGCTTTGATCGGAGCCGGCGGGCTTCCAGAGTGACGGATCCTTGTCCCAGAGCCGGCGTAGAAAGTCTTGCGACTGCATGCGCTCGAAAGTGGCGTCGACCTGGCGCTGATGGCCATTGAGCTGCGCGTGCTCGCGTCGGACGGTGTCGGAAAGCACCAGTGACGACTTCTCGGCAATCGTGGTGAAGAGCTCGTTTTGCGAGTCCACGAACGACTTGACCCCTTCGGCTGTGAGCTGGTCCGTCACGTCTTGTATGTCGATTCCTATCGTGCGCAGGTGGTCCATCACCGCATACGACTCGTCGACGCCCCTGGCCACTGTTCCGCACTCGATCTCGCCGTGATCGCGAACCGCGGTGATCGTCTGCGGCGGCATGGTGTTCACGGTGTCCTCGCCGACCAGCGACGTTACGTAGTAGGTGTCCGGGTACTTCGGATTCTTCGTACTCGTGCTCGCCCACAACGGCTTCTGGACGCCGGCTCCCCGCCGCTGGAGGGCCTGGAAGCGCTCGGATCCGAATACTCGCCGGAAGCGGTCGTACGCGATGCGGGCATTGGCAATGGCAGCCTTGCCGAAAAGATCCTCCAGGTCACCACGCCGAGCACCAGAGCTCTCTCCGATCTTCTCCTCGAGTAGTTTGTCCACCAGCGTGTCGACGCGGCTGACAAAGAATGACGCCACGGACGCGATCCGGTCGATCGGCTTTCCCTCGCCGGCCCTCCGCTCCAGTGCGGTGAGGTACGCCTCCATGACTTCCTCGTAGACATCGACGGCGAAGATCAACGTGATATTGACATTGATGCCCTCGTACAGGAGCTGCTCGATGGCGGGGATGCCTTCGGGAGTTGCCGGAACTTTGATCATGATGTTCGGCCGCCCGATCGTTTCCCAGAAGTAGTGCGCATCTTCGATCGTCCGCTTGGTGTCGTGAGCGGCGGCGGGCGACACCTCGATACTGACGAATCCATCCCGCCCCTGGGAACGGTCGTAGATGGAGCGAAGCACATCGGCCGCCATGCCGACATCGGTGGCCGCGATCTTCTTGAACATGGTCACCGGATCGTCGCCGGCCAGGGCGTATTTCTTTACATCGCCGTCGTAGTCGTCGCTGCCGCCGATAGCCTTGTCGAATATCGTGGGATTGGACGTGACGCCCGACAGCCCGTCGTTGTCGATGAGCCGCTGTAGCTCGCCACTCTCGATCCAACTGCGCCGAATATTGTCGTTCCAGACGCTCTGTCCACACGCTGCGAGCCGGCGTAGCGGGTTCTCCGCCATGGATTCCTCCTACTTGCCGAGCACCTTCAGGCACTGTCGAACGACATTGTCCACGGTGAGGCCCAGGTGTTGTGCGATCTCCTTCGCCGGCGCCGACGCCCCAAATCGGTCGACACCCACTGCAACCCCATTGTTGCCGATCCACCGGCACCACCCGAGCGTCGCGCCGGCCTCGACGGAGACGCGCGCGGTCACGCCTGCCGGCAATACTGACTCTCGGTACTCAGGAGCCTGCTGCTCGAACAGCTCCCAGCTGGGGAAGCTGATCACCCGGGCCTCGATTCCCTGCTTCTCCAGCTCGGCCCGGGCCCCGACGCAGAGGGCGACTTCCGAACCGCTGCCCATGAGAATGATGTCCGGACTGCCCGACGGTGCATCCTCCAGGATGTAGGCGCCCTTCGACAGGTCGCCGGTGGCCCGGGAGCGGTCAAGCACCGGCACTTTCTGCCGGGTCAGCACCAGGGCTACCGGAAGCTCCCAGTGCGTCATGATCCATTTCCAGGCGTCGACCGCCTCATTGGCATCCGCCGGCCGCACAACGACGATGTTGGGCATGGCACGAAGGCTCATCAGCTGTGACACCGGTTGGTGCGTCGGCCCATCCTCGCCCAGCAGCACACTGTCGTGGGTATAGAGGAAGATGTTGGGAATCTCCATGATCGCGGCCAGACGTACCGCTGGACGCTGATAGTCGGAGAAGTTGAAAAATGTCGCGCCGAACGTGCGAATGAATCCGTTGAGTGTGATCCCGTTGGTGATGCTCCCCATCGCATGCTCGCGCACCCCGAAGTGAATGTTCCGCCCGCCATAGTTTCCCGGCTCGAAGTCACCGAAGCCGATGAGATTGTTCTTGGTCGAGGGCGCCAGGTCGGCGTCACCGCCCATGAAGTTGAAGGCATTCTCGGCGATGATATTCATTGCCTTGCCGCCGGCTTCCCGAGTCGCGACGCCGGATGGATCGGGCTCCCAGGAAGGGAGATTCTTCTCCCAGCCGTCGGTCAGCTTCCACGACTTCGCCTGATCCCAATCCTTCCCGAGCTGCGGATACTCCCCGCGGTAGCGCCGAAACAGATCATTCCAGTCGTTCTCGAGCTGCTTTCCGCGGGGGACCGACCCACGGAAGGCGGCCAGGACATCTTCGGCAACGTCGAACGTCGTATCCGGCGGCATGCCAAGTGCAATCTTGGTGGCACGGACCCCTTCCTCGCCGAGCGCTTCGCCGTGCACCTTGAACGTATTAGCCTCCGGGCTGGCGTATCCGATCACCGTCCGAACCTCGATGATGGATGGTTTGTCCTTGGCGCTCTGTGCTTCCTCGATGGCCCTGGCGATGGCCTCCACGTCGTTGCCGTCCTCCACCCTTTGGGTGTGCCAGTCGTACGCGCGGAAGCGGGCGAGGACGTCCTCGGTGAACGTCTTTGTCGAGGGACCGGAGAGCTGCACTTTGTTGGAGTCGTAAAGGTAGATCAGCTTGCCGAGCTTCAGGTGACCGGCAAGCGAGGCGTCCTCGGCCGTCACACCCTCTTGCAGGTCGCCGTCACTGCAGAGGCAGTAGATGTAGTGGTCCATGACGCTGTAGCCGGGGCGGTTGAAGTAGCTCGCGAGGTACGCTTCCGCTATCGCCATGCCGACCCCGTTGCCGAAACCCTGGCCGAGCGGACCGGTGCTGGTCTCCACACCTGGGGTCAGCCGGTACTCGGGGTGACCGGGCGTCTTGGAGCCCCACTGGCGGAACTGTTTGAGATCTTCCAATGAGAGGTCGTAGCCGGTCAGATACAGCATCGAGTAGAGCAGCGCCGAGGCGTGACCTGCCGAGAGTATGAAGCGGTCGCGATTGGGCCAATCCGGATTCGCCGGATTGAATCGCAGGAATCGCATAAAGATCGTGTAGGCCATCGGAGCGGCGTCGAGCGGCGCCCCTGGATGTCCCGAATTCGCCTTCTGAACCATGTCGATCGAGAGCGTGCGTATCGTGTTGATCATCCGCTCTTGAAGCTGTTCGTCAACAGTAGGTCTCGTTTCGGTCTCGGTGGTCATGCGATAACCTCACTCTCCTGGCCCCGGTTCGCCCTTTCCGGGCGGGATTGCCGCGGCAACATCTCTTACCGGGCCTCAGCCCAACATCGTGTCGTACAGGCGCTGCTGGCGCTCCATGGCTGCTCGATAGGCCCTGGTGTATTCGGCGCGCGGCGAATAGGTCGACCCCAGTCCCTCGGCAAGCGCTCCTGCAGCGGGAACAGCCCCAAGCGCCTCCAGAGCAAGGAGCGCGCCACCGCGACTCGTTGCTTCCGGGACATTGGAAAGCACGATGGAATGCCCGAAGACGTCGCTCATCATTTGCGTCCACAGGGGAGACCGGACGAGCCCCGCCCCGCTCCCGATGATAGCGCGCACCGCCGGAACGTTGGCCCGAATGATATCGTAGACCAGCCCGAAGCGGTACGTGATGGACTCGATCAGGGCCGCGAGGATGTCGCTGGGCCGCGTATCGAGAGTCATGCCGACGATTGCCGATTGAGCGTCGGTCCTCCAGTCGGGACTTCGCTCGCCCGCCAGAAAAGGGAGGACGGTCAAGCCGTGGGAATCGGGCGGCATGTGCGCGATTTCGGCCTCAACGCGGTCCGCGGCGGCGACCTTCAGCGTGCGTTGCGCCCAGGCGAAGACGTTGCCGCCTGCCGAAAGCGCCCCTCCTTGCACGAAACGGCGCGCGTCCACCCTGTAGGTCCACAGGCGCGCTGGAATATCGACACGGTCGGCACGGCGCACCACTCTCAACGCTCCGGACGTTCCAACCATCACCACCACGCGCTCGTCGGTCGACCCGCCGGAACCGATGTTGTTCGCCGCGCCGTCTCCGATCGGTAGGTACCAGGGCACCTCCGCGAGCTCGGGCCAGCGTCCAGCTTCCCGCGAGCCCAGGCCCTGCATCGCATTCGTGTAGTCCGCCACATCGGACAGTTGATCCGGGCGAATGCCAACCGTGTCAAGCAAGGCGCCATCCCATGCACACTGGTTCTGGTCGTAGAAACCGGTGCCGGATGCCATCGAGATGCTCACTCGAAATGCACCGAAAAGCCGGTGATAGAAGTACTCGCCAAACGAAACCCACCGCGCGGCGCTCCGGAAGGTGTCAGGGTCGGTTTCGCGCAACCATGCGAGCTTCGCCGGCAGATAGCTGGAGTGGAGCGCTGTCCCGGTCCGAGCGTGAACCTCGCTCTCATTGAGCTCCTTCTTCAGCTGCTCGGCCGCCTGCGCACTGCGTGTGTCTGCCCAGGTGAGGATCGGAGTGAGGGGGCTGCCTCGCGCGTCGATCGCCATCACGCCATGCCAGAACGTGTCGAAAGCCACTGCGCCAATCCCGGCGCCGGCGGTGCGGATGGAGCGCAGAACGCCGTCGACGGCTTCCTCGGTGAGACGCACCAGAGATGCAGCGTCGACGACGACACCCCCATCAGGCGTCGTCGTCACGGTGTACGGGCGGTGGATCTCCCAGCCCTGGACAGACCGGCCCCGGCTGTCGTAGACCAACGCCCGCACCGACGATGTTCCAACGTCAACCGACAGGATGAGGGGTACCTCCGCGTCCCCGGGCTGCACGGTCGTCTCCGCCTCTGTCACCTTCGGCCCCACCCTATACTGTACGGGGAGCGGCACCTACGACATCGATACCGACACTCTGCCGGCCCGGAGCAGGCCAGACCATTGAGCGTTGACGTCCAGAAGCGCGCCGCCGCCGAACGGGCGGCGAGCCTCGTCGAGGACGGCATGATCGTTGGGCTGGGTAGCGGATCCACATCGGCTCTGGCGGTTCAGGCCCTTGGCCGGCGCTACCGGGCCGGGCTGCATTTTGAGGGAGTACCTACCTCAAAGGACACCGCGGCACTGGCCCGGTCGTTTGGCATCCCGCTACGCCGGCTGGACGAGCTGCACGCGCTCAGCCTCACCATTGACGGCGCCGACGAGGTTGACCCTAACCTGAACCTGGTGAAGGGTGGGGGAGGCGCGCAGACACGCGAGAAGCTGGTGGCGGCAGCGGCCGAGCGCTTCGTCGTCGTGGTCGACGAGAGCAAGCTGGTGGGCCGCCTTGGAGAGAGGGCGCCGATACCCGTTGAGATCCTGCCGTTTGGCTGGACCACCACCAGGCACAGGCTCGAGTCGCTCGGTTTCAGCTGCGAGTTGCGCCGAGAAGCCGCGCATACGTACACGACGCTCAATCACAACTATATTCTCGATTGCCGTGCCTCCGAGGCCATCGACCTCGCCGATCCGGAGGTCGCCCGCCAGATCAAGTTGGTCACCGGGGTCGTCGAGCACGGCCTATTCCTCGGGATGGCGGCTGCGGTCATCGTCGGTACGGCGGCCGGCGGCGTTCAGGTACTGCCAATGACGCCGTGAGGTCGCGGCGCGCCATCCAGATCCTGAACGCATTCGCAGACCTGGTACGAGCCGTCAGACCCCAGTTTCATTGTCCGGCGCCCGGGTGGTCCGCGGACGGAGCACGCCGAAGGCCGGATGGTTCGCAGCCAGGGCGATCGTCTGCACGACCATCGCATTCGTGAGAAGGAAGAAGATCGTCTCCTCCACCGGAACGTTACCTATCATGAAGCCGAGGATCCGATTGCGGTGCAGCAACCAGATTCCGTTGGCCAGAGCCACCGCGTCGGCACAGGATAGGTATATGGTGGGAACGAGAATGGCGAGCGCCACCCGCACACGACACGTCCAGAGGATTCGATTCCCCGCCGCCCACTGTACGATGAGCACCGGCGCGGCCCAGACCAGCTCGAGCGTGAGATACGTGGCGTGCCCGAACATCAGGGTCTTCGCCTCGCCGTCAGCAGCGCGGCCGCGATCAGCCCGGTCAGCGTCACCTGGAGCACGTAGAAGACGTACTCCTCGAGCGGCACGCGCCCAATAACCACTCCGGCGATCTGCCGGGGATGATACGACCACACTCCCTGCGAGACGATGAGATTGTCCCAGGGTCCCGTGTAGACCAGCGCCAGCAAGGAAAGGGCGGCCAGCAGAGCTACCAGCCGCCGAGAAATATGGTTTCGAGACAGCCAGATCCAGAACGCGATCGGGATCAACAGGAAGAGCGCGAGAAATTGTTCGTACGTCACAGTGCCTCGCTCCCGTCCCTGTTTCCGGCGTTGTTCCGGCGCGCCCTACGAGGATATCAGCAGGGAGTTATCGCGGCAGTGACGGGCACGGTGTTCGCCTCGTTCGTCGCCGTGGTCGCTCAGTTGCCCTCGCCGCTCGAATCCGTTGCAGAGAGCGTCATGCAGCTCACCCCGGTCGGGCTCTCGGACGTGCTCCTGCTGCATCTTCTCGCCGTGTCACGCTTTCTGGCGCTGCTGGGTGCGTTCTCTTTGGTCCTGCTCGCCGGCGGCCTGATCGGCGCCGTGTTCCGCATATGGGGCGATCGGCTGCCCGGCCGGCTGATGGGGTCGGTTACGGCATTCGGGGTCCTGGCGGTTGCCGGCACGCGCCTCGCCATTCCGCTCTCGGCCACCGAAGTGGTGATGGCCAGCGTCTTCGTCGCGGCACTGTTCTTCTTGGCGCGGCCCCAACCGCCCGACCGGGCAAGGAGAGACTTCCTGGTGCGCACGCTGACCGTCTGCGGCGGGGCGGCGACGCTCCTGGCATTGCTCGCGCTGCGGCCCCTGACAAGCGCGATTACGGTGCGGCGGCTACTACCGTACAAGTCGCCCAGCGGGCTTGCAGTGGCAGGGCTGAGCGAATTGGTGACTCCGAGCGATCGCTTCTACATCATGGACAAGGTCCTGGAGTATCCGCTGATTGGTGGAACCGGCTGGAGGCTGACAGTCGACGGGGCAGTCGAAAGGCCGTTATCGCTTGACACGCAGCGACTTCTCGCATGGCCGCGCCACAGCGCATACGTCACGCTTGAGTGCGTGGACAATCCTGTAGGGGGACCGCTCATGGGGAACGCCCTGTGGACCGGTGTCCCGGTCGCTGCCCTGCTTCATGCAGCGGGGGCAAAGGGGAACACAGTACTCTTCCACGCGGCCGATGACTACGCAGAACCCACGCCGGTCGACGTACTCGTGCGAAGCGGCGCGCTGGTCGCATACGCGATGAACGGCGAGACGCTATCACGCGCCCATGGCTATCCGGCCCGGCTCGTCCTCCCCGGCATTTACGGGTTCAAGAGCGTCAAGTGGCTCACGCGGCTCGAGGTTGTGCATGGGCCCGCGGCCGGACACTGGGCCGAGTTTGGCTGGACTCCGATCGCCGTTATCCACACATCGACGCGGATCGACGTGGCCCGGCGCAACGGCAATTATCTCCTGCTTGCCGGTGTGGCGTTTGCCGGTAGTCGGGGGATACAGGCGGTAGAGGTGCGGGCCAATGGCGGACCCTGGCGGCGAGCGAGCCTCGGACCGGCGACTTCCTGTGACTCATGGGTTCAATGGGCGATCCAGCTACACGGTCCCGGCCAGGCCCGCGTCGAGGCGCGCGCGATCGACGGTGACGGCGCCGTTCAGCCGGAGAAACGCCACGGCGCCTACCCAGATGGCTCGACCGGCTGGGCCACGGTCGTGGCATGAGCGGCTGGCTGGTTGTGGTCGCCCAGGCGATTGGCGCGGTTCTGGCGGAACGCAACTATCGCGCACTGCCGGCTCTGCACGCACTGGCATCCCACGTTCCGGCGGACTGTGACCACGTCTCGATCGTGGTCCCCTGCCGGGATGAGGCGCGCTCGCTGCCTGCTCTGCTCGCCTCGCTGGCTGCGCTGGACTACCCCTCGTACGATGTCCTGGTGGTAGATGACGGCTCATCGGATGGCACCGGAGACGTGGCGCGGGCAGCTGGAGTTTCCGTGGTGCGCGTGGACGAGCTCCCCGCCGGCTGGACCGGGAAGGCGCATTCCTGCTGGGTCGGCGCGTCCCGCACCACCGGCGAATGGGTCCTCTTTACGGACGCCGACACCGAGCACGAGCCGGACAGCCTCCACCTGGCCGTGGGCGCTGCACGGCAACTGGAGCTGGGGCTTCTGTCATTGCTCGCCCGGCAGCGCTGCGAGACCTTCTGGGAGCGGATGCTCCTGCCGTACGCGTACCTTCTTTACTTCGCCGGGGCGGCCACCCACGGCCCTCGCTCCCGAGCCATCGCAAACGGGCAATATATGCTCTTTACCCGCGAAGCCTATGATCGCCTGGGCGGCCATGCCGCGGTCCGAAGCAGTTTGATCGAAGATGTGGCGCTGGCCAGGGAGTGCTCCCGCCGAGGCATTCCGCTGGCGCTCGCGCGGGCGGACTCGCACCTCCACGTCCGCATGTACTCAAGTCTGGCGAACATCTGGGAAGGATTCGGGAAGAACGCCGGCCGCTTCGTCGCGATGTACCCGTTGGGCGGGGCCGTGACCGCTGCCGTCACGCTTGCCTTCAGCCTGACGGGCCCCGGCTTTTTCCTTGGGCGGCGCGCCGGTGTGCGGCTCGGTCTCCTGGTCTGTCCGGCGCTGGCGCTGCTTCCGTGGCTGTCCCGATTCGGCGTCCCGAAGCGGTACGCGCTGTTCCATCCCATCTCATCGCTGGTATTCCAGCTGCTCGCGGTGGACTCGTTGCGGCGGGCGCTTCCCGGCCGCACACGATGGAAGGGGCGAAGTTACTGATGGGGAGGAGCGAGGCACGGTATCCGTTTCCCTGGGATCTCTTCGGCGCACTCGCGCTCGCCCTACCGTTCGGTTACCGCAGCCTCGCGCACGATGCAGTCGCCATGACCGAGCGGATACGGCCCGCCGCCCGTGTTCAGGGGCTGGACTGCGTGCCCGAGAACGGCCCTGTCGTGGTGATGGCGAACCATTACCAGCGGCGGGGACTCTGGATCGCGTGGCCCGCTGCTGTGATAACCAGCGTCTTTGCGCTCCGGCGCGGTCAGGAACCTCCGGTGCACTGGCTGGTGACCGGGGGACTGCGTCTCAACCAGACCGCCGGAAAGGGCCCCGAGGTACCCGGGTCGGGCCGAATCTTCCGCGCCGTGGCGCGAGCCTACGGATTCACTGCACTCCCGCTTTCCGGGAATCGGGCGCGGGCCCGCGCGCTGCGGGAGTGGCTTCGACACGCGGACCGCGGGAAGGCAATCGGCATGTTCCCCGAGGGCCTCGGCGGCAGTAGCGCAGGGCTGGTTCAACCGGAAACGGGATTCGCCGGGCTGTACCGGCTGCTGGCCACCCGCCGGATTCCTGTCCTACCCACCGGGATCTGCGAGATCAACGGCGTGCTGCATGTCACCTTCGGTCAGGCGCTCCGGGCGACCAGTTCTCCCGACGACCGTTCCGGCGAAACCGTCATGCGTGCAATCGCCGCTCTTCTGCCCGAAGAGAGACGCGGGGCATACGCTGCCGAGAAACGAATGCCTCACGATGTCCCGCTGGGCTAGGGCACGCCGGCTGCTCCGCGTGGCGCCTGGTTCGCGCGTGCTCGATCTTGGCTGCGCCTTCGGGTTCGGGACCCGGCTCCTGGTGCCCGAGTACCACGCTTTCGGCCATGACCTCTCCGCACCCTACATCGATCGCGCTCGGCGAGCGCTACCCCGGGCCATCTTCACCCGAGGCCCGGCCGATCGTATCCCGCACCCGGACGGTTTCTTCGACGCCGTTCTATTGCTGGACGTGCTCGAGCACGTCCCCGAAGAGGGCCCCGTCGTGGCGGAAATCGCCCGCGTTCTGCGCCCGGGCGGCCAGCTGATTCTGAGCGTACCAAACAAGGGACTGCTGGCGCCCCTGGACTCGCTCAATCTCTACCGACGGTTAGCCAGGTCGGGTGCGCCGCCACCCACCGACGATCCCTCGTGGCCCGTTTCTCCGGTTCACCGGCACTACTGCCTGCGCGATGTGCAGTCACTCCTCGAGCCCAGGTTCGCGGTCCGACGAGCATGGTACTCCGGACTGGGCATCGCCGAGACCGTCAACCTCGCTCTCCTGCTGGCCTTCCGCGACCGCCTGAACCTACCGCGGATCTACGGGATCGCGCAGTATCTTTACTTCGCTCTCTACCTTCTCGAAGACCTTCTGCCGATGGGCCCGGCCGGCTACCACCTTATGGTCGAAGCCACGCGGAACTGACGGAATCCTGCCGGCCGGCAGACTCTATGGGGCCGGTCCGTGCGCTTGGAGAAGCGCCCCCGTGTCACTCCGATGGCAGCGGCTGGAACTGCGGGTCCACGTAGAGGCGGTGCACCAGCGGCCAGAATGTCTGTACATCGAGGCTATCCCAGCCCGCAGCGTTCACCATCGCGGCCACCGAGCGGGGCATGACCAGCCGCATTACGACGGTCTCTCGGGACGGTCCTGACCCCGTCCGCAATGGATACGTGCCGTCCAGGCTAACCGTCCCCACCGAAAGATTGGCGGTGTACAGGTCGCGCAACACGGTATACACATCCGCCGCAGCCCCGCTGCCGA